>OGKX01000456.1_pt1 | contig 23948 bp, 19 predicted proteins | sample 1572541 | NCBI WGS metagenome assembly OGKX01 (sample SAMEA2581982, study PRJEB24529) | metagenome | biome: Human gut stool | place: China | collected 2011
ATGCACGTTGAAAATTTTGCAGAGCAAAACGTGTGAAAAGGCAAAGCCCCTGCTCATGGTCACCGTTCACACCGAACGCAGTTCCTGCCCCTGTTTTGCAGCGGCGTTGTCCGGCTCGCCCACAGAAAGTGTGAGGTTATGGCACAGTATCACGTTCGGTCGGCTCATGAAATTTTCAAGGTACGTTTCCCATAAAGAAAAATACCGCCCACGCAGTACAGGCGAAGGATTTTGTCGGGTGAAACAGACGGCAAAATGAATCGGGTGTGTTGCGGGGCGGTAGCTTCTTTCGTGGATTTTTCCTTCACTGAAGTGGTGGGTCTCACGGTGATAACCAACCACTTTTGCAGAAGATTTGCAATCAATCTACAAGTTCAGTGGGATTTGTGATAGAGAATATCATGGTTCGTAGAGTACGTCAAGATGATTCCGAAGAAATTATTTATGAATGGAGACAATAGTAAGACTTCTATTATGAATATGATACACTTTACATCATGAAAGAATTTAAGCTGCACAAAGATGATTCAAGCAGATATGCAATGTGCACAATAAGTTTTCTACAACAAAATACAGATGTGGTCATTTAGCTCTTTTACCAGACAACTTTTTTTGTAAAATAAAAAAATTTGTTGACTTGAAATTGCTTGAAATGTTATCTTGTTGGTAACAAAAGCACGGTGAAGTGCTTGCTACCACACGAAAAGGCATAAAGAAAAAAGGAGAGTAAAATGATGAAAAAGCGTATGGCGGCGTTTGTTACCGCTGGTGTGCTCGCTTTGTCGATGCTCACTGGCTGCGGAAGCAAACAGGAGAGCTGGAAAGTTACCTGCCCGTGGGCACCGTCTGGTGTAGCAGCGATGGTCAGCCAAAAGGCTGCTGCCAAGTCCCCTGATTATTCTGATAATAAAATCACACTGGTTGCTGAAGCCGTCAAGGGCGATGCTGCTACTGTCAACACTTGGGTGTCCAGTACTAAGGCAAATGATAAGGAACTGGTCTTCGCCGGTGAGGGTCTGTTCGCCATTACCGAGACTCTGGATCCGGCCAAGCTACAGTTCAGCTACGACGATTTCGAGTTCGTGGAGAACTTGTACTCCTCCGTCTTCGTCCTGTCCGCTGATTCTTCACTGAACCTCAAGAATCTGGACGATCTGGAGGCCTATGTCAAGGCAGGCAACCCCGTATCCGTGGCCGTTAACGGCGCTACCGGCTCCGAGGCTTTCCTGGCAGCGGCTCTGTTCGGCTCTATGGGTGCCGGCGACCAGCTGAAACTGACTCCGTACCAGTCCGCTGCGGAGGCTGCACAGGCTGTGGCAAAGGGCGAGACGAACTTCGCGGTCTCTCACCAGTCTCAGATTCTTGAGACCTACCAGCAGGGCGGCGTTGATGTGGTTTGCGCATTCGATGACAAGGCTATCGAAAACGGCCCCTTCGCAGGCGTTGAGGGCGTTGGCTCCAAGGGCTACCCCTACTTCCGCAACCGCTGCTTCGTCATGGCTCGCAAAGGTACTGACGCCGCAAAGGTTGCCGAGCTGAAAGAGCTGTATGATAAGATCCTCGCCGATGATGAGATGGTCGAGTGGCTGAACGACACCATGCTGCTGGAAGTCGATACCATGACCGAGGACGATGTGAAGGCTCACATTGAGAACGTCAAGAGCATCGTCGAGCAGTATAAGGACATCGTGGCAGGCTGATAAAAAGTCCTCATAGCGACAAAAAGCTGGAGCAGGGGAAGGGGATGACACCGTCCCCTGCTTTTATATTTAAAAAGGAGTGGAAACAGGTGAAAAATCTGATAGAACGCATCGAAGCAAGACTGGATGACTGGGGCGCGAAGCTCGAGAAGAAGAACATCGAGTACCCTGTTGATTTGATCTGCGGCATTCTGTTTCTGGTTATCGGCATTGTACTGCTGCTCATCATGCCCCAGCAGGTGCAGATTTCGGAAAAGGACGTTGTGAACGGCCGCGCCTTCCCGACGATGCTGGTCTGGCTCATGCTGGCCATGAGCGCCCTTCTGGTGGGCCGGGAGGCATACAATATGGTGATGCACCGTCCGGTCAAAACGAAGAAGCTGAATCTTCTGGTGGAAGCAAAAGCTCTGGTCATCGTCCTCATTCTGGTGGTCACCTATCTGCTGGCGGAGATCACAGACCTGTTTGTGGTGGGTGCCGTGTTCTGCGCGCTGGCCTTCCTGCTGTTTTTCCGTTGCAAGAAGCCCCTCTACTACGCCATCACGGTCTCGATGGCCGTACTGATCTGGGGTGTGTTCCACTTTGTTCTGAATGTTAGTTTCTGAGGAGGCAGAATATGGGTTTGTTTGATTTTATCGGCCCGGCCTCCGGGCTGCTCTTCACCCTCGAAAATATCATCTGGATCAACCTCGGCGTCTTCATCGGCTGCGTATTTGCCGCCATTCCTGGCCTGAGTGTCATCCTCTGCATCATCCTGTTTCTGCCTGTTACCTACACCATGAAGGCCATTCCCGGCATGATGTTCCTTCTGGGTATCTACTGTGCGGGTGGATACGGCGGCTCGGTGTCGGCCATCCTCATCAACACCCCGGGCACGCCCCACGCGGCGGCTACTATGCTGGACGGTCATCCACTGTCCAAGATGGGCCGCACCAAGGCGGCTCTTAAAATCGCGCTGTATGCCTCCACATTCGGTGGCATCTTCTCTGCACTGGTGCTGCTCTTCCTCGGCCCCCAGGTCGCCAAAATTTCGGCACAGCTGGGCACGGCGGAGTACTTCATGGTCTGCCTGTTCGGCATGACCATCATCGCAGGCGTCTCGGGCAAGAGCCTCGTCAAGGGCATCATCGCCGCTTGCCTCGGCCTGCTCATCTCCTGCGTGGGCGCAGACCCCATGACCAGCTACGACCGCTTTACCTTCGGCGTCCACCGCCTGTATCTGGGCCTCGACCTTGCCGTTACCCTCATCGGCCTGTTCGCACTGGTGGAGATCATCGGCAAGGCGGAGCTGAAGCGGAGCGAGCTGAACCTCCACGCCGGAAAGATCGGAAACGACGACGGCAAGATCACAAAGGATGAGTACAAGCGGATGCTCCGCCCGGTGCTCATCGGCTCTCTCATCGGCTCCTGCGTGGGCATTGTGCCCGGTACGGGCGCTTCGGAAGCCTCTTGGTTCTCCTACAACACGGCAAAGAATATGTCCAAACACCCGGAAGAGTTCGGCCACGGTTCTGTGGAGGGCGTTGCGGCGGCGGAGTCGGCCAACAACGCTGTCTGCGGTGCGACCCTCATCCCCCTGCTGACGCTGGGCATTCCCGGCGACGGCTGCGTGGCCATTATGCTGTCCGCTCTGATGATCAACGGCCTGAACCCCGGCCTCTCGCTCTTTACCACGGATGGTGCGATCATGTACGCCATCATGCTGGGTCTTATCCTTGTGAACATCTTCATGTTCCTGCAGGGCAAGTACCTGACCAGCCTGTTTGCAAAGGTCGTCTCCATCCCCCAGCAGATCCTGACCCCCATCATCGTTATCTTCTGCTTTGCAGGTGCTTACTCGGTGAACAACAGCTATTTTGATTTGAGCGTGGCACTGGTATTTGGCGTGATGGCATGGTTCATGCGCAAGCTGGAGCTGCCCGCTGTCCCTGTGCTGTTGGGTATGGTGCTGGGCAACATGACGGAGACCAACTTCCGCCGTGCTTTGCTCATCTCGGATGGAAGCCCCAGAATTTTCGTCAGTAGTGTGTACTGCTGGATCTTCATTGCGCTGATCGTGGTGGTCATTCTCGGCATTCTGCGCGGCAAGATGAAGGAAGCAAAGAACACCAAAGCAGAACAGTAAAGGAAGGTAAAACCATGGCATATAATATCATTTTCTATTTCAGTGACCAGCAGCGCTGGGACACCTGCGGCTGCTTCGGCCAGCCACTGAATATCACGCCTAATCTGGACAAGCTGGCGGCAGAGGGTGTGAAGTTTGACAATGCCTTTTCGCCTCAGCCGGTGTGCGGCCCCTGCCGTGCTCTGTTCCAGACCGGCAAATATCCCACCGAGACCGGTTGCTTCCGCAATAATCTGATGCTGCCCTCCAACATCAAGACGCTGGGCGAGTACATGGAAAAGGATGCCGGCTACGAGACGGCCTACATCGGCAAGTGGCATCTGGCTTCGGACGGTGAGCTGGAGAAAAAGCCCACCGTTGACCACACCATCACCGCTGTTCCGCTGGAGCTGCGCGGTGGATATACCGGTTACTGGCGTGCTGCGGATGTGCTGGAGTTCACCTCCCACGGCTACGATGGCTATGTGTTTGATGAGAACAACAACCGCATCGATTTCAAGGGCTACCGTGCCGACTGCATTAACCAGTTTGCGCTGGACTATCTTGACCAGTATGCCGGCGAAAAGCCCTTCTTCATGACCGTGTCGCAGATCGAGCCGCACCATCAGAACGACCATAATCACTACGAAGGCCCCAACGGTTCCAAGCAGCGATTCGCAGATTTTGTTCTGCCGGAAGATCTGAAGGCTCTGGGTGGAAACGCAGCGGAAGAGTACCCGGATTATCTGGGCCAGTGTGCCAGCCTTGATGAAAACCTTGGTAAGCTGGTGTCAAAGCTGAAAGAAAAAGGCCTGTATGATAATACAGTTATCCTCTATGCTTCCGACCATGGCTCTCACTTCAAGACCCGCAACCGTGACGCGCACCTGAACGGCTATGATGATTACAAGCGCTCCTGCCACGACGGCTGCCTGCACGTTCCGCTGGTCATCTGCGGCGGCCCGTTCAAGGGTGGCAAGGAGATCACCGACCTGGTCAGCACCGAAAGCATTCCCAAAACTCTGCTGGCTCTGGCAGGCGTGGATGTCGGTGATAAGATGATCGGTGAAAATCTGCTTGACGTTGTGGAAAAGAAAAACCATAATAGAGTCAATGAGGTCTATGCACAGATTTCGGAAAGCCGTTGCGGACGCTGCATCCGTACTGCAGATTATATGTATTCTGTCTATGCACCCGGCGTCAACGGCGGCGAGGCTGCGGCATCCGATGTTTATGCAGACGACTTCCTTTACGATATGCAGAAAGACCCGTGGCAGCTGAACAATGTGGTCGCGGATCCTGCATATGCTGCGGTCAAGGAGGAACTTCGTGAACGTCTGCTGAATTGGATTCAGCACGCGGAAGGCAGCCGCCCCACTATCACCGACTGAAAAGGAGCGCTTGCCCATGCTCTCGGCTGTTGAGAAAAAATCCGATCAGGTTTATCGCTGGCTTCTGGCTTATATTGACGAAAACAAATTTTCCGGGAACCAGCGCCTTCCATCGGAAAATGCCCTCTGCCGGAAGCTGAGCGTCAGCCGGGAGACGATCCGGGTGGCCATCGACCGTCTGGTGCGAGAGGGCCTTGTCTACAAGCTCAAGGGCAGCGGGACCTATTTCCACCGGGAAAAAGTAATGACGCGGGATTTGAACACAGATGATGCCCTTTATAAGATCGGCCTTGTCCTACAGGGACAGGATACAAGTGCCAATTCGGGATTAATCGAAGGGGTTCGCAGTGTTCTGACGCAGGAGCAGGTTGACCTCCATGTATTTCTGACCGATAACAAATTCTGCAACGAACGCCGTTGTCTGGAGACTGTGGTACATCAGAATTTTCACGGTTTCATCGTGGATGGTGTCAAATCGAGCATCCTCAGCCCAAATCTTGACTGCTACAAGGAGCTTTACCGACGTAAGATCCCGGTGATATTCTACAACAACTTCTATCGGAACTTGCGCTGCCCCCGCGTAACGATCAATGACATCGAATGTGCCCATCAGCTGATAGGACGCCTGATGGATGCCGGACACAGCCACATTGCAGGCATCTTCGTGTACGACAACTACCAGAGCGTAGAAAAGTTTCAAGGCATGGCGGAAGCGATGCGAAATCGTGGTTTGGAACTGAACGATGATTACATCAAGTGGTGTATTTCGGACGAAGCCCACAACGAAAGCTATGTCCGTTCCATTGAAAGATTTCTGAAGAGCATCCCTAAATGCACCGCTATCGTCTGCTGCAACTACATCATCTATCGGCTGGTCATGAAAACCCTGCAGAAAATGGGGAAGACTGTACCCGAAGATTATTCGCTGGTCTGTTTTGATTATTCCGAAGAAACTTATCGGCAGGAGGATGTTACCTGCTCCGTGGAGCAAGGCTTCGAGATGGGACGTCAGCTTGCGCTGCGGCTTATGGAGATGATTTCCACCGGCGAATGCGATGACCGGAACTACACTTATGTCATGAAGCCCATCCTCTACGATGGCCATTCCATCCGGAAGATCAAAAAGGTAAAATAAAGATTCTCCCGGAGGCAGTACTGCTCTCCGGGAGAATCTCTTTATCGGTTTTGTTGTGCCAGAAAATGTGCAGCAGTATGCAGGCGCGGAAGCACATAGGCAAAGAACTGCTTATACGCTGCGCAAAAGCGGTTGCTTCCAGAGGCATCCCAATCTCGCTTGCATCCGCCCCGACAGAGCAGCTGATAAGCACATGCTGCGCATTCCGCCGGGCGTTTGCGGCCCTGTGCCAGAAATGTCTGGCTTGTGGGAGAATCAAGCGCATCTTCAACGGTACAGTGGCTCAGATTTCCAAGCTTCCACTCATCCAGAACATAAAAGTCACAGGGATAAAGGCTTCCGTCACCTTCTACGGTAAGATAATGCCCACAGGAACCGGAGGAAGCGCAGGAGGTAGGCGGCATTCCCAGCAGGATACGCAGATAGTCCTCAAAATTGCGAACGCTGATATAATTGCCTCGTTGCAGCTGCTGATACCAAGTATCAAAGACGCCGCACAGAAAACGACCATAAAGTTCCGGCGTTAGAGAATATGCCTGCCCTCCAATCGTATCAAGTGGGTCAAGACATGGGATAAATTGCAGATTGTGCTGTCCCAACTCGCAGAGGCTTTTGAAGGCTCGCTGCGGCTTTCTGGCCAGCTGTCCGGTTACAACACAGAGCAGATTCGTTTCGACCCTGTAGGCATCCAGCAGCGCAAGCGCATGAGTTACTTTATCCCATGTGCCCTGCCCAGCTGCGTCCAGCCGATAGAGATCATGGTTCTCCTGTGTGCCGTCCAGAGAGAGGCCTACGAGGAAAGAGTTGGCTTTGAAAAAGGAAGCCCACTCTTCATCCAGACAAATGCCATTGGTCTGGATGCTGTGGAACACAGAGATATTGCGCTGCATGGAACGCTCCGTTTCCAGAAAGAACCGGAAGAAATCCAACCCGGCAAGAGTCGGTTCGCCGCCCTGAAACAGAAAATGGACGCTGCCGCCTTCCTCTGTGGCTGCAAAAGCCTTTTCAACCAGTTCTCCTGCCATTTCATGGGAAAGCAGTCCCATATTTTTGCAGGCTCGGCTGTTGGAAACATCGTCATAAAAGCAGTACCGGCAACGCAGATTGCACAGGCTGGACGCTGGCTTGACGAGAAATGTATTATGTTTCATAGAGATTCCCTCCGTGCTTCGCAGTTCTTAAAACAAGGATACCGGAAAATACGGGCTTTCGCAAGCAGTAACAGTTAAAAGCTGTTTGAAATAGTAAGAAAACAAATATAGTTGTCCGAAAATCAAAAAAGGAGAAGAAAACTTGTATGGATGAAAATAAAACATACGGTACACGGTTAGCACGGCTTTGGAAGCTGTTTTTGAGTACGCTGTACATTAGCAGCTTTACCTTCGGCGGCGGCTTTGTCATCGTGACCTTTATGAAGAAAAAATTTGTAGATGAGCTGCACTGGATCGATGAACAGGAAATGCTGGATATGACAGCGTTGGCGCAGTCCTCTCCGGGCGCAATCGCGGTCAATGCTGCAATTCTGGTAGGCTGGCAGGTAGAAGGCTTGATTGGAATGATCGTGGCAGTGTTGGGCACCATCATCCCACCTATGGTCATTCTTTCAGTCATTTCTGTGTTCTACAATGCTTTTGCCACCAATCGCTATATCGCGTTGTTACTCAAGGGAATGCAGGCTGGTGTGGCGGCGGTCATTCTGGATGTTGTATTCGACCTCGGCGGCAAGGTGCTGAAGACCCGCTCATGGGTGTATATTGTCCTGATGGTCGCAGCGTTTGTCGCAAATACGGTGTTTGATGTCAATGTGGTTGTGATCATCCTCGCTGCAGCAGCCTTCGGTGTAGTACGGACATTGAACCAGTGGAAAAAAAGAGGTGCACAATGATCTACTTACAGCTTTTTCTCAGCTTTTTGCAGGTAGGAATGTTCAGTGTAGGCGGCGGTTATGCTGCCATGCCTCTAATACAAAGTCAGGTGGTGGAACAGCACGGCTGGCTGACCATGCAGGAATTCACCGATCTCATTACGATAGCAGAAATGACCCCCGGTCCCATTGCGGTCAACTCAGCAACTTTTGTTGGTTTGCGTATCGCGCAGGTACCCGGAGCCATCATTGCAACACTAGGTTGCATTACACCGGCGCTGTTCTTTGTTTCACTTCTATCCTACATCTATCGTAAATACAAGGATATTTCTCTGCTGCAAAGTGTTCTGGCCTGCCTGCGTCCGGTCATTGTAGCGCTTATCTTTGGTGCAGGTCTTTCTATACTGTCTATGGTGGTGTTCGGAGAGAGTGCAAAGACGCTCGCCAACGTAGACTGGATCGGCATCGGCAGTTTTGCATCGGCATTTTTTGTGCTACGGAAGCTCAAGTGGAATCCCATCCTGACCATGTGCCTGTGCGGCGTGGCCGGGCTTGGACTTCACATTTTGCTCGGAATATAATCTTAAGACAATTTGTCTGTTGGAATCATGAAAATAAATCATTGGGCTTGCAATCAGGGCAAAACTGTGGCATATGCATTATACGAAACATTGCTTTAATGAACGTATTACCGTTCAATGACGTATAAAATGGAGGTGCCTGCCATGACCGCCGTGATCTATGCTCGCTATTCCTCGGACAACCAGCGCGAAGAATCTATCGAAGGCCAGATCCGGGAATGCACGGCTTATGCCGAGAAAAACGGCATCACCATCGTCAAGCACTATATTGACCGTGCTATCTCCGCCAAGACGGACAACCGCCCGGAGTTTCAGCAGATGATCAAAGACAGCGACAAGAAGCTGTTTGACAAGGCAGAGGACGATTACCTGCTGACAACCAAGTTGCACTGCGGCTGCTGTGGCGCACTGATGTTTGGTGAGAGCGGTACGAGCCGGACGGGAGAAGTCCACCGCTATTATAAATGTGCGACTGCCAAAAAGAAGAAGGGTTGCAAGAAAAAGACCGTCCGCAAACAGTGGCTGGAAGATTTGGTGGTCAACCAGACTATGCAGCTTGTGCGGAACGATGCCGCAATGGAATCCATCATCGCTAAGGTGATGGAGCTGCAAAACAAGGAGAACACCAACATTCCCCTCTATGAGAAGCAGCTCCGGGATGCAGAATCGGGTATCCAGAATATGCTCAATGCGATTCAGGCGGGCATCCTGACCAGTTCCACCAAGGAGCGGTTGGAGCAGCTCGAAGAAACCAAGCGTGAGCTTGAGGCCCGTATTGCGGAAGAAAAGCTGGCAAAGCCCAAGGTCACGGAGGAGTTCATCCGGTTCTGGCTGCTGCGGTTCCGTAAGCTGGACATGAGCCTGAAGGACCAGCGGCAGGCGTTGGTGGATACGTTCATCAATTCAATTTATCTGTATGATGATAAGGTTTTAATAACTTTCAACTATAAAGAAGGTACACAGACCATCACATTTGAGGAAGCGGCCCAAGCCGCATCAAAGGGAAATGGTTCGGATTTGGATTGCTTTCCTGCACCAGAAAATGCCGTGAAATCGAAAGATTTCATGGCTTTTTTGTTTTGTAAGCCATGGCTGCACGGTTTCTGCACGGTTTTTGCACGGTGGGTGTTATCCATCTTCATTCGGTCGAATGAATCGCTATCCATCATCCATAAGGTTCTGCGCCGTTCGGAACATTTCCTGACCGAACGGGTGCAGCCCATTGATGCCTTTGGCTTCCCCTCTGCGGCCCGTGGTGAGAAAGAACCCTTTGACGGCTGCATTTCCCTTATTCACAGCCAAGGCACCGGCTATATTAAGAGAAGCGATGTCAAGAAAAATGCGGAGCTGATCGACAAGTACAAGGCAACGATCTCCATTCTGGTTCCCTGCAACGGTGAGGTTGGCATTGACCCGTCCAAGGGCTATAAGGCAATCACGACACCCCGGATTGAGATTCCGGGAGAAGTGAATACCTTCTCCTATCTGGTTCTGGGCGCATTCGATACTGAAGAAGAAATCAAGAACTACAAGCAGTATCTGATGTGTAAGTTTACTCGCTTCATGTTGCGCCTGACCTATTCTTCCATGCACATTGCAAGGGCAAACTTTGTCTTTGTTCCCGATCAGGACTTTATGGAAACTTGGACGGACGAAAAGCTGTACAAGAAGTACGAACTGACCGAGGAGGAGATTGCGTTTATTGAGAGTACAATTAGAGTGATGGAGTGAAGGAAACGGGCAGCACAGAAGGTAAGGGACAAGGTTGATCGGTCATCCTAATTAAAAAGTAAACTTTAATTATATCACATTGAGCAGTGAAAAATCCAGTACCATTTTCGTTGAAATATGGTACTGGATTTTTCACCAAGCACTATGATATGATGAAGGCAGAAAAATAAATTTTGGATAAAGAATCAGGAGGAACCCCAAATGACCGATTATCAAAAGTTAGAAGTGATTTATAATGAAATTGATACGCTGATTGCAAAACGTTCTGTGGCTGAATCCCCTGATTTTGAATCGTGGCATTCAAAGGCTGAACGATTTCTGGTAAATCGTTTCGGACGTAACAGCTACGAGGCGACGGATTTTTCCAATACGTTGTTTATACCAATGGTATATGTCCCCGGTGCGGACGATATTCGCATAAAAGCTTGTTGTGATGGATTGAAAAAGACAAAAGATGTTTTTAAGGACTATCTGACAGAAATTAAAGAGGAAATGCTGGAAAAAGACGAAAAATCAGAGAAAACAGTACATACGGATTTGAACCATCAAAACAACAAAGTATTTGTTGTTCATGGGCACGATGAAGCACTTAAAGAAAAAGTGGCAAGACTCCTTGAAAAACAAGGGCTTGAGGCAATTATCTTGAGCGAACGGGCTAATAAGGGTAAGACTATCATCGAGAAATTTGAAGAAAACAGCGATGTGGGTGCTGCAATTTGCCTGTTTACTGGTGATGATATTGGAAAAGAAAAAAGTGAAACCGTAGAGAAGCAGCGCGCACGACAGAATGTCGTATATGAAGCGGGTTATTTTATGGGAAAACTGGGTCGGGAGAGAGTTATAATGTTAGTAGATGAAGGTATAGACCTTCCGTCCGATTTACAAGGGGTTGTTTACACAGATTCAGAAAGTTGGAAAACTGAGATTTTACAAGAATTACAGAGCATTGGCTACGCAATCGACTTTAATAAACTTTTCAAAAGATGATAAAAAGCAAAGACATCTATATTTCAACACTACATACAGGTAACACTCAATTCTAACAGATGCCAACATTCTATGGCATACAAGGTGAGAAAGGAGTCCCGACCATGACCGAACAAGCACTCCGCAAAATGATTGCTGCAGGGGAAAGCACCCGGCAGGAGTTTAAGTCGTGGGTGAAGTGCAAGGACTACCGGCAGCGGAAAGAGCTTGCAGTGAAAAGTGTGGTTGCGCTGGCAAATACAAAGGGCGGCGTTTTGCTGTTTGGCGTGGAAGATGACGGCACCATTACGGGCTGCCCCAAGAGCGACCCGCAGGCACTGATGGAAACCATCTACGATATGACCCGGCCCAGCCTGTTTACCGAAATTGAGCCGGTGGAAACCTCTGACGGCATGGTGCTGGTGGTATCGGTGGAGAAATCCAACTCTCATGTTGCCACCACCGGCGGCATTTATTACAGACGGCTGGGAAATGTGACAAAGCCCTACTACCCGGCAAACGATGTGTACTCCCCTGCCGATAACCCGGATTTTTCGGCAAAGATCGTGGAGGGGGCATCCGAAAGCGACATTGACCTGCTGGAAGTGTACCGCCTGAAAGAGAAGCTGCGGATTCGGGATGCAGGCTCTGCCCTGCCGGACTTGGCAGATACTACCTTTCTGGACAACCTGAACCTGATCCGCATGGACAAGGACGAAGTGCGTGTGACAGTGGCAGGGCTTCTGTTTGTGGGCAAGGCGACCTCCCTTGCGCGGCTGCTGCCGCAGGCAGAGGTGATCTACCTCCATTACAGTGACGAAGCGCAGACGGAATACGACAACCGCATGGATATGCAGGAGCCGGTGATCTCGATTCTGGATAAGCTGACCGAGCGCATCCGCACCTATAATCGTCTGACCAATGTGCAGGTGGGACTGTTCCGGCTGGAGGTGTACGATTTCTCCGAAGCGGTTTTTCAGGAGGCTTTGCTGAATGCGCTGGCGCACCGCTCCTATGAGGACATGGCACCGATCTACGTCAAGCACTACCCCACAAAGATCGTGATTGAGAACCCCGGCGGCTTTCCGGGGGACATCAACGAAAGCAACATCATCACCCACCAGTCCATTCCCCGGAATAAGCTGGTCGCCATGACCCTTCAGCACCTGAAGTATGTGCAGCGTTCCGGGCAGGGCGTGGATATTATGTTCCAGAGTATGCTCACCGAGGGCAAACCCTACCCGGAGTACGCCAGCACGCCCAACTCTGTCCGGCTGACCCTTCGCAGTACGATGGAAAACCAGAACTTCGTGCGTTTTATCGCAGAGACGCAGGATAAGCGTTCCAAGATGTTCACGCTGTCGGAGCTGATGATTCTGCACTATCTCCGGGAGCACCAGAAAATCACCCTGAAGCAGGCGGCAAAGACGATTCAGGAAACCGATGACAATGCCCACAAGGTTCTGAACGCTCTCCGGGACGAGGGGCTTCTGGAACTCAACGGCAAGACCTATATGCTGTCCCTCAAGGTCTACGAAACGGTGAAAACCGATGTGGCCTATGTGCAGGATAAGACGGTCAGCCAGATTCAGGCAAAGGATCGGATTCTTGAATATCTGAAGCATAAGCCGTCGATTACGAATCAGAAAGCACAAGAACTGTGTGGGTTTAATAAGAATCAAACCTATTATATCCTGCACCAGATGTGCAAGAACGGCATCTTGCATCCTGATGGCGTAGGCCGGGGAACGAAGTACAAAAGCGTGAAGTGAAAATTTACGCTGACTTTTACGCTGACTTTCCGAGATTTACGCTGAAAAACGCGCGCTGCGCGATTAGCATTTTTGCCGCGCGTTTTCTGCGGCTCAATTCTCCGGACTGCCGTGGTCACAGCCGAGAGAAAGATAACGCTCCATCTCTCCTCTCAGCACCATCTGTGCGTACTCCAAGGGCTTGTTCCACAGCAGCCAGTCCAGTTCTGCCCGCTGTGCCGGGGTGTTGCCGTACTCGTCCTCCACAGCGATGCAGTCGATGGCAACAGCAGAGCCATCTGCGAACCGGGCTTCCACCCGGTTAGTATCCATGTTGAAGCGGCAGGCAAGCAATTTTGTCATAATAGTATCCCTCCAAGACTTGATTTTTGGTGTGCGGTCACTCGAACCAATGCCGTCAAGTCGTTGTCGGATGAAGAAGTTTTTTGGTTTGTCCGGGAGTAAGTGTACGGGCGGCTTTGCTTATTCTATCAGTGGCACCTGCCCCCGCAGTGGGAGCCGCAGCTGTGGCCCTCGTCGTGGTCGTGGTGGGTGCAGTGGATGTCCGGGTCGAAGACCAGCTTCCCGGCCAGATAGTCGGCCACGGCGGCGTCTGCATCGCCGGAAAGGCCGCCGAACAGCTGGATGCCGGCCTGCATCAGCGCTGCCTGCGCCCCGGTGCCGATGCCGCCGCAGAGCAGGACGTCTGCGCCATGCTGTACGAGAAAGCCCGCCAGTGCGCCGTGGCCCTGACCATTCGTCGGGATGACCTCGGTGCGCAGGAGCTGGCCGTTTTCGGCCTCATAGAACTTGAACTGTGCGGAGCGGCCAAAGTGCTGAAACACCTGACCGTCTTCGAACGGGACTGCGATTTTCATGAGAATGTCTCCTTTACTGCTTGTTTTGTACAGCCTCCCGGATGCTCTTTGCCAGCTTTTTGGCGTCCAGAGGCTTGACGAGACGGCCATTCATACCGACCTGATGGCAGGACTGGGCGCACTCGTCGGAGGCCTGTGCCGTCATGGCGAGGATGGGAACGGTGGCGGCGTCGGGCCGGTCGAGGGCGCGGATGGCCCGGGACGCCTCGAAGCCGTCCATCACCGGCATCATCACATCCATGAGGATGGCCTGATACCCGCCCGGCGCACTGGCGGCAAAGCGCTCCACGGCTTCCCTGCCGTTCCATGCCTTGTCCACCGCTGCGCCCTGACTGGTGAGCTGGAACTCGGCCACTTCCATGTTGATGTCGTTGTCCTCCACCAGCAGGATGTGCATCCCGTCCAGCCGCCCGTTGTCGGTGGGCTTGAGCTGGGGCTTTGCGGCGGCGTTTTTGTCCAGCAGGAAGGGCAGCTGGAAGGTGAAGGCAGTCCCCTCCCCCAGCTGGCTCTCAGCAGAGATGCTGCCGCCCATCTGGCTGACCAGCTCCTTGACGATGGACATCCCGAGGCCGGTACCCCTGTACTGGGTGCGGGCGTCGGCGGACTCCTGGGTAAAGGGCTTGAACAGCTGGTTCTCCAGGAAATCCCGGCTCATGCCGATGCCGGTGTCCGTGATGCGGAACTCGTACCACACGGTGGTGCCGTTGCAGGAGAGCTCCCTGGCGTAGGTGTCGATGGACCCGCCGGGCTTATTGTACTTGATGGCGTTGCTGAACAGGTTCACCATGATCTGCCGCAGCTTGAGAGAGCTGCCCACGAGGGCGGTGTGCTGGATATTTTCCCGGTGGCGGCGGTGGGTCAGGCCGTCCTTTTCTATCTGTGCCTCCACCAGCGACGAGACGTCGTGCAGCAGCACCTCGATGTCAAAGGGCTCCTGTTCTATCACCATCTGCCCGGCTTCCAGTTTGCTCATGTCCAGCACGTCGTTGACCAGTGCCAGAAGATGGTGAGCGGAGAGGTCTATTTTATCAAGGCAGCTGTCCACCTTCCGGGCATCGTCCCGGTTGGAGCGGAGGATGTCCAGCATACCGAGAATGCCGTTGATGGGGGTGCGGATGTCGTGGCTCATCCGGTTCATGAAGGCGGTCTTGGCTTTGCTGGCCGAGTCGGCTTCTTCAAAAGCTTCTTGCAGGCGCTGATTCTCGGCCTGCTCCTGTGCATGGAAGATGGAGGTATCCCGGAAGAGGATGATACCGTGGATGACCGGCATCTCCCGCCCGGAGGCCGCATCAAAGACGGTATCCTGCGCCATGAGGACGGTCTTCTGGAGCCAGACCGGCTCGCCGCAGGAGGTCTGCTCCCGGTACTCCACTGTCACGTGCTTGAAGCCCGAGTGGAAGCGCTCCAGCAGTTTTGACGCCGTGTCCACGATGCGGTAGTTTTCCAGCGTCTCAGGAGTGACGAAGTGACGGCGCTGGGCGCAGTAGTCGTCGTAGGAGCAGGGCAGCGACATCTGCAGATCGAACTGCCGCAGCGCGGTAGTCCGGTAGAAGATCTGCTCGAGCTGGCCGTGGGTCAGGTCCACAATGAACAGAGCGTCGTTTGCGTCGATGAGGGCATCCACATAGTTGTCGTTTTCCAGCAGGGAGTTCTTCATCTGCTCGTAATACTGGGTCAGGGGCTGGCGCTCGTCGAAGGCGGTGCTCTTGTCCCGGAAATACTCGAAGCCCACGAGGAAGTGGTGCAGCCGCCCATGGAGGTCGGCGTCGCAGAACAGGAGGGTCAGCCGCCCGCGCTGGGTCACGCCGTCGGTCTCAAAATCCAGCTCAAGCTCCTGCTTGGGGTGCTCAGCACTGAGGGCAGCAGACAGCGTGTTCAGCTGCAACGCTTCCCGCATTGTCTTGCGGGTGGCGGAGGCGGCGTACTCGTCCACGATCTGCTCCACTGCACCCGAATAGCTGCCGTTGTCAGCAAGGAAGAAGCCCGATGAGGTGCGCAGGACGCGGTACTGGTCCAGCAGGGCGTCGCAGTAGAGGCAGTTCGAGAACTGATGCCCATGGGCGTTGACCCAATGCAGAAGCTGCTGGTTCTGCAGTTTCTGGGCCTCGGCCTCCTCGCGATTTGCACGGTTTTTGTCCACATACATATTCTTGTCGGCGTGGCGGAACAGCTCCCGCAGGGTGCTGCCCTCGAAGTCGCTGGCGATGGCGCAGCCTGCCGCATAGCTCAGGGGCATCTCGGGGTGCTGGCGGGAATACTCTGCCGCCTGTGCCCGGATGCTGCGCAGCACATCCTGTGCGCCGTCCCAGTCCACGCCGTAGAGGATAGCGATGAACTCGTCGCCGCCGTCGCGGCCCACGAAGTGCTGGGATGGCACGGCCAGACGCAGCTGTTCGGCAAAGGAGCGGATGTACTTGTCGCCCTTGTCGTGGCCGAGGTTATTGTTGACGGTGCGCAGGTTGTTGAGGTCAAAGACGCAGAGCGCCGTGTTCCCGTCCGGCGGGTCGGGCGCGTCCAGGAGCTCTTCGCACTTGTTCTTGTTGGGCAGGCCGGTGGCCTCATCGAGGTAGACTTTGCGCTGCAGAATGCGGTTCATGGCCGCGTACCGCAGGGCCTTGAAGATCTGATAACCGAACAAAAGCAGCAGCCCCACGATGTCCGCGAGGACGACTTTTTCCAGAAAGTCGAGGGCCGTGGCCCGCTTCTGGGAATAGACCTCGGCCAGGTTGGTGGCTTCGTCGCAGGTCTGGAAGAAATGCTCGCTCTTGGCGATGATGGCGGTCTCGGTGTAGCCGCGCTGACGGACAAGGATGAGTTCGTTTCTCAGGTCGTCGAATTCGCTGGAAAGAGCGGTCATCTTGGCCTGAAAATCCGCGTCGTCCAGCCGCACCAGGTCCAGCTCGCTGCTGCCGAAGCGGAGGCCTTCGATGTAGGAGGCCACATCGCCGAGGAGATCATCTTCCGGCGTGCCGGAAATTTCGAGCTTGACGATGCGCTGGGTCTTGCCGCGCACGAGGCCGGCGTAGTTGACGACGCGGGCCGTACCCTGTATCTTGCCCACCAGCACGAGGGCAGCGAAAAACAGGCTGATCAGGATGGCTGTGAGAAGGACGGTGAAAAGCTGGATGATATGCCCGAACCGGGAAGAATCATTCTTCATGATGCAAACTCCATTCATAGCGCAGGAAATCAGTCGTTTCCCCACTATTATAATGTATTTCAGAGAGCGCTTCAAGTTTGGAAACGGCTGAGAGATCAAGCCGAGTTATGACGGGGTTTATTGATATTTGTCAGATGATATGTTGAAATTTCACAAGTGGTGCGGGTCTGCTGCGGCTCATAGTTCTCCGCCTTCGAGCTTTCTGCGCACCTCGTGGAGCGAAGCACACTCGCAGGTATAGATCCTGCGCATCTCGTCGGTGGCGGGCGAGAGGTCGGGGACCATCACGGTGACAAAGCCCCCTGCCGCGCCGGCCCGGACGCCGTTGTAGCTGTCCTCGAGCACCATCGTCTTTGCAGGCTCGGTGCCGAGTTTCTGCGCCGCCAGCAGGAAGATGTCCGGCGCGGGCTTGGAGCGGGTCAGGTGCTCGCCCGAGATGACGGCCTTGAAGTAATGGCCGAGGCCCCAGTGTTCCAGATGTCCCTCGATGACGGTCATGGGGCTGGAAGACGCCACCGCCATGGGGATGTGATGTTCGTCCAGCCAGGCCAGAAGCTCGTCGAGGCCGGGCATTTTGGGGACAGGCTTGTTGAAGGCTTCATAGGCCAGCCGGTAAAGCTCCTCCACGATGCCCATGGCGGGGCAGTCCTCGCCGTAGAAGCGCCGCAGCACATCGCAGCTGCCAGCCTTGGTGGTGCCGCGGGCAGCCTGCGAGAGGCCATCCTTGCAGGGCAGGCCGAATTTTGCCAGTGCCGGCTCCCAGCAGATGTTCCAGATGCGCTCGGTGTCGAACATCAGCCCGTCCATATCAAAAATAACACCCTGTATCATAACGCAAGCTCCTTTTGGCGAAAAATCTACATACATACTCTATTGTACCATGTTTTTCCGCTTTTGAACACCGATAAGGTCATAATTTGTGGCAACTTGACTGCCCCAAAGATGAAACATTTTTCGGTTGCTTGCAAATCCGTTTCACGGCATTATAATAGAAAACAACATTCGGCATATTTGGCGCAGGGCGTGCAGCCCGCGCGGCGCTGTGTGAGATCAGAAAAGAGGGAAATTTATCATGTTGGACATCAAGATCACTCGTACTACCTGCCCGAAGGAAAAGCCGCAGGACGAGTCTAAGCTGGGTTTTGGCAAGAAGTTCACCGACCATATGTTCGTTATGGACTACACCGAGGGCGAGGGCTGGCATGACGCCCGCATCGTCCCCTACGCACCCTTCCAGCTGGACCCTGCTACGGTTGTGTTCCACTATGCACAGGAGATCTTCGAGGGCATGAAGGCTTACCGCACTGCGGATGATACCATTCAGCTGTTCCGCCCCGAGTGCAACGCAAAGCGTATGCAGGACTCTGCTGACCGTCTGTGCATCCCCAAGATCCCTGTTGAGGATTACATCCAGGCCGTCGAGGCTCTGGTGGATGTGGAACGTGACTGGGTGCCTCACTCTGACGGCGCTTCCCTGTATATCCGTCCCTTCGTGTTCGCAAACGATGTGGGTCTGGGCGTCCACGCTTCCAAGCACTACATCTTCTGCATCATCTGTGCTCCGTCGGGCGCTTACTACGCCGAGGGCATCAACCCCGTGCGCATCTATGTCGAAGACGAGTACATCCGTGCCGCTCCCGGTCTGACCGGCTTCACCAAGTGCGGCGGCAACTACGCTGCTTCCATCAAGGCCGGCGAGCTGGCTGAGGAGCAGGGCTACGCTCAGGTGCTGTGGCTGGACGGCGTCGAGAAGAAGTACGTCGAGGAAGTCGGCAGCATGAACATCATGTTCAAGATCGACGGCAAGGTCTACACCGCCGCCACCGTCGGCACCGTCCTGCCCGGCGTCACCCGCCGCAGCTGCATCGAGCTGCTGAAGGACTGGGGCTATGAGGTCGTCGAGGGCAAGCTGGCCATCGCCGACATCATGCAGGCTGCCCGCGACGGCAAGCTGGAAGAGGTCTTCGGCACCGGCACCGCCGCTGTCGTCTCCCCCGTCAAGGAGCTGGTCTGGAAGGGTGAGCACGCCTACATCGGCGACGGCAACATCGGCCCTGTCACCCAGAAGCTCTATGACACCATGACCGGTATGCAGTGGGGCAAGATCCCCGATACCAAGGGCTGGATCGTCCCTGTGGAGAAGAAGTACTAAGAGCTGAAAGGCTTATAAACGCCGCCCGGCTGTACGCCCGGCGGCGTTTGCTGTATCCGGTGCGGATTGCAATTCTCTGCCGCGGGTGATACACTTAAAGTACACCTGAAAAACGAGAGGGAATGAGAAGATGATAAAGAAGTGGAGCATCCGCTACCCCGCTGTGGGCGGCGAAGAAGAGCGTCGGGCCTATGTCTATCTGCCTACCATGTACGAGGCTGACCCTGACCGGCGGTATCCGGTGCTGTATATGTTCGACGGGCAGAACGTGTTTTTCGACGAGGACGCCACCTACGGCAAGAGCTGGGGTGTGGCGGATTATCTGGACTACACCGATACGCCCCTCATCGTGGCGGCGGTGGAGTGCAACGCCGGTGCCAACAATGAGCGTCTGGTGGAGTATTCGCCCTACCGCTTCGACGATAAGCAGTACGGCCACTTCGACGGCAAAGGCAAGGACACTCTGAACTGGTTCGTCCACGAGTTCAAGCCCTACATCGACGCCAACTACCGCACAGAGCCCGACCGGGCTCATACCTTCATCGGTGGCAGCTCCATGGGCGGCCTCATGAGTCTGTACGCTCTTTTGCAGTACAGCGATGTGTTTGGCCGTGCGGCGGCGCTCTCGCCCTCGCTGTGGGTGGCTCCGGAGGCGCTGACGGCGCTGGTGGGCCGCTGCAAGCTGGCCCCGGGTACCGTGCTCTACATGGATTACGGCTCCAGAGAGATGGGCAACCACGACGGGATGCGGAAGGGCTTCGGCGAGATGTGTAACAAGATCTTTGCCCGGGGCATCAACCTGACGGCCCGCGTCGTGCCGGGCGGCAACCACAGCGAAGCCAGCTGGGAAAAGCAGCTGCCCTTTGTGTTCCACACTCTGATGTACGAGCTTGATTGAACCAAACTGAGGAGGAAAGCATATGGAGATGCAGTATTTCAAGGAATACAGCCCGGCGCTGGGCCGGGAGATGGAGTGCAAAGTCTACGGACACGGGGGACGGCCCATGCTGTACATCCCCTGTCAGGACGGACGCTTCTTCGACTTCGAGGACTTCCACATGGCCGACACCCTTGCACCCTGGATCGAGTCGGGCCAGCTCATGGTCATGTCCATCGACACGCTGGACAAGGAGACCTGGTCGGACACCAATGGCGACCCTTACTGGCGCATCCGCCGGTATGAGCAGTGGCTGCATTATATCGTGGATGAGGCTGTCCCCAAGCTGCGCTATCTGTCCAAGGAGCGCAACGGCTGGGATGACCTGCCCGGCGTCATCGCCTTCGGCTGCAGCCTCGGCGCGACCCATGCGGTCAACCTTTACCTCCGCTGGCCCGACATCTTCTGCGGCTGTCTGGCCCTCAGCGGCATCTACACCGCCCACTACGGCTTCGGCGACTACATGGATGAGCTGGTGTATATGAACTCTCCCGTGGACTATATGCGCAACTTCCCGGAGGATCACCCCTATATGGAGCTGTACCGGAACCAGAAGGCTGTCATCTGCTGCGGTCAGGGCGCATGGGAGCAGCCCGACACCACCTGGATGCTCAAGCGCATCTTTGAGGTAAAGAACATCCCTGTCTGGGTGGATCTGTGGGGCCACGACGTCAAGCACGACTGGGATTGGTGGTATAAGCAGACGGCTTATTACATGCCGTATATTTTAGGGTGAAAGAAAACCTCTCCGTCACGCCTACGGCGTGCTACTGCCCGGGTTGCGGCTCCCAGCATCTGCTTCGGCCCTTGGTGCGGGCCTCGCATCCTGCTGGCCGCGGCCCCAACAGCGACTCCCTGTTTCCGCCGCTGGCGGCGGTCGTCGTTGTTGCTCCTAACGAGGGGAGGCTTTGGCATAACGGAAAGCTTCATCTCTTCGCCAGTGGCTCCCCCTCTGGGGGAGCTGTCACCGAAGGTGACTGAGAGGGTTATAGAGGATATTCAAGGAAAGAAGACGCGAAATTATGCAGAATTTTATTTTTATCTCCCCGAACTTCCCGACGAACTACTGGCAGTTCTGCCGGGAGCTGAAGAACGACGGCATGAACGTGCTGGGCATCGGCGACCAGCCCTACGATGAGCTGAAGCCGGAGCTGAAGGACAGCCTGAACGAATACTACAAGGTGGGCAGTCTGGAAAATTACGATGAGGTCTACCGCGCCGTGGCCTTCCTCACCTTCAAGCATGGCCGCATCGACTGGCTGGAGTCCAACAATGAATACTGGCTGGAGCGGGACGCTGCCCTGCGCACCGATTTCCACATCACTTCCGGCTTCCAGACCTCGGATATGCCCCGCATCAAGTACAAGAGCAAGATGAAGGAGTGTTACCAGAAGGCTGGCATCGCCACCGCCCGCTATCACATGGTGGACGACCTGGCGGGCTGCAAGAAGTTCGTGGAGGAAGTGGGCTACCCGGTGGTGGTCAAGCCGGACAACGGTGTGGGCGCTTCCGATACCCACAAGCTGGCCAGCGACGCCGAGCTGGAGGCCTTCCTGGCCTACAAGGCCAAGGAGCACCCGGATGTTGCCTACATCATGGAGGAGTTCGTCCGGGCCGAGGTGAACAGCTACGACGCCATCATCGACGCCAGCGGCAACCCCATCTTTGAGGCCGGCAACGTCAGCCCCATGTCCATTATGGACATCGTGAACAACGACGACAACTCCATCTACTACATCATCAAGGACCTGCCCGAGGACACCCGCGCCGCAGGCCGTGCCGTCGTCAAGAGCTTCGGCGTCAAGAGCCGCTTCGTCCACTTTGAGTTCTTCCGGATGACCGAGGACCAGGCCAGCATGGGCGAAAAGGGCCAGATCGTGGCCCTCGAAGTCAATATGCGCCCCTGCGGCGGCTTCACCCCCGATATGATAAACTTCGCCCGCTCCACCAACGTCTATAAGATCTGGGCCGACATGATCGCCTTCGGCGGCACCGATATGCCCGTGGGCGAGCACTACTACTGCCCCTTCGCCGGCCGCCGCGACGGTAAGAACTTCGTGTACAGCCATGAGCAGATCATGCAGAAGTACCAGAAGAACATCAAGATGGTGGACCGCATCCCCGACGCCCTCTCCGGCGCGATGGGCAACCAGATGTACGTCGCCACCTTCTCCACCCGCGAGGAGATGGAGCAGTTCTACTCCGATGTTCTGGCCGTCACCGACGGCGATGCTGCCGCCGCACAGGCCGCGCTTTCCCAGGTGCTGGCTCTGGGCGAGCCCACCACCAAGGCCCTGACCCCGAAGCCCAACCTCAGCCCGGCGGTCAGGCCCACCACTGCTGTGACAAAGACCCCCGCCCGCGCTGTCACCAAGACCAGCCGCAAGGGCCGGAAGTGATTTCCACAAAAACTTTACAAACCGCAGCCGCAGAGAGAAATAAACGCCTCTGCGGCTGTTTTTTGACATGAGGGCAAATGTGATGATTGACAGTGCCCCGGAAAAAGTTGTAAGATAATGCAAATGCAAAAGAGGAAAAACGCCTTTGCAAAATGAGCTGAAAGACAGGAGAATTTTCTATGAAGCTGTATCAGAAACTTACTTCTCTGCTGGTGGCTGCAGTGATGGCTGCCGTGCTGATGCCGGTGTGCATGGCTGCTCCCGGCGACTCCGTTGAGACCCGCATCAACAACGCGCTCGCACAGCGCACCGGCGCAGAGCTGTATCAGGAGATCGTCACCACTGCCCCCGATGGCACTGCCCAGACCATGATCGCAGCCCGCAGCAACGGCAACGCTTACATCAAGATGGATATGGGCGACGCCGGCAGTCTGGTCTATATCCTGAAAGACGGTCAGGGCTATCTGGTGGACGATGCATCCAAGATGGCCGTCAAGGGCGAAGTACCCACTGTGAGCATAAGCGAGGAAGTCTCCGCTGACAAAGGCGAAGCACAGGAGATCCCCTGCACCGTGACCACCGTGAATGTGAACGGTCAGGACTGCGAGGCCCTGTCCTACACTGTCACCGATGCCAACGGCCAGACGGCCACCGTTTCCTACTGCCTGGTCGGCGATGACCTCAAGTATGTCGTTACCGATGCTGCCGAGGGCCGCACCATCGTGGAGTACCGCGTCACGAGCACCACTGTGGACCAGAATCTCTTCAACATCCCTGCGGATTATCAGATCCTGACGCAGGCAGAGTTTGAAGCGGCGCAGGCCAACCACTGAGAAAATTTTCTGTAGAATATGGGAGCTGCTGCGTCATGCGGCGGCTCCTTTTTGTTGTCCGCCGCCCGGGAATGTGCTATACTGTGTGCAACAGAATGCATGAGAGAATGAGGAGAACCCCCTATGAAAATACCCGCAAACGGCTTTACCCACGCAGGCAAGTTCCACGCCGACGACGTGTTCGCCACTGCCCTGCTCCAGATCCTCCGCCCGGATATTAAAATAACCCGCGGCTTCGTGGTGCCGGATGACTTCGACGGCATCGTGTATGACATTGGCTTTGGCATGTTTGACCACCATCAGGAGCCTCGCGAGACCCGCCCCAACGGCATCCCTTACGCGGCCTTCGGCCTGCTGTGGCGGGTA
>OGKX01000457.1_pt1 | contig 23945 bp, 24 predicted proteins | sample 1572541 | NCBI WGS metagenome assembly OGKX01 (sample SAMEA2581982, study PRJEB24529) | metagenome | biome: Human gut stool | place: China | collected 2011
TAATATTACCAATCAATTAGTTGCATATCTTTAAGCTATTTCACGACTTTCCCTAGATAAACGGCAATGTTTCCCGATTTAGGGGCAAAGCTCTTAAAACCCTGGTTTGTACACAATTCGGTTTTTGAGATTGCCAATAAACCTATTGGTGCACGGCTTGACATCAATATTGTATTTGAAGGTAACAAATGAGTGCTGCAAGAATCATAGCCTACCTGTGAAATGTTTCGTTCTCCTTTATAGACAAACTTTTGCTTTTGGTCAGATAAATCCTTTGGAGTAATCCAAACTATGTCCCCTCCATAATTTAATTCATTAATAGTTGAGGGAGTTGCACCATTATAAATCTCAGCAACATCATCTATTTGCTTTGTTTCCCATGAAATAGGTATATCACGCTTCAGTTTCTTATTCCAAACCATTTCGCCACCACTAGATTTATACGGCCTTCCATTTTCATCAGGAAAATCAAACTGCACAAACCAGTAATCGTAAAATTGCTTTGTCATCGCCTCTAAATTCTGATTTATAGAACGATTGATGGCAATTTTTTTATCTAAACATTGAAGAATAGACACAATGTTATCTTGGATGCTTAGACTAACATCTTCAATTGGTATAGTGGCAAATGCAACTTCCAGTTGAAGATTTTTTAATCCTGAAGTTTTACCTTCAAAATTAAAAAATACTCCAAGATTATAAATGAACTGAAAATAATAATATACATAGAGAGGATTCCAACCTTTTTTTAGCCTAAAAGCTGTACAAAAGTTAGAACATACAACAGGGCCAACATTATCCAATAATTCTTGTGATACAAAAGAAACACGCCCTGTAGATTGCGTTGGGCTACCGCCTGACTTCTCAATTATGATATCGCCTACTTGAAGGCATCTTTTTGAATATGATTGTTGACTAATATAACGTATGGGAATTGTAGAAAAATCATATTCAGATATAGGAACAATATCTGCCCCACGTACACAGGTTACTGCACAAGACGTTTCGTTGGAACAAGTTTCTTCGCCCCAATCGCCAGCTATAAATTGATCTATAATGTCTTTTATCTTCATTTACATCCTTTTGGGATGCGAAGTTACGCATTTTCAGGCAGAATCCAGTACTGTACTTCACCCTAAATACTTCTTATGGGCCAGCTTTACATTATTTTGATTAACAATGGCATAATGCAATGTGGTATCAATGCGTACATGACCGAGCAATCGCTGCACTTGTTCGATTGGCATACCTTTATCGATGGCCATTGTTGCAAGCGTACGACGAAATTTATGAGGATGGACCTTAGGCATAGAAAGGGATTGCCCAAGTTTCCGGATACGCACTTCTACACCACTGATAGTTAGGCGAGTGAATGGTGAATGTAGTGAAACAAATAAAGCAGGATTGCTATCTGTGCGTGCATCGAGGTATTGCTGCAAATGTAACTTCGTTCTGGCATTGAAATAAACGATGCGTTCTTTATTACCTTTTCCGAACACAATACATTGCCGTTCGTGGAAATCTATATCATCACGGTTCAGTTTTACAAGTTCTCCTACACGAATGCCTGTAGACGAAAGGATGTCTATAAGAGCAAGATCTCGTTTATTAGTACAACTATCACGCAGTTGTTCCAACTGTTCATCAGAAAGCACCTCCTTAACAAGTGAATCCGTTTTTACCTTGTGAATGCGTCTGACCGGACTTTTGGCAATATAATCTTCATCTTCTAACCATGCAAAGAAACTAGAAAAAATACGTCGCATATTGTCAATGGTTACTTTGCTTGATTGATGTTCTTCTTGATATTCAGAAAGATAGGAGCGAATATCTGTTGTGGTAATATGACAAATTGCAACAGATAGTACAACCAATAATCGTTCAATGGTATTACGGTAGTAGGCTAATGTTTTGTCCGAACATCCTTCTATCTTTTTTGCTGATATGAAAGAGTTTAGAAGATGTTCATTTTCTTGTGATTGTTTGCTAAGACAATCTGCTTTTTCAATAATTTCTACATTATGTAGTTCTGATGCAAGCACAGTTTTAAGCTGTGCCATTTGTCTGCTGTCTAAGTTACGCTGCATCTTCGCAACTATGGCCTGAATGATGTTCTCTTTCATAATTCTATAAGATAATGATAACATCATAATATAGAATATAATTCTAGAGAGACCAAAACTGCCCCTCTTGAATCTTTTTCATTAGTCTTCATTCCAATGCTTTTCGCATTCGGAACAGAATTTAGAACCTGCTTCTGTATAGAACTCATTTCCACAATATTCACAGATGATTTTGACCAATTTTCTTTGAATAATTTTATCGTTCATAATAAAATTAATTTAGTGATCTTATGGGAATATCCCACGTATATTTATAAATAGTGTTTTTGGGGGAAAAGGTTTAAAATAGTTGCTAAATCAGAATTTAGAGGCGATGGCGAAACAACTCTATGATTATTGGTTTGTACAATTTGACTTTCCAGATGAGTAATTGCAAGTTTCTGAGTATCAAATGTTTGGGGCTCTAAAAGGTACAGAAGTCTACTTTTTTGTCATTTTTAGTCATTGTAACTTGTTGATTATCAACAAGTTGTGTGTTGTCACATTCTTTTTGTAAGACAAAGATAATTGTATTTTGTTGAATTTCAAAGTTTTCCAGCAAATAAGTTACAAGAACGAGGTATTTTTTACCCCTTTTTTAGTGATGTGGCATATTCATCAATGGTGTGTAATATTATGCAAATAGAATACGTATTTTCGGGTTGTCTTTAAATCTTTGTGAAGTGAGATAATATGAAGATTGGCGTTGATTTGTATCGATTTTTACATTAATGGATGGACTGATATTTTGATTCAATGATTATATTGACTACGGGTGCAATAAATTCGATAAAAGAGTATCAGTTTTTGATTTCTGCATAAATGATGTAAATATTGAAATCTAATTTGCAAATATAGATATTTAGTTATATTTTTGTGGAAAAATGGATTATCATGATAGCAGAAATTAGATTTAAGAATATGTTCTCATTCAGAGACGAGGCTATATTAAGTTTTGAAGCTGATAGAAGTAAGGATATGGAGTCATATCATGTTGTCGAATTGGGGGGTGATGTGAGACTATTGAAAGTGGCTGTCATTTATGGAGCAAATGCTTCGGGTAAGAGTAATATTATTAAAGTTTGTGATTTTATCAAGTCATTCATTACTTATACCCCACTTAATAAGGCAGAACAAATTCAAATAGTCCCGTTTCTCCTGAATAAAACAAGTTCGAGGCAGTTATCTGAATATTCGATTTCGTTCTACTTGAAGAATGAGGAAAAAGCAGTTCGTTATGTCTATTCTGTAGCTTTAGACAGGTGGCACGTAGCAAAGGAAAGTCTGATCTATTATCCAAGTCAACAGCCTGCTACTATATTTGAAAGAAATACTGAGAATAACGTATCAGTTATTAAATTTGGACAGAAGATCAAAATGTCGCAATCTGTCAAAGAGGAAATAACATTGAAGTGTTTGCATAACATGTCAGTTTTTGCTGCTTATATGCAGGTAAATACACATATTATAGAATTAGAGGCAGTTCTTCAGTATCTAACCAATCAGGTTATGCCGGCAATTGTGCCTGCATCATCTTTAAGTCGTTATGCCGAAGAATCAATCAAGAATGAGTCTGCAAAAGATTATATTTTGAGATATCTACAGGAAGCTGATTTCAATATTTCAAATATTACTTCCAAAGAACAGGAAACACATAAGGGTTCGATTAATTATACTATGTATCAGCATAAAGTTTCATCTGATGATGGTAACAATGATTATTATGAGTTCCCGGAACTGTTTGAATCGGACGGTACTATCCGTACGTTTGGCCTGGCTGCTCAAGTGCAAAAGATTCTTGAAAGAGATGCTTTTCTTGCAGTTGACGAGATTGAATCCTCTCTTCATCCGAAATTGATAGAATACATCATTGAACGTTTTCTAAAAGAATCAGAGCAAGCCCAGTTGTTGCTCACTACACATTATGATGGACTATTAGGAGAAGAAGATTTGCTTAGGAAAGATAATGTTTGGTTTACTGAAAAGAATCCGGACGGATCAAGTGTGCTGTATCCTCTAACAGATTTCAAAGGATTGAATAGGATTAGTTCTCTCCAAAAGGCATATAAATTTGGTAAATTCGGTGCAGTTCCTAATCTATAATCATGTACTTTTATGAGAAAAGCAAGAAAAAATACAGCGACCAGACAGGTTATTCATATCGTTGGTGAGGGCTTGACTGAATTATTCTATTTCAGTCATTTGAAAAAAATACTTGGTTATAGATATTCTATTTCTCCTCGTTTATTTGAAAACAATAGTATTGAGAAAATAGATAAGAAGATAAAGGAACTTCTAGATGAAGATGTCTTTGTAATATGTGTTTTTGATGCAGATGTTAGCAGGCGTTCTGATGCGGAAAATAAAAAAATGGTGTCACTCAAAAAGAAATATGAAAATAATCCCAATGTGATTCTCTGTGATAGCTTACAGTCAATAGAATATTGGTTTTTACTACATTTTGAAGATACGTGTCGACATTTTCAAGATTCAGCAGCTACAGAAAGAGCATTAAAGCAATATCTGCCAACATACGATAAAACTCGAAAATACCTTGAGAAGGATAAATGGGTTAAAGAAATGCTTGCTGATTCAAAAATGGATAAGGCATGTGAACTAGCTGAAAAATATAAAGGTAGAGATTCTTATAGCGAGATTTATAAGGCGATTAAAAAAGTTAGTGAATCGTTATAATAAATATGGATTGATGAAAAAAAATTTAATGCCTATTGTGGAAATCATAATTAGTGGAATTGTCATTGCATTTAAAAATGATCCATAACAGTTTTATTAAAGACACATCATTATGAAAGAAGAATTTGCAGATATACAATACGCGCAGATTAAAGAGTATAATTATACACAATGGTTTAATGAGGAACAATACAACGGAAAAATACTTTCGGAATCAGAACGTAAAGAATTTATTTCTGTTGTAGATGGTATTATAGCACAACACTCCGAGGGGCTTCCGTTGATGATAAGTATTCTGGAAGATGCGAAAGAACAGCATGATGAATACCACGAAATAAATCGAATAGTTGCCTCTGTCTACTTATTTGTCCTTATTACAATGATTGACAGTATGGTTGCCGGAAAATACTTCATTCTTGCTGACCGTGACTATGACCGAAGATTTATGCGTGGAAAGTTGTTTGTAATCCTCAATGAGGGCTTCAAAAAACTCTATGGCTTTAATGATAAATCTCACAAGAATTCGGAATGGAACAGACTTCTACCCATAATGAAGTACTTTCCGGAAGTAATTAACCGTCAATATCAGGATTTAACATATCTCCTTGAAAAACAATCCCATACCTCTTCATGGTGGAAAGACGAACGTAACTTTGAGACCCATCTTGACATTGAGAAATTATATAAATCACGACAGGAAGAGATTGTTGAAAGTAAAGTAATGATGGATTCCATGAAACTTTTTAATGCATTGATGGCTGTGAGCAATTTCCTAGGAAATGTTCATACTTGTATTTTTAACTTCCTTGTTGGAAAATATCGTAAAGGTGAATTGTCCGAATAATACTCATTACGTCTTTTAAACATAACATCAACATATCATTTTTTGAATGACTTGACCTTTTGACAACTTATAATGTTAACTCGCTATCATTTAAGTATTTTCAGAGGTTATACAGTATAAATAATCACCAAATATATATCTTTGTTAAGGCTAAAAATTAGTATTTTAGTAGATATCCAAATAAAAAGCATTATCTTTACTTTATTAAAAAACAAAAATATATTGTCTTTATTGAAGAGTATGGCTACATAAATGATTCTCGTTAGAATAGAGAAGATGCGTTAAAAAATTAGTAGTTTGTAGTTGAGAACAATGAGACATTATAAAGAATCATTTTTATGTAAAATACAAAGAAAATAAGATAGGCTTATGCTATTACAAAAAGTTTATATAAAGGGGTACCGTAATTTCAAAGAGACTACAGTCAATTTTAACAATAATAGCCTTGTTATAGGAGCAAACGATGTCGGTAAGACAAACCTGATTCATGCTATGCGTTTGCTTTTAGATAAGGGCTTTTCAGATTATGACTTTGAATTGAATGATTCGGATTTCTATGCATATGAAGATACACAAGAGGTAATCATCAGAATATATTTCACTGATGTGACAGATGAGTGTGTTATAGCAAGGATGCCTGGTAAATATAGCGATGACGGTGAAATGGTGATACAATATAAAGCTACGAAGGAAAAAGGAAAAGTTGATTACCATTTCTATTGTGGTAAGAGTGATGATGAGAAGGATTTAACTGAAATAGAAGGTCCTTGGTATAGACGATTCTTGAATTTGAAATATATAAGTAGTAGAAGGGATTTTTGGGGATATATCAACAAGTCAAAGAATATACTTCTAAATCAGGCAAAAGACAATAGAGAATCCGAAATTATTGAACAAGATGATGCTTTGTATAACGATATAGCAGAAAAACTTCAATATGTGGATAAAAAGATTCCTGACTTGTCGTATATAAAGAATGCTACAGATCGCCTGAATGAAGAACTTGATAAATTATCCATACACAATAGAGAGCAAAGGATTGTGTTTGATACTTCTACTACAGAAATTGACAGAGTGATTAATAGTGTGTCGCTAGCCTCAAAATGTAGAGATAAAAGTATGATAATAGGCGGCGAGGGTAGAATCAATCAAATCTATCTTTCTTTATGGGCAACGCAAAACGAAAATTCAGAGTTGACGAACGAAGTGTCTATCATTTGCATTGAGGAGCCGGAAGCTTATCTTCACCCTCATCAACAGCGTGGGCTTGCTGCTTATTTGAGCAAAACCTTAAATGGTCAAATAATATTGACCAGCCATTCTCCATTCATCGTTAGTGAATTTAGCCCAAACTCTATAATTAGGCTTTATAAAAATGAGAATGAAACTAAGGCAGCTTCAAATGGATGTTCAAAAATAATTGAAGATGGAATAGATGGATTGGGATACAGAATGAGTGTAATACCTGCCGAAGCTTTTTTTGCTGATTATGTTATTCTTATAGAAGGCCCTTCCGAACTATTATTCTTTAAAACGTTAGCTAGCCAGATTGGAATTAATTTGGACAGGATGAATATTTCTGTGTTAAGCGTTGATGGTATAGACTTTGAAACCTATTGTAAAGTGCTTAATGCAATGGATATAGCATGGGCGTTAAGAACAGACAATGATATTACGAAAATACCTAAAAAAGACGAATATAGATATGCAGGGATAGAAAGAGCTGTGGCTTGCTTAGAGGAATGCCATATTATCGATGAAGGGGAGAAGGATACTATTAAAAATAACAAGAAATTATTACGGGGATTTAATAATCCTGAAGACATTCCAGAAAAGAATCGGGAAGCAGCTGAATGGTTTATTGATTTCTTGGATGATTATGATATTCAGTTGGCTAACGTCGATTTGGAAACTGATATGATGAACAGCCCTTTGCGCGATTCTCTAAAAGAGTTTTATGATGAAGATAATGAAATGAGTGATGGGGAAATCATTGATGAGATGAAAAAGCACAAGGCGCTCAATATGTATCACTTCCTACAGGAGAAGAAGGAACAATTGCACCTATTAAAGGACGATAGATTAGCCATTTTACTGATATCTGCTAAACAATATATTGAAAGTCATTATGGAACCTACACCCATCCAGCGTAATATCATCCAAGAAGAAGGAAATACTGTAGTGCTTGCCATGCCAGGCAGTGGTAAAACTTTTGTGCTTTCAGAGAAAATTAGGCGAATATTAGAGTCTGATGTCTTAAAAGATTATCAAGGTGTTATTGCGATTTCATATACTCGTAAAGCTTCAGGACATTTGAAACGCAAGACTCTTCAAAATGGCACATGGGAGAAAAATTCATTCTTTGGAACGATAGATAGCTTCTGTTTAACACAGATTATTCTGCCCTTCGGACATTATGTTATAGGATATTCGAAGAAAGAAGTTGTGCCAATTACAGAGAGTGATTTAGACAAGGACAAGATGGTAGATTTTGAATGGATAAATAAGATACATCCGGATTATGAAGAGATAAATGAGACTGTTTGGGAGAAACTTTATGAGTTATTCAAGGAAGGGAAAGTGTTGGTCAGTTCGTTAGAACTTGTGGCCTTACACATTATTAAAAACTGTCCTGCTTGTAGAGCTCATTTGAAAGCACGGTTTAAGTATGTGTTTATAGATGAATTTCAGGATGCAGATACTTATACGAATGGAATATTTCTTGAACTGATAGGGCTGGGGTTAATCGGAAATGCAGTAGGAGATGTGAATCAGTCGATTTTTGGTTTTGCACATAAGGTGAGTGATTATTTAGTCGCACTTGAAACAATGGAAGGATTTACATCTTATAAGTTGGCAGAGAACTTTAGATGTTCAATACCCATTGTGAACTATTCAAACAGACTTCTTGATCCAAACTGTCAGTTGTTGGAATGTGAAGGGGAAATGGGTGTAGAACATATCGCAGTGAATGGTGATGAAGAAATAGTGGCCGAATACCTAGACAATGAGATAATTAATGATTGTAAGAAATGGAAGGTAACAGATTTTAGTCAAGTGGCAATTCTTGTGAGAAGCACAAAGATGCAGGGAATAATAGATGGGTATTTGGATATACCTCATAGGGTTGTGATCTCAACTCCATTAGATGATGATTTGAATCCTCGATCACATCTTTTTGCGCAGTTATTGCAATACTATTTTGATGAGGGAATGCCATTTATGTCGGTGGTAGATTATTATATGGACTTTGGACTTTTGACATCATATGCTCGAAAACGACTTCTTGGAATCCGTGATGAGATTAGGTCGGTAAATGAAGATGATATAATAGATGCGTTACCAAGACTATTCAAAAACATTGCAGACATTTTGTTGCCTAAGTATCAAGAGGGTAGCTCGATGAAACATTTGGATGTGGTGCTTAATTCTAAGGATTTGATAGATAGCTATAGACCATTTTCAACTAGTGAGGTGGTAATTATGACCTTGCATAAGTCAAAAGGATTGGAATTCGATATTGTGTATCATCTGAATATGAATGAATTTGAGATTCCTTTCAAGAAATATAATAAGGATTGGGTTGCTTACTATCCTAATGAAGAACAAGATCTGGATTTACATTATGTAGGGGTGACTAGAGCAAGGAAATTGTGTGTACTGATAAGCAATTCCATAAGACATAACTCTAAAGGTGAAGCAAAGAAAGGAGAGCCGTCCGTTTTTCTAAGTCGAAACGGGGTTGAAACATTAAGAAATAACCATTATTACTAATATGATTACAGAACAGGATTATAATAGAATGGTTGAAGATTGTAAAAGGATTGCTGTTGATTTTAAGAAGACTTTGAAACAAAGTTCTGAAAATCTCGATACTACTAATGAAAACTATTTAGATGAATTTGGGGTTTCTGAAGAAGAAATCTATACTCTGTTTGAGCGTTTAAAGAATGCAATGGGAGTGAAAAGTAAGCTTTGCTTTTTCAGAGATAATGATGAGGAGTATGGTCGCTATAATGAAAGTACAGATACTATATTGCTGCCTTATTGCATATGCTATTATTTAGTGGAAGATATTGTAAAACACATGACTCATGAACTGTATCATGCTTTTCAGTACAATGTTATTTGCAAGCCTGAGTATTATCCATATATTGATAGTGAAACAATTAAAAAATGGGATTATGAGTTTAAACACTATGTAAGCGGAACAAAAGATATGCAACAGTATTTAAGTCAAGAAATAGAAAAAACAGCAAGGAACTTTGCTCAGTTGATAGCAGAAGCAGAATAGATAAAAGATAAAATTAATGCTTAAGGGACTTGAACGAATATGTTCCAAAATCGATATAATTTATAATATCAGTCCCGACTCGGAAACGAACCAAAACAAATCGTACCGAATTGGGGGCACTATAAAATATTTTGTGTAAATGAAAATACGGGATTCAAGTTTAAGTCTCGTATTTTTTATTTTATACATTTGCAAAATAAAGAAGATTATGAAAGAAAAGAATTAAGTAGTGCCTGATGAGGTGTTAAGTAAGGACTTTGTTAGTCAGTTCAAGACAGAAGCCGATGTAAGCAAGTTCCTGAAATATTTGTATGTCCAGATTTTTCTCTAAATAAACTTGCTGTTTCTCAAGAAAATACGTAATTTTGCGCCGTCAATTGAATAAAAATATAAAGTTTACAATGCTGCAAAGAAGAATGAACAATTGGAACACCGTATCAGATCGAGGCATAAAATGCTTTGAGAGAATGGTGTATGTCCATACTTTGGGCATTGGATCATTCTATACTTTGGGAGACATTTTCCGACTAACACTTGATAAACGATTGTGGATACGATGATGCTGGTATCCCGTTGAAATGATAAATGAAAACCGTCGGAAAGTCCTTACCAAACTTTTCGACGGTTTTTATTATGTGCCTGCTGGTGACGTTCGCACGATGCGCTCTTCTCGTCAATTCCGTCCACAGGCAGAATTGTAACGTATTATTAACCGCGCAGTGATGCGCATGAATAAAAAGATTATGAATTATAAATTTGACGGAAACAGGGTGTTCTTTACATCCGACACTCACTTCAACCACATCAATATCATCAGGTTCTGCAACAGGCCTTTCAAGGATGTATCGCACATGAATGAAACGATGATTTCCAACTGGAACCGCGTGGTCGGCCCGGAGGATATCGTGTTTCACTTGGGCGATTTCTGTCTGGGAGGTTCTGCCGAATGGATAAATGTACTGAACAGGCTGAACGGGAAAATATACCTTATTTCTGGCAACCACGACATCAAGAACCTGAGGCAGAATTACACGAGATATTTCGAGCATATAGTAATGCAGATGTATATCGAGGTCGATAAACAGAAGATTTATCTGAATCATTGTCCGTTCCTTTGTTATGGCGGCTCATACAATGGTACCTGGCAGCTTTTCGGACACGTGCATACCAGTAGAAACAATATCGGAAAAGATGCACCTCGACTGAGTATGCTTCTTCCTACACAATATGATGTCGGAGTGGACAACAACGATTTCACTCCGGTCTCTTTTGCACAGGTAAAGGCAATCATCGGGAAACAGATTGAACAATCAAGGAAAGGAGAACAATAAGATGAGAATACAATACATGAGTGATCTGCACCTAGAATTTCCGGAGAATAGCATATTTCTGAAACAGAATGAGATACCAGTAACTGGTGAGATTCTGGTATTAGCCGGTGATATATTCTATCTGAAGGATAAGATTGCCCCACGGGCAAAGTTTTGGAAATGGGCATCTGAGAACTATAGGCAAGTCTTGATTGTTCCCGGTAACCATGAGTATTACAATTATTCGGATGTAATGGAGCGTGGCTTACAATGGAAATGGATGTTACGTAAAAACGTGGGATATTATCAAAATCAGGTCGTAAGTATAGACGATACCGATTTTGTTTTAAGTACGCTATGGTCGCGAATCAATCCGAGCGATGAGTATTTCGTGTGGAAAGGCATGAACGATTTCCGACAGATAAAATATAATGGGAAATTGCTCCAGACAGAAGAGTATAATGAGATGCACGAAGTTTGTATCAGTTTTATCCAGAAAAGTATCATGGAAAGTAAGGCAAGGCATATTATTGTTGTAACACATCATTTGCCTACCTTTCAGGTTGTAGCACCTTATCATAAAGGTTCTGTACTGAATAGTGCCTTTGCAAGTGAATATGGAAACTTGATCTGTGATAACCGGATTGATGCATGGATATATGGACATTCACATACAAATATTGACTCAGAGATTGGTGGTACTAAATTACTGTCCAATCAGATGGGATATATTTTTCAAAACGAGCATTTAGAGAATGGATTTAATTCTGGTAAATATATTGAAATAGGATGAAAATTTAACTACTAATCTATTCTTAAACTGTTTTCAGTAAAAAGTCAGGCTTTATATTTCATACTTTAATGCATGAAATATAAAGCCTATTTTGTAAAGTATATTAAAGCTAAATGAGTAGGAGGGGTATATAAAGCTTTCAATAAAAATATAATAAGAGATTATAGTCTGACCATATAAAAAAGATTGAATAGTATTCATAATTAAATATGGTCTCGCATCCATGAGGAACTAGTTAATTCCGTTAATACTTCTTCAAAACGATGCATTATAATATTAGCATCCAATCCTTCATAAAAAGAATTATCGTTGAGATGTTCCTTACACATATTAATGAAGTCTTTAATATCTGATATACAAGTTTCTCCCCAAGTCATAGATGGACCAATAAAGAAATTATATGGCTTTTGCCGATAAGTCGAAATAGCCTTATCAATTTCACCTTTAATTACCTGTAAATTAGCCAAATTACCTTGAACAAATGTTGATTCAAGTTCGTTTTGTGGCATAATACGTAAGATTTCTTCTGCATTTTCAAAAAATGCATTTCCATTAATATTCTCATATGGATGCATCACCAAACGAGCAAAGCTATATGCATATTCGTCATCATATAAATATACATTGTTGCAATTCAAAACTTTCAATTTTTGTATTCTACCATCCGCAGCAAACATTCTGAATTCTTTTCTCTTAGAACAATATGCATAGAAATGAGTCAACTGTTGTATACCATGTTTCATACAATGCCCTAAACCAATATGAGGCGCATCAAAGTATGTAAGATGCCATACATACGCTAAGTTAGATAAGAATCGTGTACTATAACCTGAATTATTGGAATCATAAGCAATCCATATAGGCTTACCATTAGCTATGGCATCAAAAAGTATTTCATTTAAGATATTATAGTCATTTGACGACATAGAAGGTTTATATTCCCAATGTATATCGGAAAAAAGTTCTTCTAACGGAGCGACCTCTGTAATCTCATCCAATGGGAATTTGAGCTCTATTCCCAAAGGACTTTCTCCGGTTATTAAACCAATACCATTTTGATGTGAAATTTTTAGTGTTTTGCAAGTATAAATCCATTGGTAGTCATTACTTCTTTTTACTATACAGTATTCACAGTTAGCTTGTTTTAATTGCTTAATAATAGTTGACAATTTACATTTATCTTGAACTGCTAAATTTGGTAAAATATCTTCATCAGGTTTTTGGAAACAGTAAGTATTCAAGTTTGCTCCGCCGGCTTCATCTATGGCAGATGGAACATCTGAAGAAATATAATTAGGTAAGCCAAGATATTTCTCTCTTATACTATTAGAAGACATTTCCATTGCTTCCTCATAGGACCATCTATTTATAGAATCTAATGTATCTTCGTGAAATTTGATTTCGCTTTCATCCGTTAACCATCTGAGTATTCGTTTCACATAATTAATAACACCTTCCACATTATCTTTTATTTGTTGTTCTGCGAAACGTAAAACACACCATCCATTTCTAATAAAATATCGGTCACGTAAATTATCTCCATTTCCTAAATAATGAATAGGTTTACGACTTACAATATCGTATGGTTCGTCTATCTCTATATCGATATAAAGATTTTTCTTTTCCCAATATAGACAAAAATCAGGTCTATATGAATAATTGCGGTTACATATTGGTAATTTCACATTTTCAAGAACTTTTATCTCATCAATTTCCTTACACATATTGTATAAGTGAACTTGTAGAACAGGTTCCATTACACCTACCGTTACACCTACTTTATCAATTTGAGGCATAAGTATAGGAGTATCTTGATGGGGCACTTTAAATGATGGGTACTTTTTATGTTCACTTTCACCTAAGAAGCAATCAAAAAGAAAGTGCCCATCAAATAAAAGATTGGCTGTTTCAATCTCTGACTTGTGAACGACTCTTTGTGCTATGTTTTCTTTTCCAGGTGAAGGCTTTGTAGTCAGATTGCTTACTCTTGTGTATGGATATTTAAAAATCTCTTTTTCAAGTTTTACTGTATTCCCTATTGAACCATCATTTTCAATATGGGTATCGAGTACCTTGGACAACAAAGATTCTTTGAAGTTTTTGTATGGAACAAATTTTATAACTTTCTTGGCAGGAGATGTTTTAATATTGCCAATAGAAATGTCATAATAACATTTACCTTGTCTTTTGCTATTATAAAAGGCACCAAAATTTCTTAAAGTGACTTTTTCACCTTTTTTCAAGGCTAAACTTATATTTTCTATTAAACAATCTACAATTATTTGAGTCTTTCGAATAGAAAGTTCAGTATGGTTGCTGACTATTTTTCTTATTAAATCTTTTTTATTCATAGTTATCTCAACAAAGTGACACTAATAATTATCGTCGGTAACAGTTCAATGCAAAGATAAGTGATATAACTAAAATAACGGAAGTTAAATAATAAGTATTATCTACTTCCAATAATATCTCTTTAATCCATAAGTTCATATAGAATTTTATGAATCGTTTCTCTATTGTTAAGTCAGTATTGTTTTTTATAGGTATCATGGAATAATGTTCAATCTGCTCAAAGCCCACATTTTAGTTAGCAGATATTGTTATATATTATAGTAGCAATCATTTTATAATATTTTGACCAGACATTTACTTTTCACCTACTTTTATCTACTTTTGTGTTATGAAAGAAATAAAACTACATATCTACTCTGCCGATACAGATACTATCTTGGCTCTTCCTTATGCAAACGAAGGAATACGTGCTGGTTTTCCTTCACCTGTACAGGATTATATGACAGAATCCATTGACCTGAACAAGGAACTGATTCATAATAAGGAAACATATGCAAAGGTGGAAGGAGATTCCATGATTGATGCTGGTATATATAACGGAGATTACGTTGTTATAGATAAATCACTGGAAGCAAATGACGGGGATTATATAGCAGCTTATGTGGACGGTGAGTTTACATTAAAGCAGTTCAAGCGTGACCCTGAGAATAATTGTGCTTGGCTGATACCTTATAATCCGGAATATAAGCCCATCAAGGTAACAGAAGAGAATAACTTCATGGTCTGGGGAGTAGTAACCAATATCATTCGCAGATTAAAGAAATAACAACATGGAACTCTTTGGCCTGGTAGATTGCAATAACTTCTATTGCTCATGTGAACGTGTCTTCCATCCAGATCTTATCGGAAAGCCTATAATTGTACTCTCCAATAATGATGGATGTGTAATCGCTCGTTCCAATGAAGCTAAAGCTCTGGGGCTGAAGATGGGAGATCCTTTCTATCAGGTAAAGGATAGGCTGGAGAAAAATAATGTTGCGGTCTTTTCCTCCAACTACAATCTTTATGGTGATATGAGCAAGCGTGTGATGTCACTTCTTTCACGATATACTCCTAAGCTTACACAATATAGTATTGATGAAGCTTTTCTTGATTTGTCTGGGCTAGATAATCTTCAGGAGTATGGTAAAGAAATAGTCCGAAGGATCGGTAAAGGAACCGGAATACCTGTATCTCTAGGAATAGCACCTACAAAAACATTGGCAAAGATGGTCAGTAAATACGCCAAGAAATACAAGGGGTATGAAGGTGTATGTTTGATTGATACAGACGAGAAAAGGGAGAAAGCATTGAAACTGTTTGAGATTGGTGATGTTTGGGGAATCGGACATCGGAACACAAAGAAGCTTGAATACTATGGAATCAAGACTGCCAGGGATTTGACACAGAAATCAGCTTCATGGGTTCAGAAAGAGCTTAGTGTTACAGGTCTGAGAACTTGGAAAGAACTTCAGGGAGAGAGTTGTATTTCCATAGAAGAGCTACCTCATAAGAAATCAATCTGCACCAGTCGTAGTTTCCCTGGAGTAGGATTGGACAAACTACAGGATCTTGAAGAAGCAGTTGCAAATTTCGCAGCCTCCTGTTCTCGTAAACTGAGGAATGATCATATCGCTTGCAGAAATATGACTGTTTTTGTTTATACCAGTCGTTTCAGGACTGATACGCCGGAGGATTATATTTCATCAGACATTATTTTCCCTGTTGCAACAAATAATCATCAGGATCTTGTAGCTTATGCAGTCCAGGCTCTTAGAAGATATTGGAAGGGAGACGGAAAGTATTATTATAAGAAAGCAGGAGTGCTCGTCTGGGATATATGCAAGGATAATGAAATCCAAGGGAATTTGTTTGATGAAGTTGACCGGGAAAAACAGCAAAAATTAATGGCTACCATCGATGAAATAAACAAAAAGAACGGTCATGATACAATTCGAATTTCCACACAGGGCTATTCAAAGACCTGGCATCTGAAAAGTGAATATATCTCTCACCAGTATACTACTAACCTGGATGATGTAATTGTGTTGAAGGTATGATGAAAAGGCCCACTGGGCATAAGTTCCTTCCTTGTATTATTCATCTCAGGCAGTTCCTTATGTTCTTTCCTGTCAATGCCCAGTTGTAGGTTTCACTGGGAGACAACTACGTTCATTACTTACTTTGTAATTATCCAGACAAGGAGGTAGACAGAAGAAAATATCCGGGATTTCCATGTCTTTATTTCGGGAGTACACGGTCTGTGATGGTACGGATTGTCTCAGCCGATACATGGTTATGAGATTCTCTTCCCTCCATTTGTCAATCTCACGTGTGCTGTTTCTCATCTCATACAGGCCGATTATACGGTCTGCTTCTTGATGAACTAGGAATCAAAACTTGAATTATGGTCACGGGGAGTGGAAACGATTACTTAACCCAATGGAGTCTGGACCTGTTTCTGCATCTTACGTTACGATGGTTATCCATCTGATGCTCTTCTTCTTCAGGTATGTATTCATTTCACTTTACAGAGCTACTTCAATGTACTTTCCAATAGGGGAGTAAAGCACATTTTTTACCTAATTTAATTGTTGCATTAGTCTCTTCTTGATACTTTCAAAATCAAATTCTTTTTTCATAAAAGACTGTGTTAGCAAAGTTAATATTCTATTTGACTTTTTGCTAACACAGTTTAATTTACATTTCCGAACCCCATCGAAGCCAAAACTCATTAAAAATTTCGCTTTCTGTATATTCTTCATCTTCAAGTAGTTCATAAAATGAGAAAACGTTAAATCCAAACTGATATGCTATGTTGTATTGTTTAAATTTTTTATCCTCTCTTTCAATGCATGTGATTAGGGCGTATTTAAGTTCCCTTTCCTCATTTTGTTCTTTATAATAATCTTCAAATTTCTTTTTATACACCTCTAACTGATTCTTAGATTTACCATTTATATCTTTAGTATCATGAAGTTCAGAATAGTACTTATTTTCAATAAGAATTGCATATCGTTTTTCAATATTATTTATGACAGCATCAACTTCCACACATAAGTCTATTCTTGCCCATTGTTTCCAAACTTCGACTCTTGTAAATTCAATATTTTTGAGATCTAAAGTGTCTAAATTCAATAATTTAGAAAGCATATATCGACATTTAGAATATAAGATTGGCTTCTCTTTTTTACATATTGACTGTGCTCTTCTTAAACACCATGAAATAACATAATCCATAATAGTTTCTGCGTGACCATCCTTATCAGATGAGTCATTCATTAATTTGGGCATTTCATCTTTTTTCATATAACTTTTTCATTGTAGATTAATAAATATGGGTATTATATAATACTACCACATCTCGATTGGTATTAAAAGCAAGTGTTATACCGGAAACGTCATTTTCTTTAAAACGTCCTGTGTGATAGGTTTAAAAAAATTGTTCAATCTTAATTGTTATAAATTTGTTCTTTGCAAATGTACTTATAAATGAATTATCAGTTCCTATATGCGTTTTAAAGTACTAGCGTTTGCATATGATGAATGACATAAACGTTCATTCTATTATTCATTAATGTTTATAATCAGATTATAGGTTATCTTATTCAACAATTAAGGGTTTAATCCCTACAAAACCGTCTAAAAAAACAAATAAATATACATTTTTAGCCTATGTGTATATTTCTATATAGTTGTTATATGTTAATTTAGTAGCTACATAACATTATGCTTACTAATTTATCAAGGGTGTAAACTTGATATTAGCCATGCTTTAAATGGTTTACACTTTCGGTTTACAGCAGAAAATCAAGATGCTAATTTATATATCTGATTAACAGTTATATACAAAACACTCTGTTCTTCTTTATCTGTTTGGCATGTTATTCTCACTTTTATGAGTATATACTCTTGAGTGCGCACGAAGGGAGTATCGATTTATTCACTTAAACATTGGAATTATGTCATATATAGATAATGAGATACTCGAAAAACTGATAGGTACAATGGTAGAGGGATTTGCCCGCATTGAAAAGAAACTGGATCAGATGAACCGTCTGAAAGAATGTATGAATGGGGATAAACTGCTTGATAATGTGGATCTGGCAGAACTCTTTGGTGTGTCACAAAGAACTCTGGCACGTTACAGGCAAGAGGGCAAGATTAAATATTACTCGGTTGAAAAGAACGGGAAATCATTCTATCTCGCCTCAGAGATACAGAGTTTCCTGCTCCAGCGAGGTAAGAACGTAGTAAATAATAAGTAGCAAATAGAATAAGTGACCGTATTCTGATGGAAAGATGATACGGTCACTTATGCATTATACCGGGATTGCGGTCATTTTCAATGTATCCAGATTGACATAGACACCGCGATACAGTGTCTTTCCTTCCTTGAACATTTTCCAGAGCAGGTCACATCCGATATGTGCCAGTGTGGAGTTAATGAACAGATCCTGTTTTTCCAGGGCTTCCGCCAAAGAACAGCTTGGTCCTGATTCTTTTTCCTTGATTTTCGCATAGTCCACTTCCTCGGTGATGACATTCATTTTAGGCATGGGAATATATTCCTGTGAAGAAGGTTGGAGAACTTTCTCACGTACCGTCCCGATGATGACCTGTCCCTTTGTCTGGCTGTTCCCGAAATCCATCCAGTATATGGGAGCCGAATGGTCACTGAAGTTTTCTTTGCGGACTTTCTTCAGGAACTTCCAAAGCGTAAGACGTGAGCGTATATTGTCCGTACAGGTTATGATGATATTTGCTGTGCTGTCTTCAGAAAAATTCCTGGTAGGAAAACATTGCGCTTCGGCAGTCCATGTGTATCCGAAGAAACGGTTGATGCGTGTGACTAGTGATACGGCTTTGTTCAGTCCCAGTTCTGTTTCACTGAAAAGCTGGCGTCCTATATTGGCCTGGCTTACTGTGTCGGGATCGAATACGGTGACATGCAGTCCCGGATGGCCCAATGCTTGAAGTGCCATGCTCATGCGTGCCAGATTGGTTATCACTTGTGAGCCTGTACCTCCGGCTCCGATGACGAATACTGTTACTGGATGACGCGGATTGAGCAGGTAGCGGTCGGTAAAATGTATTTTTTTCATGGAAGTATGTCTTTAAGTTTTTTATTCATGGGCTTGAGTTCGTTCATATCGAACGGATTGTTTCTTATGTTCTCGGTGACGATGACAAGATTTGAAACGGTAGGATTGACATTTCCTCCAAGATGGGAGAATTCAGTCAGCCAGAACCGTTTTTCCCAGTATTCCAGCAGGGAAAGGAAAGTCGGGTTCTGTGGCTTTTCCAGAGAACTGCTGCCAAGGCAGACACTTGACCCGGTCACGTTGAAGAACGGGGCACGGAACAGTGGAGTCGTCTCCATTGGACGTTTTCCCTTGAAGGCGAATACGTCCATGCTTCCGTTTTTTACATGATAAACAATTCCCGGCAGATTGAATATGCCGTCCTGTATATTGAGATCCTTGTGAAAGAACATCTGTCTCTTTCCGGGCGGATTGTACCAGATATATTCTTCCTGTCCTTTTCTCGGATTGCAGGCCAGCATGTTATCGGGGACTCTTCCTGCCGGTATCCCGCTCATTTCTTCCGTGTAGGATTCCAGCAGGGTATTCATGAATTCGTATGTGACGGGGATACCTGCCCCCATCTGTCCGCTTTTTCCGATGGGACGCAATTCTATGAAGTACCTGGTGTCAGAATTTCTTCTGTCTTCATACTTGTAGGCTATGATAGCCGCCTTCGGCACCATCATTTTTTGAATATTTTGGGTCAGTTCATTCATGATGCTTATAAATTATAGGTAACATGTTCTACAAATTTCTCAAACCATTTTGAGAACCGTTCCGGATAATTCTCTGGTCTGAACAGTTTTTCAGTTTCCAGTGTGATGAAGGTAAATGATACGGGAGTCTGGTTATATGTTTCCTGACAGTCAGTACTGAAACAGCTTTCCATGTCTTTGGTAACCGTATCCGTAATGGAATAGGTAAGCAGAATCTGATATTCGAGCGGTGGCGGTTCGAAATCCCTTTCCTTTTCGCTTGCAAAATCATAGTCATAATTCAAGATATAAGGGCTGTCCTTTGCAATCAGGGACAGCCCTTCGGTAATCAGTTCCATAAGTCTTCTTTCTTTGTCGCTGGAAGGATTACAGATGCGGATATGTTCTTCCAGGTTCCTACAGAAGGCCTTGGAATGCATTGGGCTTGGAGTAAAAAAACAGAATGAAAAGAATTTTTATATACTGTAGTAATTAGCTCCTTTTGCTTTTTTGAGCATTATAAACGACTATATTCCCAAATGGAACTAACTGATTGTAATAGGTTTACTTTATTAGTAATAGTCAAGGAATTTTTTATATCTAATAGTATATCTTTAAAGTATTTAGGTTTAATATAGAAGATAGTTATCGCAAATTTTGCGACAACTGATTTTAAGGTTTAATGCCACGTAATTTAAAAGAATCTTCTCTTAACTTATCCAAAACAGCTTTAAACACATCATGAGTATATTCCTCTTTTTCAGTATCATAGTCCGCTATTTTTCGGAAAAAGACTTCACATCCCAAGCGGTTTGTCATAAAAAGCAGATTTTCTACATCTTTATTTTTACTCAAATCGGTATAAAAATTATCATGAATACCAATTTTCCAGTACACATCATATCCAAATCCTTTCTTCGCATCAAACATGAACGAATCTAATTCCTTTGCTTGTTTAAGAGCCTTATCACGATATCTTTCTTCTGGTTTCGTTTTCAAAACAGATCGTACAACATAGCCCTTTCGCCATACTAAAATAATTCCTGGCATGATAACCAAAAGAGTAAACCAGCCCAAAAGCGGATATTCCATGCAACCTATAAGGAAAGTAGTAACTAAAAAAATAAAAATAGCTAAAGTAATAAAACCTAAACATCCCATTCTAAACCCTCCTATTTTTCTCCTAAAATTTCTTTTACCTTATCATCAATGAGCTTTTTCTTTTTTACTTCATCGCTTTCCTTCTCAGCTTTTAAATCATTCTCATTTGGTTTTATGCATTCTCTGACTACAAGCTCATATCCTAATCTATGTCCCATTCTTATAAGTGCAATTACTCCGGCAGCTCTCCCACGATATATTTCATTAGCATCTGCGGAAGAAATTATATTACTACTAAAACTAATACTACATATTTCTGCACGTTCCTTTAGAAACTTTCCTATTTCTTCTGCTGATTTAACAGAATCATCGGCATAATGTAGAGCTTCTTTAGGTAATGCCATCGCTTTCTGCTTATCAAATTTTAGGTATAAATAAATCAGAACTGCTAAACAAATGATACATACAAACAAGGTAAAAATCAATACTCCATTCATTTTTAAATTTTTTGAAAAGATAATTTTTCTCCTAAAAAGAAATCAAAATGATTTTAAAATACGGAAAGGTATCAACCTTTTGTATTTGAGAAAGAAATATAATGAAAACATATATAAGTAAATTAAGCACACCCTAAATAAAGCAAAGTAATAATAGGCCTGTTCCCTTTTCAGCCATACAGTCCCAGTTTATTGACTGAAGGAAACAGGCTTATATTTAATGATATTAGATGGCTATTAACTAAATCCACCTTCTCCATCTTCTCCAGTACCACCACCTCCAATGCTGCTACCACCGCTGTCATCACTTCCACCGGAAGTAATACCCTTTGCTTTTTTGTAGTCAGAAAGGCTGGCATAGCTGATGCCTTCGTCCAATACTCCGGCATTTTGGAATTGAATACCTTGGAGAACACTTTCACGGAATTCCTTGCTTGGAGTGAATATGATACGTGGATTCTTAATCATTGCTCCGGCATTGAAATCGGTAATGTCTTCTACGCCGTCACTTTTAAATGAAACACGTATAGTACCTAAATCACCAACTCTTACTGTGTGTCCCTGCTGCAATTGCTGACGTGCGTGTCTTCCAAGTAATTCAAGAGCGGCTTCCATTTCTATGGGAGCGGTTGTTGTGTTTTCCGTAGCTGCACGTGTCATGGCTTTTACAGTCTGTGGAACTTCGCTGATAGGAATTGCATACCATTTCTTAGGTGCTGCTTTATCCTGCGGATTGATTTTCTTTACGAGCTTGTACTTGTACATACTGACCTCCTTTTTTATTAATGGGGACTGTAACAGCAAAGTTACAATTTTATTTGAAATGACAAAGTTTTCTTATTGATTATTACATACGTTAGTCGCTGGTAAATACTAACGTATGTAATGATTGATTACTAACGTATGTAATATATGGTTACATACGTTAGTCACTAAAGGCATAATAGGTATATAATTGTAAATACAGAAATACTCTATTTCTCATGTTCCTTTTCATGGCATTTTGAGCATAAACATTGAAGTGTATGAAAAGCAAGAAACTCTATACCTTTAAATTCGTAAGACGTATGATGTGTTACAAGATTTTTGGTAGAACCACATTTTTCACAACGATAATTGGCATTCCATTTTACCTTTGATGATATGATTTTCCAAAGAGGTGATTGAAGATATTCTCGATATAGTTTACTATTGTGTTTTTGAATGGCTTCATAATTCACATCTTTTGGTGAAAGTGCTTCCCTTTGAATTTCTTTATCTGTTATATCAATATTAGAATCTTTCTTGCAAAACTGATTAATATATCTTTGAGTTGGAGTATTTAACTGATGGCTTGCAAGAAACAATTCATTTGCTTTTCTTGTTCTCTCGCGTTCAGCTTCTTCATTTTGTTTTTGCTGGTGGCGTATTTCTTCAAGTTTTCTTTGATGATTTCGTTCTTCTTCCCTTTTTCGTTCTTGATCTTTTTGCCACTCATTATACTTATCATCAGTCCAAGAATCTCCATTTATTGTATTAATTTTTGTTCCTACACAATCTGGAACTTTATAGAACAATAACCTTCTCCAATCATTAGCACTTTCATTAGAGAGAAACCATTCAAACTTATCATTACGTTCTAAAATCTCAAAAGCTTCTCTATTTGAGTCAGAAATAAATTTGTCAATACAAGAATCACATACATATATATTATCTGCTCCACCAAATTTTATGTTATAAAGTTGACGAAATGAAATATAGTGTGCATGATATGTAGCATAATATTTGTCGTCTGTTGGACTTCCATAAATAGGCTTAACACTATCTTTTATTTTAAACATTCTATTTATTATCTGATTCTTTGTAATATGAACAGCAAAGTCATTCCCACAAGATTGACATTTTAATTTGTAATAAATTTTATCAAATCTTTCTTGGGGTTTCTTGGAAATATGTCTCATTAATTCTGCACATAGAATATTTCTATTCTCTTTTGAAATGAACGCTACTCTACCTTTCTTTCCATTAGGTAAAATTTGCATTTTTGCTGGGGCACAAAACAAATCATATAGAACATCATCATCAATGTAATCTCCGTCATGAAAAAGTGGCACTTTATCTTCTAATGCCTTATTTAAAATGTCGCGTGTTATAAGCATATTTCATTAGTGTCCCGTTAAAATCGGGACAAATTAATATTAATCAAACAATCCCGGA
>OGKX01000512.1_pt1 | contig 21656 bp, 16 predicted proteins | sample 1572541 | NCBI WGS metagenome assembly OGKX01 (sample SAMEA2581982, study PRJEB24529) | metagenome | biome: Human gut stool | place: China | collected 2011
AGAGCGATGATTATCTTTCTGATTTAGGTTCTTTCGATCTTAAAGTGATCCCCCGGATCAACACCGAAAGAACCTAAATCAGAAAGATAATCATCGCTCACAAAGGTCATCTTTGTGGAGACAGGTGAAAGGAATATAGAATAATTACTCTTCGGACGATATTCCATACCCAATGCCACATTAGAATAGGCGGGAGCAAAGAAGTTAGATATATAGTGACTCTTGTCCGGATAATTATATCCTTTGGCAAACTGAGTATTCAAGTCAGCCATAAGCGTATAATACCAAACTTTAGTGGCTGCATAGCCCAACTGGGTAGATAATCCTATTTTATCAGAACTCTTTCTCATCCCTTGCGATTTGGTTTTCGAAAGACCATAATCCAGCACCAGGTTCGTCACCCATAGCCAGTTTCCGCTCTTATGTGTCAGTGACCCATTCAGGTAAGCATTCCCGGCAATAGAATTCTCACCACCGGCCGACCAGTTTGTCATTGCAGTTTGCGACATATTTATACCTGTCACACCCTTCAGTACCCAAGCTCCTTCTTTATATCCCTTATCGTCCGTTTGGGCAGAGACGATTGTTGCCAAAGTGGCAAATAGTATCATTAAATATATACGTTTCATACTGTTATTCGTTTTAATTGTTCCGCAAAACAAAGACGTCTTTGTATTTCAAACAGAGTAAACTATTTTTTTGTTCAGAAACAAATAAAAGAATGATTGAACGGAAATTACAGGATGATACCTCCTCCCAGCAACAGACCTGCCTCATCGTAAAATGCCGCAGCCTGTCCGGAAGCAATAGATTCCAGTGGTTCGCGCAATAGCACATGCAAGAGATTCTCATCCGTTATACTGACAGTGCAGTGATTAGCTTGCTTCCGATAGCGAATCCTGACAATGACATCCTCGGAATTCAGTAAACGGGAAGTATCCACAATATTCCAGTCTTTCAACAGCATTTCCTCTTTGTAAAGAGAAGCCAGAGGCGCAAGTATCACTTCGTTCCTCTCTTTATGTATCTCTTTTACGAAAACAGGACGGTTCAGATGAATACCCAATCCTCTGCGCTGACCAATCGTATAGAAAGCGAGTCCGATGTGCTTTCCGATCACACGGCCTTCAGGCGTGCCGTCAGGCGTTCTGATCTCACCCTCTTTCGTCGGCAGATAGCGCTCGAGGAATTCCCGGAAGGGGCGTTCACCGATAAAGCAGATACCGGTGGAGTCCTTCTTCTCGGCAACCGGCAGCCCGATCTTTTTCGCGATGGAGCGGACTTCAGTCTTCATCATGCCGCCCACCGGGAAAATCGCGCGGCTCACCTGCTCCTGAGAGAGACGGTGCAGGAAGTAACTCTGATCCTTCCCGGGATCCGATCCCTTCAGAAGCTGCACCGTGCCGTCATCAAGGCGGCGGGTTCTCGCATAGTGACCTGTCGCGATCCAGTCCGCGCCCATATTGACCGCGTGATCGAGAAACGCCCGGAATTTGATTTCCGAGTTGCAGAGCACATCCGGGTTCGGCGTACGGCCGGCTTCATATTCGCGAAGAAAAATGGAGAAAACGCGTTCCTTATATTCCTTCGCGAAATTCACGGCCTGAAGATCGATTCCGATCAGATCGGCGACGCTTGAGGCATCGATGAGATCCTGACGGCTAGTGCAGTACTCGCCGTTATCGTCATCCTCCCAGTTCTTCATAAAGAGGCCGACCACGTCGTACCCCTGCTCTTTCAGCAGCCAGGCGCTGACCGCGGAGTCCACGCCGCCTGACATTCCTACAACGACTTTTTCCATAACCCGATCTGACGGATGCATGCATCCAGTGATTTTCAATTAGAGCTCATAATAAAGTCTTTTCAATTCCCGCATGACAGATGCGGCCCGCTGAGGCGTGCCGCATCATGCGGACAGAGTGACAACGGGAGGTTTGGCCATGACGCTGAGGGTAAAGAGAATCCGTGATTTCTGCGGGCGGCTGGGAATTGAGGTGCCGCTGCTTTCAGCGCCGATGACGGGTATTACGACGCCGGAACTGGTAGCTGCCGTGAGTAACGCCGGAGGTCTTGGGATCCTGGCGGCCGACCTGATGAGTCCGGAGGAAATTATTTCGGCGGCTGCTCAGACGAAACGACTCACGGACCGTCCTTTCGGCATCAATCTTCGGATTCCTCCCCGTGACCGAGGATCTCTGGAGCAGGCTGAGAAAGTGGCGTATGCCCTTTCCGACCTGAGAAAGGAACTGGGACTCGAGGAAAAGGTCGACTTCAGCCGTTTCAGCGAACCCGAGTTTGAGTCTCAGCTGGAGGCGGTTCTCGAAACCGGAGTGCCTGTTGTGAGCTGCACTTTCGGCGGTTTCCGCGAGGTCTACGGAGAAAAACTGCATCAGGCCGGGGTCTATATCCTGGGAGCCGCCACGACGCTACGTGAAGCCAAGGTGCAGCGTGCGGCGGACAGCGACGCGGTGATTCTGCAGGGTGTTGAGGCGGGCGGCCCGAGGCTCTACTTTGAGAGTGATCCCGAGGAAGCCTCCGTGGGGCTTTCCGTTCTGCTTCCCGAAGCGGCCCGGGCACTGAAGCTGCCCCTGATTGCCTCAGGCGGCATTGGTTCCGCATTCTCAGTGAAAGGGGCCATGATGGCCGGAGCATCCGCCGTGATGGTGGGTTCCGCGCTGGCCTGCTCTCCTGAAGCCGGAGCCCCGAAACTGATGCGCGACGCGATGATTGCGGCGAGCGACACGGCCACCTGTCTCACGGATCTCTTCTCCGGGCGGCTGGAACGCGTGATGAAGAATGGTCTTATCGAGGCTCTCAGCAGGGCAGGTGTCCGTTCTGCCGGTTATCCGTACCAGCGCTACATCATGCAGGATATGATGGAGGCAGCCGTCAGGGCCGGCCGTCAGGATCTGCTCCGCATGCCGGTCGGACAGGCGGTCAATGCATTCTCCTGCCGCAGCGCGGCAGAAACCCTCTCCGAGATCCGGACTGCGCTTCTCGAAGTGATCGAACTCATGGATAAAGAAGGAAAGTAAGAATGGCTCAGGAAAAGTTTCTGCTGAATGGTGAATTCATCAAGTTGGACGCGCTTCTCAAGGCGACCGGACTCGCCCCGAGCGGCGGTGTCGCGAAGGAGATGATTCAGTCGGGCGATGTGACCGTGAACGGCGAAAAAGAAACCCGCCGGGGAGCGAAGCTCCGGGGAGGTGGTATCCGTTCAGGGAAGCGGCCGCGAGATTCTCGTCGAAGCCGCCGCGTCCTGATTTACAGGCTTTCAGCGGATATTCCGCAGTTCCCGGCGGAGAATCTTTCCGACCGGGGACTTCGGAAGCGCGTCCGCAAAGACAATCTTTCTCGGACGCTTATAGCCTGTCAGCCGTTCGCGGCACCAGTCGCGGACTTCCTGTGCCGTGAGGGAAGGATCCTTCTTCACGATCACGGCCTTGATCGTTTCATCTGACGACTTGGACTTTTCACCAATCACGCCGACCTCGAGCACCTTCGGGTTCGACGCAATCACGCTTTCCACTTCATTCGGGTAGACGTTGTAGCCCGAGACAATGATCAGATCCTTTTTGCGGTCGGTGATCGTGACCTTGCCCTCCGCGTCCATCCAGCCGATGTCTCCCGTGCGGAGCCAGTCGCCGTTCATAACCTTGGCGGTTTCATCCGGGCGGTTCCAGTATCCGGCCATCACCTGAGGCCCTCTCACACAGATTTCGCCAGTGTGGGCTTCAATCTGGGCAGGATCAGCGCAGCGCCCAAGATCCTCAAAGTCATCACTCCGGATAGAGATTTCGGTTGACGGAAGCGGGTAACCGACAGACCCGTCCCAAGGGGTATCCGGGAGATTGCCGCAGATGCCGGGGGATGCTTCCGTAAGGCCATACGCTTCCAGAATCGTGTGCCCGGTGATCTTTTCCCACTTCTCGGCGACCGGTTTCTGCACCTGACTGCCGCCGCCTACCGTCATCTTGAGTCCTGAGAAGTCGAGCTTCGAGAAACGCTCGCTGTTCGTGAGCGCGTTGAAAAGCGAATTGACAGCCGGGAAAGCGGAGGGCTTCCACTTCTCAAACTCATCAATGACGTGGTTGATGTCGCGGGGATCCGCAATCAGGACCTGGCGCGCGGCACGCTTCAGGAAGCAGAGCGTCGCGGTGAAGGAGAAGATGTGATAGAGCGGAAGCACGGTGAGCGCGGTTTCCTTGCCGATCACAAAGGTCTGGGAAATCCACGTGCCGGTCTGCTCGACGTTCGCGAGCACATTCCGATGCGTCAGCATGGCGCCCTTTGCGACGCCGGTCGTGCCGCCGGTGTACTGAAGAAGCGCGACATCCGTGTTCTTAAGCGGCACGGGGCGGAAACCGGAGGAGTGTCCCTGGGAGAGCGCGTCGCGGAAACGGACGAGATGCGGCACGCTGAAGGGCGTGATCATTTTTTTCACGTACTTCACAGCGAAATTCACGAGCGTCCGCTTGAAGAACGGAAAGAGGTCGGCAATACCGGTGGAAATCACCGTTTCAACGGCGGTGCCGGGAATGGCTTCTTCGAGCGTTTTGCCGAAAGTTTCGGCGATGATCACCACCTTCGCGCCGCTGTCAGCGAGCTGATTATGCAGTTCGCGGGCGGTGTAGAGGGGGTTCACGTTGACCGCGATGCAGCCCGCCTTCAGAACGCCGAAAAGGGACACCGGATACTGAAGAATGTTCGGCATCATGATGGCGACGCGGTCGCCGGGTTTCAGTGTGCTGAGCGACTGGAGATAGCCCGCGAGGTCAGAGGAGATGTCATTCACCTGGCGATAGGTGAGCGGCTGCTCCATGCTGATGAAAGCCGGGTAGTCGGCGTAGTCCTTTGCCACCCGTTCAAGAAGGCCAGGGATGCTGGGGCAGAAGTCCGGATCGATCTTTGCAGGAACACCCTTCGCATAATGAGAAATCCACGGAAATTCTGGCATTTTTAAGTCCTTCTGTTATGACTGGGAGGCTCTCTTTCGTAAGAGACCGTGAGGAGGAGAGTCGGAGCGGGCTAAGGCCTGTTTTCAGGCCAGTGTCAGGCAGTGCCGGGCATACGCCTCGACATCATCCCAGTTCGTAAAATCATTGACGGAATGCTTGTCGGTCGGCCCCTTCGTCATCATCATGATGAGACGGATCAGGAATCCGTCCACGGGGCCGCAGTTCGGGTAGTCAACTTTGCCGGCAAAGCACTTCATCTCGTGCGGCTTCCACGGATTGTTTTCCATGAATTTGCGCGCGTAAACGTTGCCCGCTACTGTCGCTTTTTCCGGATTACGGGCGATAGCCGTGATGTTGAACATGCTGTTCGGCTTGGCGTCGAGCTTCGCCTTGTTCTTGTTCACGAAGTTGACGAACTGCTTATTGAATTCGCCGTATCGGATGGCGCAGCCGAGGAGAATGATGTCGTAGCTGTCGAGGTCAACGCCTTCGCGTTCGGCCTCCATCACGTGCATCATGGTCGCCTTGTGCCCCTCTGCTTCAATGACTTCGCAGATCCGGCGCGAGATGCGGGCGGTGCGTCCGTCATGGCTCCAGTAGATAATCAGCACATTTTTCATGCGTAACTCCAGGCCCCGCGGTTCGGGATACGAACAGCGGCAGCGCAGCAACTATATAAAAGGGTAGAAGAGCCGGGCCGGGAGAAACGAGGCCGGAAATCGTGGTTAATACGGATTTACGCGCGGGTTTCAGAGAATGGCCAGTAAGAAAAAGCGGCACTCAAAACCTCTATTTTAAAAAAGGTTCATCTTTTCTGCCGCACAAATTTTTGGTCGTCCGCAAGGCTCTCTTATAATTCGCATCAATACAGGACTTCTCCGCCAGGCGACCCCACATGGCCATTATTTCCGCGCTTTTCTTTGCAGCTGCCCTGATCGGGCTTTTTCTTCCGGGATATACGCACGAAGTGCTCGGTCTCTGTTTCCTCGCGGCCGTCATTCTGCATAATGCCGGAAGCCTCGGCTTTTACCGTGATCTTGCCGCAGGGAAGCTGGAAGGGAAGCGGAAAAAAGATGCCGCGGTGATTCTCGCGATCGCGGCGGCCGTGATTCTCCTTATTCTTTCCGGCTGCGTGATCTTCCTGAATTACTTCATGGGAGCCTCAATCCTGCCGTCTTTCGACTGGATGACTCTTCATATCGCGGCAGCCATCGTTTCATTCCTCCTTATGCTGCTTCATATGAAGCAGGAGTGGAGCTGACAGGAAAAAAGAACGGGGCGGATAATTCCGCCCCGTTTTCCTATCAGGCTGCGTTCTTCGCGCGGCGGGCTCTGACGGCCGCGGCCAGTTCATCGAGCAGCGGCACCGTGTCCTCCCAGCTGAGGCAGGCATCCGTGACGGACTGGCCGTACACAAGCTCCTTCCCCGGGACAATATCCTGGCGGCCTTCCACCAGGTTGCTCTCAATCATGACACCCATGATGTTTGCGCTGCCGCCCGACACCTGGCGGGCGATATCCTCTACGACGCTGATCTGATTTCGGCAGATCTTGCGGCTGTTCGAGTGGCTCGCGTCAATCATCAGATACGGCAGGTGATGGGCTTTGACGAGGGCTTCAGAGGCCGCGCGGACGCTTTCGGCATCGTAATTCGGTTCTTTGCCGCCGCGGAGAATCAGATGGCAGTCGTCATTGCCGGTGGTTGAGACAATAGCCGAGATGCCGCCCTTCGTGACAGAGAGGAAGCAGTGAGGGTGAGCCGCAGCGCCGATCGCGTCGATCGCGATCTTGGTATTGCCATCCGTGCCGTTCTTGAACCCGATCGGGCAGGAAAGACCGGAGGCAAGTTCCCGGTGCACCTGGCTCTCGGTCGTCCGGGCTCCGATGGCGCCCCAGCTCACGAGGTCCGCGATGTACTGCGGGGTGATCATATCGAGATACTCAACCGCGGTTGGAAGCCCCATTTCCGTGATATCGAGAATCAGGCTGCGGGCGATTCTGAGACCGTGATTGATGCGGTAGGAGCCATCAAGATCCGGGTCATTGATAAGCCCCTTCCAGCCAACCGTGGTACGGGGCTTCTCGAAGTAGACGCGCATCAGGATTTCAAGATCAGGAGAGAGGCGCTTCCGGACTTCGACAAGACGCGAAGCGTATTCGCGCGCCGCTTTCGGATCGTGGATCGAGCAGGGGCCCACGATCACGAGCATCCGGTCATCTTTCCCATGAATGATGCTGTGACCGGCGTTGCGCGCGAGCTGCACCGTGGCTGAGGCCTTGTCCGTGCAGGGGAACTCGTGGATCAGATGCGCGGGGGGCGCAAGTTCCCGGATTTCCTTGATCCGAAGGTCGTCGGTCATGTAGCGTTCGAATTCTTGATTCATGTTTCACCTCAGCAGTTTGAATGGGGATGGGGACCGACGTACAAAAAAACCGCCGGACCCAATGTCCTGGCGGTTTGGAGATCGTTCGAGAGTGCAGATGAAACTAGGCGCACGAAACAACTCTTTCCGCCGGACAGGGGAAAAAGTTGAACGTAAAGTAGAAACGGGCGCGGTAGTTCATTGACATTCCAAACAAAAGAGGATTGCTGCACACTTCTGAATAGCAACCTTCAGATACTCTACACCCGCGGCAGGATGATGGCAAAAAACGTATCTGAAGGCAGCATAAGGACTTTTACATGTTGCGGGCGCGGCGGTCGCGGACGGACCGCGCGAGCTGATCGAGCAGCGGCACGGTATCTTCCCAGCTGATGCAGGCGTCCGTCACTGACTGACCGTAGGTGAGCGGCTGCCCCGGCACGATATCCTGACGTCCTTCGACCAGATTGCTTTCAATCATCACGCCCATGATGTTCGGGGAGCCCTCAGAAATCTGCTCCGCGATGTCGCTCACAACATTAATCTGGTTGCGGCAGATCTTGTGGCTGTTCGAGTGGCTTGCATCAATCATGAGGAAGGGATCATGGCCGGCTTTGACGAGACCTTCAGAGGCCGCCTTGACACTTGCGGCGTCATAGTTCGGCGCCTTGCCGCCGCGGAGAATCAGGTGGCAGTCGTCATTTCCGGTGGTGGAAACGATGGCGGAGATACCGGCCTTTGTTACGCCAAGGAAGCAGTGCGGATGGTTCGCGGCGCCGATCGCGTCCGTCGCGATCTTGATATTGCCATCCGTCCCGTTCTTGAAACCGATCGGGCAGGACAGACCGGAGGCGAGTTCGCGGTGCACCTGGCTCTCGGTCGTCCGGGCACCGATTGCACCCCAGCTGACGAAGTCCGCGATGTACTGCGGGGAAATCATATCGAGGAACTCAACGCCGATCGGGAGTCCCATCTCCGTGATATCAGAGATCAGTCCCCGGGCCACGCGGAGGCCGTGGTTGATGCGGAAGGATCCATCCAGATCCGGGTCGTTGATAAGGCCTTTCCAGCCGACCGTGGTGCGGGGCTTCTCGAAGTAGACACGCATGATGATTTCAAGGTCCCCCGCGAGACGGCGGCGTTCTGCGACGAGTCGCTCCGCATACTCACGGGCCGCTTTCGGGTCATGGATCGAGCAGGGGCCGACAATGACGAGAAGGCGGTCATCTTCGCCGTGGATAATCCGATGGGCGGCCGTTCGGGCACGCTGCACCGTGGCTGAAGCGAGATCCGTACAGGGGAATTCGTGAATCAGATGCGTAGGCGGGGTCAGTTCCCGTATTTCCTTGATCCGAAGGTCGTCCGTCATGTAGCGCTCAAATTCCTGATGCATGTTGTTATCCGTTTATCGTGATGGGTTAATGAAGAGGGGTTGGTGTTCAGGTACAAAAAAACCGCCGGAATCCGGCGGTTTTTTCTTGCGTTCTTGATCAGTGCTTGAAAACGTCAGGCGCACCAAAGAACTCTTTCCGCCGGGAGACGAAAAAAGCCGTAATAGTAGTAAGCGCCGTAAACGTGATTCAGCATTTGATCTGGAGTCGCAGTAAAAGTGTGACAGTGTTCAGAGAACTCTACTCCTAACCGGCTGATAAAAGCAATTCCGCTTCTTTCAGCCGGCTGGATATCAGTTCATGAAGAAGATCACGGTGAGGTGATAAAACACCGGTGCCGCAAAGGTGAGAGGGGCCATGCGTTCCAGAATCCCTCGCGTGATGTAGAGATTGTCGACTGAGTTATAGCGGGCGCCGAGACTCTTTTTCACGGACGAGATCACGAGGTCACCCATGATGCCAGACACAATGATGGCGAGTGTCATGAGCCCGGCCTGCCAGAGACGGAACGGCGTAAGCCAGTAAAGCGCAAGACCGCAGAGCAGTGTGATGAAGCTGCCGACAAAAACGCCCTTCGATGTCTTGTTCGGGTTCGACATGAGAGGCTTGCCTCCGAGGATCGAACTCATCAGCACCGCGAAGAGGTCACCGAAGAAGATCATCATGAGGAAGTAGACGAGCATCAGCGGGCCGCTGGAAGCAAACCGGTTGAAGTCGAGAAGCGAAATGGCCGGTGCGTGGCTCACGCAGAAAATGGAAAGCATGATGCCCCACTGCACCTTGGCAACGCGCTCCAGATAGCGGTCAGTGTCATGCGTTGCCGCCATCACGACCGGGAGCAGCAGGAAAAGGTAGACCGGAATAAACAGCGTGAAGAACCAGTACTGCTCAAAAGCGATCAGGAGGTACTGAAGCGGGATCGCCACATAGAAAGCAATCACGAGAGCCCAGTGATCGGTGTAATGGGTCGGCGTGAGAGCAATGAATTCTCTCAGGACAAAAAACGAGAGAAAGGCGAAAACAACCAGAAGCGCTCCCTGTCCCAGCCAGAACGCGACGGCAAAAATACCGATCAGCCACCAGGCGGACCGAACCCGCGAGTTAACAAGGCGGATCCGCTGCTGCTGCTGGGTTGTGGTCGCGCGGGATGAGGCCCACTGGCCGTACCCGGTCGCAACCGCGGCGAGCAGAATCAGGACAGAGAGGATGAGGAGATAAGCCTCTTCAAGATGAAAACCTAAGCGCATCATCGTGAATTCCTCCTAGGACTCAGCCAGCTGGATAACGGCATTGCGGGCGCGGTTGAGGAAGTTCTCTTTGCTGTCATCAGGTGAGTGTGGAAGCGGCGCGCCGAATCGGACTGAACAGATCGTTGGGATCGGAATCAGAGTGCCTTTCGGCATGGAGCGATGAAGGTTCTCAATGTAGACAGGGATCAGCTCAACATCCGGAAACTCGCGCATCAGACGCCAGAGACCGCTCTTAAAGGGAGAGGGCAGAGGCTGAGGACGGCGGGTGCCTTCCGGGAAGATGATGAGAGATGAGCCTTCGTGAAGCGCCTGAATCAGCGGGTCGAGAGGATTGGCGTGCGCTGTATGGTGCCGGTCGATCAGCACAACCTTCAGTTCCTTGATAGCGATGCGGCGGCGCAGAGCGCCCTTTTCCCAGTAGTCCTTGGCGGCGACCGGACGGGTTTTCGCCCGGAGCTCAGCCGGAAGGGACGACCAGATCACTATCGCGTCCATGTGGCTCGAGTGGTTGGCGAAATAAATGCGCTGTGTACGTGACGGTGCGCAGCCCTGCCACTGCGGGTACGCACCTACCAGCAGTCTCGTAAGCAGGGTGAGCAGGGTTACAACCTGAAAAGACTCAAACATAACGGTCACTGAATAATCGTAGATACCCCATTATCTCACTAAGCAGCAAAATACCGGGTTGGCGCCTGAGATCGCTACTTTTTCCCAGACTCTTTCTGTGTTCCCGAATTGGCTTTTGTGACGGACAGATTGTCGAACGGCCCCTCAACCACATATTCGGAGGAGAGGATGTGAGAAAGCGGAACCTTGAGGCCGAAGGAGGCGATAAAACCGCCGATACCGGCAATCGGGTTCGCGAGGGTCAGGGCAAGTGCCGGACCCTCAATATGGATGTCAGGCAGTACGAGCACCTTGGCGTCCACTCGCTGACGGGGAAGACTGACGGAGCCCTCGGCCACAATGGACGCCGCCGATCCCGATACCGACATGTTCTTCGTCGAGAGAACGCCGGAATGAATCTGCCCGGTCATATCAATCGTGTCAAACGAGAAACCCTTGCCGAAAACATCCCTGAAGTCGAGCGTCAGCCGCTTGAGCAGAGACTGCATGGAGAGCAGAGAGAGGAACCGGCCGGCCAGACCTGGATCCACCTGCAGGAACCGGCCGCCTCTGATGTGAGAGACCAGATCGCCATTCAGATTGGCGGCATTGAAGTCCTGCGGTGCTCCCTTCCAGGAGAGATACACCTCACCCGGAGCGCCGCTGATGACGCCGCTCGGGGCGGAGAGCTCCTTCAGAAGCCGTCCGGTATCGCGGGAAATCAGTTCGGCGCTGACCTTGGTGAGATTCTCTTTGCTGTTCTTTGTCCAGGAGCCTGAGGCTGTCAGTTTGGCTGCCCCGTTATCCGCGGAGAGGTTCTTCAGCGTCCAGACATGACCGCCGCCTGAGGTGGCAGCTGAACTCGCCACAATCGCAATGCTGCCAAGCTTCATATCCTCGAGCTGGAGATCGCGGATTCGGAGATCCATCGACGGGAGCTGCTCCGCAGGAGTCGTGGCGATGTAGCGGCGGAACCGGGTGCCGCCTTCCTCCGGAATATAGAGGTGGGAAAGCTCACCTCGGATTTCCGCAGGACGTCTTCCGGCCGCCGCGCGGTAGCGGACGTTTCCGGAAGCGCTGGAGGAATGGAGACTCGCGAGCCACCAGTCACCCTCGGGTTCAATTGCGAGGCTGACATCCGGGAACGAGCGGCGCCCTATCACGAGGTCTTTTGTTTTTGCCCGGATCTCCGTAATGGGGAGCGGGAGCTGGGACTTGGCCACAGCGGACGAATTCGTGATCGGTTCCAGTTCCTGCTGCCAGTGATTGACGTTGATACGGTCTGTCGTGACACGGACAGAGAGCCCCTTCTTCGGGAGTTTCGCAGCCTCACCGACACCGACCGCCGCGTTGAGCGGCTCATAGCCCTCCGTCTTCAGAGGCTTCATGGTCGCGAGAGCGTTCAGAACGCTGCCAGCCTTTGCGGTGAGAGAAACTGTGCCGTCCTTATTCGTATCCCAGGTGAACACTGAAGGGAGGGTTTCGTCCGCTCTCTTTTTAAAGGGATGCGGGAAATCGACAGCGATGCCCTTCATGTCGGAATTGACGGTAAAGGCGAGATTGCTGCCGTCCGCGACACGGACATGCACCTGCGCGTCCGAGCTGCCGGAAAAATGAGCGAGAACCGGATCAAGCGATCCATCACTGCCGAAGAGCCGTTTGAGATCATCAATCCCTGCGCGGGCTTTGGCATCCACCAGGATGGAGTCATCGTCTGCCATCCGGAGGGTGCCCCGCGCCGGAATCCCCCAGACTGAAGCATTCAGGCCGTCAGACCAGAAGTTTCCCTGCGTGAACCGGATGGTGCCGGAGGCGTTATCGAATTCCGGGATGTTGTTTCCAAGATCAACCCGATTGCTGTCGAGACGGACGGTGCCGGCGACAAGGGTTCTCTCGGGGGCGGAAAGCGGGATGCTGAGCGCAAGAGAGAGGGAGCCGGTGCCGGTGGCCCGTGCCGGGTCGAGGAAGTGATCAAGCCATCCAGAAACCGGGGACTGCGTGAGGTAGTGCAGCATCTGCTGCGAGCTTCCTGAGGCGCGTCCGCTGATAAAGAGGTTTGAGTCCGGAGCGTGCCCGCCCATGTGCGGGATTTCCGCGATCACGCCTCGGAGTGGCACCTGGTCCGAAATGCCGGTGTCTCCCGCAATCACCATACGGTCCGCTTCAAAAAGGAACTGTCCGTTCACACGGCTGACAATCGGCCAGTCGCCGCCGATCACCCGAGCACCGGTTTCTGTTCGTTTGTCAGAAGGCAGAAAGTCGAGGCTTGAATTCCGGAAGTTACCCGTCACGAGGAAGAGGCCGCTTTTTGCGTCCCGTCCGTTATAGGGGAAGCGGTCGATCGGGCCGTACCACTCGACTGCGGCGTTCTGGGCGGTGCCCCCGAGAAGCGCCTGATGCAGCCAGTCGATGATTCCGGCACCGGCCAGTGTCGGCACGTACTTATAAGCGGACTTGACGAGGCTGTTCGCGGCTGTGGCTGTCACGCGGATAGTTCCGCTGCCGCCGGTGTCAATCCAGTCCGCATCGCCCTTGATATTGATGTCCTGATTGTGAAGTTCAATATCGCGGAAATTCAGTTCAAGCTTCGGAGAGACAGACCAGAATGCCGTGCCGGAAAGCTTCCGGAACGGAACCCGTGGGTTCGGGAAGATGCCGGGGAAAGAGGCCTCACCGTTTTCTCCCCAGGCTTTCACCATGCCGGTCTCGGGGTTCGCGGCAATGCTGCCATTCAGATGCCGGACACCGGGCATGCCGGGAATCTCGGGATCACGGTCCGGGATATCGCGGAAACTGACATCGCGGAAGTCGGAGGTGAAATCCCAGACAGGCGTTCCTTTGGGAGAGCCAAGAAGAGCGAAGCGGAAGTTTTCGAGCTGTCCCGTGGGGGTCATCTGGCGCATGAGCGCCGCCGCGTCACTCTTGGGTGCAAACCCTTCGAGAGCAGCGGCCGCTTCCTTCAGGCCAAGCGAGTCGCCCGCCGCATTGACGGTGTCATGCGTATGGTCATCGGAGAGCGAAATTCTGGCGTCAGCCTTCAGTGTCCGGGCCGGATTCCCGGAGGACTGAATAGAAAGCTGAGGAATGGTGAAGACCGCGAGATTCTCCTTCTTATCGAGTTTTCCATCGAAAAGCGCGGAAGCGGACACGCTGAAAGACCGGTCGGAGGCGGATGCGGGTTTCAGGTTATCAAGGCTTAATGTCCCGAGGAGATGGCTCACAGAGGCGTTTGCATAGTCAGCCCAGAGTGTTCCATGAGCGCCGGCGCCGCTCACCGGGAGCTTTTCCGGAAGAGCCCGGATTACCGGCATCAGATCCTTCTGCGAAAAATCCGCATAGATGCGGCCGTCCCACTTCTTCCAGTCGTCAGCGCGGCGGAATGGATGCCGGCGGATGGAGAAGCGGATATCAAGCGGCTCTGCGGTCTGTCCGGCGACAGCAAGGTTCCCCTGAAGACCGGTGTTCCAGGACTTCAGGCTCTTGATATAAGAGATGCGGCCATCCTGAAGCTCAATCGTCGGGAATTCAGCATTGGACGCGTCGCGGTACAGGATCCGGCTTCCGCTCAGGTGGATCTGCTTCTGCGCGAGGAGCCAGCTGATGAAGCCGCCGCTTTCGGATTCGGTCCCGAAGTCAACCGTGATGCCGCCGATATCAAACTTGGCACCGGAGAGACGGGTTACCGTCAGATTGGGGCTTTTGATCGAGAGATTGACGAAGATTGGTGTAAGCCGGGGGATGGAAGACCAGTCGAGATCGCCTTCCGCTTCCGGCACCCGGAGAGCCCGGGGAGAGGCGTCAGAACTGATTTCGACGTTTTTCAGTGTGAGTTTCGGCCAGTAGGTGTCCCAGGCGGGGGAAATTTCGCCGACCCGGACATTCGCTTTCAGTGTCTTTGATAAATAGGCGGATATCTCGTCCCGATAGTCATTGACGTGGGGGAGAACCACAAAACGAAGAGCAATGATGAACAGCGCGGCAAGCAAATAGAGTCCGATCAGCGTGGCCGCGATCACTCTCAGCCACCCGCGTGGATGCTTCCAAAAAGCATTGCCCTCCGCCTTTTTCATCCTCTCCGCCGCCCAACAAAGACCGAAAAAAATCCTACGGAAAACACTGTAACACAGCGAGGAAAGCTGAAAAGAGGAAAAGTGCTAATCCGGACTGAAGGGCCCCGGCGGGAAAGGCGAGTGCAGAGGAGCTGGAATCCCGCTCTTCAGGTATGAGTTTCCATAGATTAGGGGGAGGCTTTATCAGAGGAGAGCCTTGCTGCGCCATAATCCAAAGATCAGCTGTCAGAAGTCAATCAGAAAAAAGGGTTCCCCATGCCGAAATGTGATTTCCGAGGAGTTATCGAGAATTCCCCCTTTGTCGAACGTTCTCTGAAGAGCATGTATCCGGGAACGGATGAAGCGGAGCTGCCCGCGAGGCTGGAAGCGCTCGCTCAGATGTCGCCCTCGGCCGAAGAGATCCGCTCCGAGATCCGGGAGACGGAGGACGAGGAGGCGCTTGCGCTTCGCATGCGGGAGGTCCGGCGCCGGATACTTGTGACACTGGCCGCGCGGGACGCGACCGGGCTTGGCGGTTATCCGGAGGTAGTCCGCGTGATGACAGAGCTTGCCGAGGAGACGATTCAGGCAGCTGTCCGCTGTCAGACCCGGCTGCTCGCGGAACGGTTCGGTGTTCCGATGTCAGAGGACGGCGTGCCGCAGGATCTGCTCGTCGTGGGTATGGGTAAGCTGGGCGGCGCGGAACTTAACGTGTCCTCTGATATCGATCTGATCTTCCTCTATGACTGTGATGGCGAAACCCGGCCGACAGAAGAATTTCCGGCCCGGCGGTCGCTCTCCAACCGCGAGTTTTTTGAGCGGGTGGCGCGCCGTGTGATTCCGATGCTGTCCGATATCCGCGGGTGCGGTTTTGTGTTCCGCGTGGATATGCGGCTCCGCCCGAATGGAACGTCAGGCCCGATGGTCTGCTCAAGCGGCATGCTTGAGGAGTACCTCTATACGCAGGGCCGCGACTGGGAGCGCTTCGCCTGGCTGAAGGGAAGAATTGTGTCAGAACCGGTCTTCTCGTCGCCTGACGCCTATAAGTCGCAGTGCGCCTCGATTGAGTCACTGGTCCGCCCGTTTGTCTACCGGAAGTACGTAGACTTCAGCGCCATCTCGTCCCTTGCTGCGCTGCACGACATGATCCGCGCGGAAACCATCCGCCGCGAGCTGAAGCATCAGGGACAGGGGGTCAATGTCAAACTTGGCAGCGGAGGTATCCGCAATATTGAATTTATCGCGCAGACCTTTCAGGTGATCCGCGGCGGCCGTGACCCGCTTCTCCGCTCCCACAGCACGCTTCAGACGCTGGGGTATCTTGCGGACCGGGGAGCTCTGACTGCAAGTGTTGCTGAACGCCTGAAGCGAAGCTACGTGATGCTCCGCAATCTGGAGCACGCCATTCAGTATGTGGATGATCAGCAGACGCAGCTCTGGCCGACAGATCCGGCGGCGCGTCACCGCGTTGCCATGCTGTATGGAGAAGAGGAGTCAGCGCTGGACGCGAAGCTGCAGGAAGTGCGGGAATTTGTCCGGACGACATTTGACTCGATTTTCCACGCTCAGGAGCAGACAGAGGAATCCGCCTCTGACTGGCCTGAAGGGTGGACCGCCGGGCTTCCGGGTACCGAGAAGCCGCTCGCCGCGAAGATCGCCTCCCTCGGGTATCAGGATTCGGATTCACTCGCGGCCCGGGTTCTCGCTCTGATGTCATCCCGCAATATCGGCCGGAGCAACGGGGCTCTTGAACGCATGGCGAGTGTGCTGAAACAGGTGTTTGAGCACTGCACCGAATGGGCCAGATTTGATACAAGTACGGTGAGCAGCGATGAGGAGCTGGATCGCTGCCTCGGGCTGCTTGAAGTGATTGCGGGGCGCCCGACCTATGTGGCGCTGCTCTACCAGTATCCCGATATGCTGAAGCGGGTCGGCCGGGTGCTTGCCTCGAGCCGCTGGGCCGCGGATTACCTGAAAGAGCATCCGATCATTCTGGATGAGCTGATGGATCAGCGTGTTGAAGAGTTCAGTGACGACACGCCGGCGGACTGGTCCGCCTGGGCTGACCGTCTCCGCACCGAACTCCGGGCTGCGTCAGATGATCAGGAGCGGCAGCTTAATCTGATCCGCGATGCTCATCACGGCGCTGTTTTCCGTCTTCTGATGGCAGACCTCGACCGAAGGCTCTCCACGGTGCGGCTCGCCGATCAGCTTTCCGCTCTGGCGGACGCGGTGATTGAGGTTGTGCTGGAGCTGGCGTGGAACTCTCTCTCCAGAAAGTTTGAAGGGGATCCGAAGTTCGCTGTGATCGCCTATGGGAAACTTGGCGGCAAGGAGCTCGGCTACGCCTCAGATCTCGACCTCATTTATCTCTATGACGACGATCGGATGGATTCCGATATGGTCTACACGAGACTCGTGCGCCGGATGATGAACTGGCTCACGATGCAGACGTCATCCGGGCGTCTTTTCGAGGTTGACCTCCGGCTTCGTCCGAACGGTGCCGATGGTCTCGTGGTGTCCTCTTTTGACTCCTGGCAGAAGTACGAGCGGAATGAGGACGGCAAGGGAGCATGGACCTGGGAGCTCCAGGCCCTGACCCGGGCCCGGTTCTGCGCAGGTGACCCCTCGATCGGTGAAAAGTTTGAGGCTGAAAGGAAACGGATTCTTCAGAGCCCGAGGAACCGTGCGGAGCTTGCCTCTGAGGTGATCAGCATGCGGCAGCGGATGCTGGACGGGCATAAAAACCCGACAGAGCTTTTCGATATCAAGCATGACCGGGGCGGCATGGTGGATATTGAGTTTGCGGTCCAGTATCTGGTGCTTGCCTATTCAAAGGATTTCCCGGAGCTCGTTGGGAATCTCGGCAATATTCATCTGCTCGCCATCGCGGCGGATGCCGGGCTGATTTCGAAGGACCTTGCCCGTGATTGCTCTGAGGCCTACAGGAAGTACCGGGCCATTCAGCGTGAGGTTCGGCTCGCTCAGGGGGATGGCCCCGTGAGAGTGGATCCCGCCCGGGTTGAGGGAGAAATCGCCTCTGTGAACCAGCTTTGGAATGACGTTATCGGCGCTGCCGCGCAGACGGGTGAGGAGGCGCATCATGCCGCGTCTTGAGTGCGACTACGCTGCGCCCTCCTGGGCGCCTGGCGCGCATCTTCAGACCATTATCCCGGCGAGGATTTCTCCGAGACCTGAGGTTAAGTACCGCCGAGAGCATTGGGACACGCCGGACGGGGACTTCATTCTCTTTGACTGGTGTCTGCCTGAGCCCAAAGACCCGAAAACCCCGATTCTGATTCACTTCCATGGACTGGAGGGGGCGTCAGACAGCCACTACGCGATCGCTCTGATGCATGAAGCGTCGATTCGGGGCTGGAGAGGGTGCGTGGCCTGCTACAGGAGCTGCGGCGGCGAGCTGAACCGTCTCCCGAGAGCGTATTTTGCGGGTGATACCGCTGAGTGCGCATGGGTTGTTCAGTGTGTACACGCCCGTTTTCCGGAGGCTCCCATTTATCTCGCGGGGATGTCGCTTGGCGGCAACTATGTCGCCAAGTACGCGGGCGATATGGGGGAGTCCATCCCGTCCTACGTCAGGGCGATCGCGGCAGTCGGCGCGCCGCTTGACCTCGTGGCCGGCTCCGAAATCGTCAGCCACGGCGCGAACCGGCTCTATGCCAAGATGTTCCTCAGCACGCTGCAGGAAAAGGTGGAGAGGAAGATCCAGATTTTCGGTGACTTTATTGACGTCCGGGCCTTCCGCCGGGTGAAAAACCTTTATGAGTTTGACGAGGTTTACACCGCGCCGATCCACGGATTCAAGAACGGGATGGATTACTGGACCCGCTGCAGCGCGAAGTACGTACTGCCGGATGTCAGAGTGCCGCTCCTGCTGCTGAATCCGCTGAATGATCCTTTCCAGCCGATCTGGGCGCTGCCGACGGAAAGCGACATATCGGACTTTGTGTTCCTGGAGCAGCCCGCTGAGGGCGGTCATATCGGCTTCCCCACGGGAAAGTGGCCCGGTACGATTGACTGGCTGCCGCGTCATATTATGCATTTCTTTGACTTTGTTGAAGGCTCTCCGGCATTAATCAGGAATAAATAAGACGTATCCCGTATAATTTCTTCTTCTTTACTGAAGCAGCCCGCCGGACGGCGGGCTCGGATCCGTGACCGGAGGAGTCTTCCGGCCCGGCGTAAGTTAGGACGAAGAACTATGGGTAAGAAGCCTCAGATTGCTGTTTTGCTAGCGAACACAGGAACTCCGGATGATCCCTCTCCCGAAGCGGTGCGCCGCTATCTGCGGGATTATCTGAAGGACCGGCGTATTGTCGAAATGCCGCCTTTCATCTGGCTGCCCATCCTGTACGGCACGGTCCTCAGGAAGCGGCCGGCGAAGTCCGCGGCGAAGTATCGCCAGATCTGGACGCCGGAAGGTTCGCCTCTCGTTGTTCACGCGAGAAAAATCGCGGAAGGCCTGAATGAACGGATGAAGGCTTCAGACCTTCCCGTGCGTGTCGAATATTCCATGTGCTATGGGAATCCGTCGCTTGACGCCCAGATCCGGAAGATTGTGGCCGAGGGGATAGAGAAGCTCTTTATCCTGCCGCTTTTCCCTCAGTATTCTCCTCAGACTGTCGGGTCTGTCATGGATACCGTAGGCAAAACCTATCGGACACTGCGGAACATTCCGGCAACGAGAACCGTGAAGCGGTTCTGTGACCGTGATGACTGGGTGCAGGCGATGGCGCAGCACGTCCGGAATTACTGGGCGGAGCATGGCGAACCCTGGAGCGAAGGCGGGAAACTGATTTTCAGTTTCCATGGTGTTCCGGAGGAGTGTGTGAAGGAAAAGGGCGACACCTATCAGCAGGAATGCCTCGACTCCTCAAAGGCGATCGCCGCGGCACTGAATCTCACCTCTGAGCAGTGGGAAACTGATTTCCAGTCCCGGTTCGGCCCCCAGGAATGGCTGCAGCCCTATACGATTGAACGCGCGAAGACGCTCGCCTCCGAAGGCGTGAATCGTCTCGATATCATCTGCCCGAGCTTTACCTGTGACTGCCTTGAAACGGATGAGGAAGTCGATCTCGGGATCCGCAAGGTCTATGAAGAGGCCAATCCTTCAGGCCATTTTCACTACATTCCCTGTCTTAACAGCACGCCGGGTGCCATTGATTTTTATGAAAGACTCATCCGGGATGAGCTTCAGGGCTGGTTATAAAGGGTTAACCCTTATGTAAATCTGCTTCCGCCGACCCCATATAAGTTTGGTAGCTCTTTTTATGCGGATTTGGAGGAATAAATGACGGAAGCAGCATGCGACAAACAGAAGGCTAAGGCACAGGACACGGAAAACGTGATGCCGGATGCTGCCCAGGCGGATGCGAAGACCGCCTGCGGGTGCGGAAAGGAAGCCGCTTCTTCAGAAGAAAAGAAGGACACGGCAGTGGCTGAGCTCACTGAAAAGCTTCAGCAGGCCGAGAAGAAGATCGCTGAAAACTACGACATGTATGTCCGCGCGATGGCGGAAGTCGAAAACACCCGCAAGCGCGCAGAAGCCGATGTGCTGAAGGCCGAGAAATTCGGTATCGACAAGTTCGCCACGAATCTGCTTCCCGTGATGGATTCCCTTGAGAAGGCGATGGAGCATGCCCAGAAGGAAGAGGGCCCGATGAAGGACGGTCTTCTCGCCATCTACCGGCAGCTGGTTCACGCCATGGAAGTTTCCGGCATGAAGAGCTTTGAACCCGTCGGTGAAAAGTTTGATCCGAACCGGCATCAGGCAGTTACCGCGGTTCCTCCCGCGGAAGGGCAGGAGTCCGGCACGGTCGCAACGGTTTTCCAGAAAGGCTGGATGATCCAGGAACGGGTGCTCCGTCCTGCGATGGTTGCCGTTGCGCAGGGTTGAAAAAAAACAAAACGTCCCCATATAGGGATTACGGGTGATCCAAACAGGTCACCTCAGAACTGATTTGACTAATGAAATGAGGCTGTTCAAGACAGCGGCCTCGCAGATAAAGGACTGGCAAATAAATGGGCAAGATCATTGGTATTGACCTTGGTACAACCAATTCAGCTGTGGCTGTGATGGAAGGCGACAAGGTCCGCGTGATTGAGAACAGCGAGGGCGCTCGTACGACGCCTTCCGTCGTGGCGTATATGGACAGCGGCGAAGTGGTCGTGGGCGTGCCCGCGAAGCGCCAGGCCGTGACGAACGCGAAGAACACGATTTTTGAGGTGAAGCGTCTGATTGGCCGTCGCTATGACGATCCGGCTGTTCAGTCCGCCATGACTCATCTGCCGTACAAGATTGTTCAGGCCGATAACGGTGACGCCTGGGTGCAGGTGCAGGGTGACCGCAAGCTTGCCCCGCAGCAGGTTTCCGCTGAAGTGCTCCGCAAGATGAAGAAGACCGCTGAGGATTATCTCGGCGAGCCGGTGACGGAAGCCGTGATTACGGTTCCGGCCTACTTCAACGACAGCCAGCGTCAGGCAACGAAGGATGCTGGCCGTATCGCTGGTCTTGAAGTGAAGCGCATCATCAACGAACCGACCGCTTCTGCTCTGGCCTTTGGCCTTGACAAGGGCGGCAAGGGTGACCGTAAGATCGCCGTGTATGACCTTGGCGGCGGCACGTTCGATATTTCGATCGTTGAACTCGCGGACGTTGCCGGCGACAAGCAGTTTGAAGTGCTGTCCACGAACGGCGATACGTTCCTCGGCGGCGCGGACTTTGACCGCCGTGTGATGGACTACCTGATCAGCGAGTTCAAGAAGGATACGGGCATCGACCTCTCGAAGGACTCCCTCGCCCTGCAGCGTCTGAAGGATGCCGCTGAATCCGCGAAGATCGAACTCTCCAGCCGTCAGGAAACGGAAATCAACGTTCCGTACATCACGGCTGACGCCACGGGTCCGAAGCATCTGAATGTGACGCTGACCCGCTCCAAGTTCGAGAGCCTCGTTGAGGACCTCGTGCAGCGTTCCATCGAACCCTGCACGAGGTCCTCAACGAGGCTCTCGAACTTGGAGC
>OGKX01000529.1_pt1 | contig 20932 bp, 19 predicted proteins | sample 1572541 | NCBI WGS metagenome assembly OGKX01 (sample SAMEA2581982, study PRJEB24529) | metagenome | biome: Human gut stool | place: China | collected 2011
TTACCCAGAAAGGAGCCATACCCAGTCCGGCTACACAAACGATGAGGCAGATAACGGCTACACGCTCGTCCCAAGTTGCATCGGTCAGTTCGAGGTGATGCTTGTTGGTACAGGTCCCGTACAGAATCTTACCTACCAGACGCAAGATATAGACTGCTGTAATCACGATGGAGGAGCAGGCTATAATGGTCAGTGTGCGGTGGAATACATCATTGTCTTGGAAAGATCCAACAAAGATGGTCATCTCGGCAATAAAACCGCTCAATCCCGGCAGACCGAGATTGGCAAGGCCGGCAATGACATAACATACACTCAGGAAAGGCATGATCTTCATCAAACCGGCAAGCTCGCGTACGTCACGGGTGTGGGTACGTCCGTAAATCATACCGATAAGCGCAAAGAACAATGCTGTCATCAGGCCGTGTGACAACATTTGGAGGATAGCGCCTGTGGCTGCTGTTTGGTTCAGCATGAGGATTGCGAAAAGAACTAATCCGCAATGGGATACGGAAGAGTATGCGTTGATATATTTCAAATCAGTCTGTACACAAGCGGAGAAAGCTCCGTAAACGACAGAGATACCGGTCAGTATCAGGAATATCCAGGAAAGTTCGTTAGCGGCTTCCGGCATTAGATACATGGCGATACGGAAACAACCATAACCTCCTAATTTCATCAGCACTCCGGCATGAAGCATGGAAACTGCTGTCGGAGCGGAGGCATGACCGTCGGGACTCCATGTATGGAAGGGGAAAAGAGCGCCTAGCACACCGAAACCGAGAAATGTCAGCGGGAACCAGATACATTGTTGTGCAAAAGGTATGTTGTGCAACTGTGCGATTTCAAGAAGGTTCATGGTAGTGGCTCCTGCACCGAAATAGATTCCGAGAATACCGATCAGTAGGAAAGCGGAACCACCCATCAGCATAAGTGTCAGCTTCATCGCTGCATATTCCTTACGTCCCGAACCCCATACTCCAATCAGCAGATACATAGGTATCAAGGCTATTTCGTAGAACATAAACATGGTGAACAGGTCTACGGATATAAAGAATCCGAACACTCCCATCGCCAACAGCGTGAACCAAAGGAAATATTCTTTGGTCAACGGTTGCAAACGCCAGGAAGCGAATGTGCCGGTAAATACGATAATGGCGGACAGTAACAGCATAGCTACCGAGATGCCGTCTACGCCTACCGAGTAGGAGATATGAAGCGGTGCGTACCATAGTGTGTCTGCACGGAAAAGCATTTCCGCCGTGTTTCCGGCGCTACGCTCTCCCAAATACAGGAATGTAAGTACGACGGAGGCAATCAGAAGTGCCGATGCGCCAGTTACCATAACCCCCCGGATGGCTTTGATTCCTCGTGCTGCCCAAAGTCCGGCCAGCATCAATAAGGGGATAAGTACGAATATGGATAAGAAATTCATCTTTATGATTTACTATTTAAAGATTTACTATTTACTATTTAGAGAATCAGCAGTAGGATAAGTGCCAGTGCACCGCAAAGGAACACATACGCATATTGTTGTACCTGACCGCTCTGTAGACCACGAATCTCATCGCTTGTCGCATTTGTCGCCCATGCCAGGAAGTCGAAGAATCCGTCTACGACATGACGGTCCCACCATGCGATAGGAGTAGAGATGCAACGGAAAATAATCTTATGCGTAATGAACTGGTATATCTCGTCAATATAGAAACGGTGATAGGCAGCCTTATGCAATCCCTTGAACTGTTGAGCCAGCGAATCGGCGACAGGTTGTTTGGCGTTCTTATACATCCAGGTCGCGATGGCAATGGAAATAATCGCGATAACAACACTTGTGATAGCCACTGACGGGTCAAGATGAATGGAGTAGGATTCACCGTTGGAACTGATAAAGTGTCCGAAAGGAATAAATCCGGCTCCACAAGTCACTGCCGCCAAAAACATCAATGGGAAAGTCATAGCCAACGGACTTTCATGGGGAGTGTGATGCGCATGAAGTTCTTTGTTCTCTTTTCCCCAGAAGATACCGTAATAAAGGCGGAACATATAGAAAGCGGTCATAGCGGCGATTACCGTCATCACCCAACCCATTACAGAGCTGTATTGGAAGCAAGCTGCCAGAATCTCATCTTTCGAGAAGAAACCCGAGAATGGGGGGATACCCGCAATGGCGAGACAAGCAATCAGGAATGTCCAATGGGTAATCGGCATATATTTGCGTAATCCGCCCATAGCCGACATCTCATTAGAGTGTACCGCATGGATAATGCTACCGGCACCGAGAAAGAGCAGCGCCTTGAACATGGCGTGCGTGAAAAGGTGGAACATGGATGCCATGTATCCCAAACCGCCTTCATGAGGATTCATTGATGTACAAACCCCTAAAGCCACCATCATAAAACCAATCTGGGACATGGAAGAACATGCCAGCGTCCGTTTCAGATTGATGGAGAACAACGCCAGAATTGCACCCATAAGCATGGTGATCATACCAAGGATCAGCATGAAATTTCCCCAAGGAGCATCATGGAAAAAGATCTTTGCGGTGATCATCATAATGCCGAACACACCGGTCTTTGTTAACAGACAGGACAGCAGTGCGCTGGCAGGCGCAGGTGCCAATGTATAGGCATTGGGCAGCCAGATGTGCAGGGGGAATAACCCTGCTTTTGCCGCAAAGCCAAAGAACACCAGAACACCGATGCCATAGAACGCAGATTTATCTGTCTGCTGTGCCATAAACTGCTGAAGCAGATCCATCTGCAATGTCCCTGTTTTCTGATAGAGCATGAACAGCCCCATGAGTGTCACCAAGCCCCCCAGCACTGCCACAGCCAGATAGGTATGAGCAGCCCGCATGGCTTCTTTTGTTTCGTCGTGCATGACCATGACAAAAGAAGTAAAGGACATGATTTCGAAGAAAATAAATGTGGTAAAGAAGTCGGCTGAGAGGAAAATCCCCATGGTTGCCCCTTCTGTCAGCAGCATAAACAGATAATACCGATTGCGGTTTCTGTCCTGCTGGAAATATTCTTTAGAATAAATGGTAGTGATGAACCAGATGGCTCCAGTCAGCACTGCCAGAATGACTTGCAGCCCGCCGCCGGCAAAGAGCAATCCCAAGCCGCAGATACCTGTTTCGCGGAAAGCTTCTTCTTTTCCAATGAGCAGCAGGGATGCGCCAAATGTCAGGAGGGTTACCAGCATTGCCCAGTAATCTCTGGCATTTTTATTTTTTCTGCCAATGATATACCCGATGATACCGCCCAGCATAGGGAAGAAAACCAGAAATGGCAATATGATTGAATGATTCATTTTTTCTCCCCTCCTTTAGTTCAAGTGCATAACAACACGCTGCAGCGCTTCCATCAAAGGCCCCGGTGTAAATGCCAGCACCAGAGAAGCAACGGTCAGTATAATCAAAGGCCCTTTCATATACCAGTTCGGGTCTTGCACATGGTCATAATATCCTGCCGGGTACTCCTTATTTCTAGGGAAGTACGCCCGCACCACAATGTAAAATACATACAGAGCTGTCAGCAATGCGGAAATAATCAATGCCAGAATTCCCAGATAGGATACAGGGTTTCCCCCCTGCACTGCCGCCGTTGCCAATGCCCATTTACTATGGAATCCAGCAAAAGGCGGAATGCCTACCAGCCCGATGCCCGTAATGGTCATAGCGGCAAATGTGACAGGCATCAATCTGCCAAAACCTTCCACTTCGTACAGGTATTCCCGATGGGTCTTATAAAGCACCGCACCGGCTGTAAAGAACAGTGTAATTTTCAGCACTGCATGATAAATCATGTGCATCAGTGCCGCCGCCAGTCCCAAAGGTGTCATCAATGCAATACCGAAAATGATATAAGACAGATTAGACACTGTGGAATAAGCAAATCTTCTCTTAATGTGCGGTGTCCGCAAGGCAACTGTGGAACCAAACACAATGGTGATGGCTGCTGCCACCAGCATAACGTTCTGTGCCACGGTACCCACCAGAAAATCTGTGCCAAAGCTGTAATAAGTCAGACGAATGATGGCAAAGATACCGGATTTTACGACCGCTACCGCATGGAGCAGCGCTGTAACAGGTGTCGGCGCCACGGAAGCTTTTGGCAGCCAGCGATACAGCGGGAAAACCGCCGCTTTGACACCAAAACCGAAGAAGGCCGCAATAAATACCAATTGCAATGTTTTTTCATGCCCTGCTACCAGAATGGGATTGAGCACCCCACCCGGCACAAAGTCGATGGATGTACCGTAGCAGTACACAAATACAAAACCGATGAAGGCCAATGCCGCGCCGAACATCATGTAAAGGATATACATCTTTCCGGCGTGTCTTGCCTTGTTGTCCATGGCATGCATAACCAGAGGCAATGTAACCAGTGTCAAAAATTCATAGAATAAGTACATGGTCAGGAAGTTGTATTCAAACCCGTAAATAGTTGTCAAAATCCAAAGCACGGATACCATGGTACCAAACACCTTGGACAGACCATCCATACGCAGTTCCAAAGACAGCTTATCGCTGAAATGGAACAGTGTAAACGCATCTGCCTTTCCGCTCCAGATGGCGAACAGGGCAAAAATCGCGTTTAAAACCACAATGGTCAAAACCCATTGTTCTCGTTGTTTTCTTTCCTTGAATTTTACCGGCAGCAGACAAAGTCCCGCAAGAATCGGAAAGAATACCGGTAAAACCGTAATCAATGCGCCCATATTGTTCCCACCTTTTCTTTAGAAAATGACGCCACTAATATTTGTGATCCAGTCTGTCAGGCACTGGGGGAATGCCCCAAATGCCACCGCTGCCAATGCCAAAAGAATCAGCGGAACCGTCATCAGGTAATTGGGCTCTTTCTTTTGCAGGCTGCCATAATCATAATCTTTTCCCGGGAAAAATGCCGCCGATACGATGGGCAACAGATACCCCGCCGTCAGCAGTGCGCTGACCATGAGCACTGCAACACCAACCAGCCCTAAAGTGCCGAAGTCTGGCTGCAAGCCTCCCTGTGCCAGATACCATTTGCTGACAAAGCCGGCTGTGGGCGGAATCCCGATGAGGGACAGAGAAGCAATGGCAAATGTCCACATAACGATGGGCATTTCCTTGCCCAGTCCTTTCAGTTCATATACGAATGTTTTACCTGTTTTGTAAATGATAGCGCCTGCTCCAAGGAACAGGATATTCTTTGCCACCGCATGGAATACCACCTGCATAAGGGCACCCAAAAATCCCAGTGGATGCAGCAGGAACAGACCAAAGAGCACATAAGAAACCTGGCTGACTGTGGAATATGCCAGACGGCGTTTCAGCAGTTTTTCTTTATATGCCAGCATGGAACCCATAAATACGGTAATGATAGCAAGGGTCAGCAGTGTGTTCTGTGCCCATGTACCGCGGATAAAATCAGGCCCTACCAGATAATAAGTCACGCGGATGATGGCAATGACGCCGCCTTTTGTGATGATACCGGAAAGGACAGCAGATGCCGGTGAAGGTGCCACCGGGTGTGCTGTTGGCAGCCACGCATGGAGCGGGAACATACCTGCTTTACAGCCAAAACCGATCATCATTAGGAAGTATACTGCCAGCAATACATTTTCATTGCCTGCCAGCAGTTCCAGATTCAATGTACCGCCGGGCATGAATGTGGTGGTATCGCAGTAGCTGTTCAGGAAGAAGAAGCCCATCAGCCCCAAACCTGCGCCAAATACGGAATACCCCAGATATTTCATACCAGCTCGCACCGCTTCCGGTGTTCCTGTATGGATAACCAGAGGCAGTGTCAGAATGGTCATGTATTCATAAGATAAATATAATGTCATCATATTCGCGGAGAAGCAAAGGCTCATGAGCGCTCCCAGCGACATGGTATAAAACATAAAGAACCGTGCAGGTTTCTGTTCATGTTTCATATATTCAAAGGCATAAACCCCTGCCAGCAGCCAGATGATACAAATCATGCAGGCAAAAAGTTTGGCAAGACCATCTGTGTGGTAGGCCAGTGCAAGACGGTCTGTCATCTGCCACAGGGTGAAGGTATATTCTCCCATGGACAAATAAAGCACCGCCGCAAGTTCTATGACCAGTGTTGCAAACACCAGTAAATTCCGCTGTTTTTCCTGTTTCTGAAAGCCAATGATAATACCGGCAATCACTGGAAACAATAAAGGAAACAGCAGGATTGTATTTCCGTTCATTTTTATCACCTATCCCCTCATGCTTCCGTTATTACTGCAGCAAAATGATGCCCCGTTCAATGACTTCGATAAATGGACGATAATATACGCCCAACGCGATATTGATCAGCACAAACAAAATGATACAAACGCCAAAAGCCGGCGAAACAGAAACACGTGTCTGTTCTTCTCCTTCTGTCTTGACAGGTGTCCAGATTGCGATAACAGAAGGCAGGAAATACATTGCGTTCAGAATCATACTGATCCCAAGGACGATCAAAACCGCTGCCATTTTCCCCGGCGCGTATACAGACGCCGTAGCGAAATACAGCTTGGAAATAAAGCCTACAAACAGCGGCACACCGACCATGGACAATGCCCCTACGGTAAAGCCGATGCCTGCCACAGGATTTCTCCGTGCGGCGCCTCTCAGATAATAAATCTGTTCTTTGCCGCCGCTGTCCTGTACCATCTGACCGCAGCAAAGGAACAGCATGGATTTTGTCACCGCATGGGCAAGGATATGGAAGCAAGCCGCAACCATAGCAATTCTGGTAGACATGCCGATGCCCATGTAGATATACCCAATCTGCGCAACAGAAGAGTAGGCAAGCATACGTTTCATACGAGTTTCCCGCATAGCGTACACAGACCCCATAACCATGCCAGCCAGACCAAACACAAACAGAATGTCAATGATCTTCAGCTGCAACATAACATCTACGGAAAATACGCTGTAAATCAGTTTGATAGCAAGGAAAATATAACTTTTCAATACCAGACCGGACAACACCCCGCTGGATGTAGGAACTGCCGCCTGATAAGCGCCGGGCAGCATGGAATGGAACGGGAAAAGCGCGCTCTTGATAGCAAGACCGATGAACACAAAACCTGTTACCACCAGCAGCGGGAATGTATACTGTCCTGTTGCCACCAGCTGCACAATAGCTTCCTTCATCTGGGGGAACAGCAGGTGTCCTGTAATACTATACAGGATACTGATACCCAGCAAAATGGTACCAGACCCCAGCAAACTGATAACCAGATAGTGTGTGGTACCTACCATTGCCTGGGCAGTACCCTTTGCCATAATGAGGGCACAGGAAGCAATGGTCAGAATTTCAATAAATACATAAGCTGTGAAAATATCATTTGTATATGCCAATGCCAACATGGAACCAAAGAGAGCATTGAGCATAATGAAGTAAAAACTCTGTTTTTCAGGCACAACATCATGGAAGATAAATTCCTGACCGCCTGTGGTTGTCAGCAGCATAACCACGCTGAAGATCAGTGCCATCATGGCTTCCAGCGGGCCTGCACGCAATTCGTTGCCCCAAGGCGCGGGAAAATGCCCCATCATGAATGTGAAGGATTCCCCTGTGGTTGTCACATTCACCAGCAGAATTGCCGACATAATTGCAACAATGAGCACCATCAGTGCATGCACCTTATGGGCAGTCTTTCCGTTCTTAATCAGCGGTGTAATGATACCGCAGAACATTGCCAGAAAAATGCTGAAGAAGGGAATGTTATGTATCCAATTCACATGCTCCATCATTCACCCTCCCTTTCTCTGGACAACCGCATGATTTCGTCCATATTCAATGTGCCGTAATGTTTATACAGCCGTTGTACCAGCGCCAGAGAAAAAGCTGTAATGCTGACAGAAACGACGATGCCTGTCAGCACCAGACCCGCTGGTACCGGATTGATATAATAATCCGCATCAATGATGCCGTTTGACAAAATGGGAGCAGCTCTGCCTGTGATATAGCCTTTTGCTGCCAGGAACAGATATACTGCCGTATCCATGATGTTCAAACCTATGAATTTTTTAATCAAGTTATTTTGCAGAAGCAGATTCATAAATCCAATGCCAAACAGGATTACCGAAGCCGCTTCATAATAGTTAATCAGCAAATGACTCATATCAGATATCCCCTTTTGTAAACAGTGCGTAAAATCCGTACATGGTAGCGGCAACAATCAATCCAACACAGATATTCAGAGGCAGGATAAATCCGGCACTGAGAATATTTCCCGGTGTCCCCTTAGGAATAGCGTATCCCACATGGTTTGCCCCTGTGAAGAAGGAATAACTCTTGCATGCGCAGTAGGTCAGCAGACAGGCAACACTGATGCCTGTAAATGTCTTGAACGTAAAGAATGTCTGCATTTTTTTGTGACCGTTGGCTGCCGCGTACAGAATCAGACCTGCACCAATGATGGAACCGCCGGAGAAACCGCCGCCGGGAGAAAGATGCCCGTTGAGGATAACGTAAATGCCGTAAAGGATAATCAATGGAGAAAGATACTTAGCGCCGACCTTCAAAATGGATTTGTGGTCTGCCGCATCCAGCATTTCGTCTTCCGCAATTTCCTTATCCTCTGCTTTACTGATGTTTTTCTTATCGCGTTTCAGCAGCATCAGTACACAGATGACAGCCAGGAACAATACGTTAGATTCCCCAAAGGTATCGAATGCACGATAGTCCAGAATCATACCTGCTACGAAGTTGATAGCCCCTGTTTCTTCAATGCCTTTTTCCAGATAGCGTTCCATGACCTCATTGTTGGCAGGGTCCATGGGATCGCCAAATGTTGGCAGATTGGATACCACCAGCAGCATGATGGTGATGAACACAATGGAGATCAATACACACAAAAACCAGTACAGCCCTTTATTGGACTTGATTTCCTGCATGTTGGGACGTTTCAGCCATTGCCGTTTTTTCGGCTGTTCCCTTCTGGCGATGTATTCATCGGCATGAATCAGGGCTTCCTCTCCGTTGATCCAAGCATTCAGTTTTCGCCAGAACGATTTTTCTTCTTTCATATTAACCCTCTCTTGTACCTTTCAGTGCATGTACTTTTTTCAGCGTGAGGAAGAACAATACGCTGTCTACGCCTGCGCCAACTGCCGCTTCTGTAATGGCAAGGTCAGGCGATTGTAAAAATACCCAGATAATTGCCATAATGGAGCTGTACCCCATAAAGACAATTACCGCAATAAACAAATTTCTTGTAACCGATACCCCAATGGCGCTGGCAATCAAAAATACCACCAGCAGCATTTGTATGATTGTACTGACTTCCATACTCATTTGCCATGCACCCTTTCGTCGTAGTCCTTATTCGTCAGCATTTCCACCTTCCCGATCATATGAGAAGCAATGGGACTGGACATCCAGAAAAACAGGATCACCAGAATATATTTCGCAATGTGGAACACATCATGCCCTAAAATAATGAGCCCGATGACCACAAGACCCAGCCCCATGGTGTCACCCATTGCCGCCGCATGCATACGGTTCATCACATATTTCAGGCGATAGATCCCCAGCAGTGACAGGGCAAATACAATGGTGCCCATGCAAATGAAAATACCCGCTATGATCTCTCTCATTGCTTTTCCACCTCCTGTTCTTTCCGTTTCAGATACAATTCACGACCCTTGTGGTGCAGTGTAACCACATGGCAGATGATCACCACTGCCAAGAAGCTCAGCAGCGTATAAACCAATGCCACATCCACCAACATGGATTCTTTCAGATATTCCGATAAAATACAAATGATTGCTGTTGTCATGGTGCCGATCATATTGATGGCAACGATACGGTCAGTAAATCTGGGGCCGCGTACCGCTCTGGCAAAAGCAAGAAAAATACCGATAATCAGCAGCACCATGCTGCCTTCCATAATTCTGTCCAATAGTACACTCATGGCTTATTCCTCCAACTTTCTCAGCTGCTTGACAAATACCGATTCTTCGATGCCTTCTGTAAAGGATTTATCCAGGGCATGAATGGTATATTTGTTATCCTCCAGCGCAACTGTATAGGTACCTGGTGTCAGTGTAATGCAGTTAGCCAGTGTTACCCTTGCCACTTCTGTTTTCAGATCCGTTTCAAACGTATAAAACGCCGGATCAGCTTCCAGCCCGGGAGAAAGAATGATGCGGATGACAGCCAGATTGGACTTGATCACTTCCCAAACCAGAATGATGCCATATTTGATGTAGCCAGGAAATTTTGTGATCAGCTTCAAGTCTTTCTGAATGCTGTAATCCATATGTTTGGTCATAAACCAGTACAGCCAGCCGCAAATCACAAGGCCGAACAAAAAAATCTCCAGTGTTACCTTACCACTGAATATAAACCACAATATAAGCAAAATCAGGTACATTCCATCATCCCTCCGCAAAAGCTGCAAAAACTATAAAACATTGCTCGAAACACCGGCCTTTTCATTCGCCAAAAAGCCAGTGTCCATGTATTGTGTTCCAATGTCTATATTATGATTTACATATGTGAAAATGTCAAGTGACATAGTGCTATATGACGGTTTATTTCCTAACATTTTCTTAACACCCATCTTTTTATTGGATAAACTGTATATTATTTTCCAAAAACAAATATAATTATATGCATTCTATACAATTTCCGAATACTTGAAACAGTACAAAAACGGTATAAAAAGTGCCCGTTTTGCCTATTTTTCAAGCAGAACAGAGATTTCCATTTTTTCTCTTTGTTGTATGACAAGTTTTCATTTTTTCTTGATTTTTTTACCTTTTCAGAGACTTTTCTTCTCCATCTTTCTATCTGTTCTAAAATGTATATCCTTGTTCTATTTTTACTGTACTGTGCACATTGTCATTTTTAAACAAAATTGGTTATAAAATGTTTCAGGCCATATGAAATATAAATAAAAAACAGATACTCTTTACGAGTATCTGTTTTAGAGGGAATTTTAACGAATACAAAAATTTGCAGTTTTTTGTTATTTTTTATGATGCACTTTTGCCTTTTGTTGTTGCCGCATATACAGGAATACCAACCAATGTTACCACAATACTGATTGCGGAAAGGATTGTTGTCTGGATACCGGACATGAACAGCTGGTTCACGATTACATACAGACCGCTGATGATGGCAATAGCAGGGATTACAGGATACAGAGGAACTTTATATGTTCTAACTGTATCAGGCTGTGTCTTACGCAGACGGATAACTGCCATAAATGTCAGTGTATAGAAAATCCAGCAAGAGAATACAGCCAGGTTTGTCAGCATATTGAACTGACCGCTGACAGCATACAGAGCGCCCAGAATACTTACCAGCAGGATTGCGTTAAAAGGTACCTGTGTTTTGCTCAGTTTTGCCAGAGATTTGCTGCCGGGCAGTGTGCCTTCTGCTGCCAGAGAGTAGCATACACGAGAACCGGACAGAACGAAGCCGTTCGCTGCGCCCAATACGGAGATCATGATACCAACGGAAATGATCTTGCCGCCGAAATCACCGAATACAGCAATCGCTACTGCGGATGCAGGCACTGCGATATTCATCATTTCTTCCGCAGGCAGTACCCACAGATATGCCAGGTTGATAACAAAGTAAACAGCCATGATGATGGATACACCACCAACGATTGCTACGGGCAGGTCTTTGCCGGGGTTTTTCATTTCCCCTGCAATGGCACCTACGTTTGTCCAGCCTTCAAATGCGAACAGTACAGCGATCATCAGCTGACCCAGAACAACAGCGGGGTTCAGATCGGGGCCGATCATGGGGCTGAAAATCGGATTGTCGCCGGAACCTTTGATGGAGCCAAATACCATCAGCAGAATCAAAGGAATCAGTTTACAAACGGTAAATACTACCTGTGCACCGCCGCCTACTGCGGAGCCCAGACCATTCAAAATGATAACGATAATAATTGCTACAATTGCTACGGGCAGGATCAAACCATCCCCTACGAACAATGCTGCCTGCTGGGCAAATGCTACTGAAAGGGCTGCGATCATAGCAGGATAGAACAGAATGGTCTGCATCCAACCAGCCAGGAAACCAACCTTTCTGCCAAAAGCTTCTTCCAGATAAGCCACCATACCACCTGTTTTTGGGATCATAATCGCCACTTCTGCAAAAGTCATTGCCGCCGCAATACATACAAGACCAGTGATCAGCCATGCAATCATCCCCAGGCCTGGTACGCCGCCTGTGGCTGTATAGATCGCCTGTGGCTTCAGAAATACCCCAGAACCAATTACGCATCCTACTACTGTCGCCATAGCAGTTGAAATACCTAAATTCTTTTTCAGTTCCTGTTTGTTATTTTCCATAAATCATCCTCCTTCATATTTTTTCGAAAAACACCGCTCCGGACAAGAAAAGAGGATATGTAGGCACACTGCACCATGTTTGCCTGCATATCCTCTCTGTATCTTTGCCTGAAAGTTTTACTTCTACGGCGATTTCATCATAAATGAAATACTTTCCAGAGCTCCATCCACAAAGGGTCTATTTACCTGAAAGATTCTCCACAGTCGGCGGCTGCGGATTGCTTCATCGGTTTCGAACATCCCGAAGTCTCCCCTCTGCATCAACTGGCTTCCCTATGATTTTCTTATAGATAGTATATAAAAAAATACAGATTTTGTCAATATTATTGATTAACTTTTTTTGTCTGAGTGAAATTTATTTCACTATTTATTATAAATGTACACAAGAAAAATACATTCATATTTTTATGTTTTTCCTATAAAATATAAAAAGCCTTTTTTCGGAGGAACTTATGGGACGCAAACAACTGCTGGTAGGAACAGCCATACTTGCCGGCGCGAATATTCTAACAAAATGCATGGGATTTTTTTATCGAATCTTCATGTCAAACTATATCGGCGCAGAGGGCATGGGGCTGTATCAATTGATTCTGCCCTTATATACTCTGGCTTGGAGCATCACCGCTGGTGGATTTACCATAACCGTTTCCCGCCTGACTGCCCGTGAGCATGCCCGCGGAGAAAACGGATCTATCGGCAGGATTGTCAAACAATCTGCTTCCTTATGCCTGCTTTTGAGCATTCTTCTCAGCTGTGTTCTCTTTTGGGGAGCAGACTGGATCGCCCTGCATATTTTACAGGAACCCAGAACTGCACCCTCCCTGCGGCTGCTGGCGTTTGCCATTCCTTTCATGTCTGTTGGCTCCTGCCTACGGGGATTTTTCCAAGGACTTCAGCAAATGACCGTTCCCGCATTTTCACAAATTCTGGAACAATTGCTTCGCATTGGCGCTATTTACCTGCTGGCAGGCATTTTTGTGCCGAGAGGATTGGAATACGCTTGCTTTGCTGCCGTCTGCGGCATCGTACTGGGGGAAGCCGGCGCTTTCTGTTATACTTTCTTCCATTATCTGCACAAAAAACGCCGTTGGAAATTCATACGCAAACCTGCCATTTCTTCCGGCGCTTGTTTTTCCCTGATATTATCCATGGCAGTTCCATTGGGAGCTATCCGCATTACCGGCTCCCTGCTCTCCACATTGGAAAATATCCTCATTCCCCAGCGTTTGGCATTATTCGGAAGCAGTTCCCAAGAAGCACTGGCTTCCTATGGGGAACTGACAGGGATGGTATTGCCTTTACTCATGCTGCCTTCCACTTTTCTCATGGCATTTTCCGTTTCACTGGTGCCTGAAATTTCGGAGGCATGTGCTGTCAGCCAGAACAACCGTATCCGCCGTACCGTTTCCGCTTCCCTTTTGCTGACATCTATATTAGGTGCAGGTTCCGCCTGTCTATTTGCTGTTTTTCCTCAGGAAATCTGTTATGTGGTGTACGGCAGAAGCAACTTAGGTCAGTTATTGTTTCCACTGGCATTTCTCTGTCCCCTTTTATACGGTCAAACCACCATCAACGGTCTTTTGAATGGTTTGGGAGAGCATTTTTTCCTATTCTGGAGCCACATTCTTTCTTCTCTCATCACTATTGCCTTTGTATGGTTCGGCATTCCTATCTGGGGATTAAGTGCCTTTTGTACCGGATGGTTTTGCAGCCTTTTGGCAGCCACCATTCTTTCTTTGCGGAAACTGAAAAAGCGCACAGGTGTATCACCATCCCTCTTTGACTGTTTTGGCCGCCCCATCCTCGCGGGCATCGCTGCGGCACTTATCATTCGCCTGATTATTCAAACCAGTACCCCGTCTCCTGTGTTATTCTGCGGAACACTGTTGGGTATGGGCATACTGTATCTGGTCTTTCTGGGAGCATTGGGGTGTTTGAATGAAGATACCCTGCAATTACTGAAAAGAAAACGTACATAAAAATAAGGGCTTGCTGTCGCAAAACAGCAAACCCTTTTTGTTTTTTATTTCTTTCTTTTTTTATATTCTGCCTTTCTGACTTTATCCGTCTGGGCTTTTTCTTTTTCTCTGGCTTCTTTTTCCGCCAGCATATCATTGATGTCCTCCGGCAGTTCCAGTGTCAGGCGACCTAACTTACCGCCGCGGTATTCATCCATCAGGATTTTGGAAGCACGTTCCAGATCCGGTTCATCCCCTTTGAGCTTAAAGCCTCTGGCTTCGGCAATCTGACGCAATACATCATGGGGTTCCGCAATGGTATCAAATTCAATGTTATACCGTTTCCGGATACAATCGGGATTTACCACCATCATGTGATTGATGAACGCTGTTGCCAGTGTCTGGGAATCCAGAATATCATCATTGATGGCACCGGTAAATGCCAGTTTCAGACCTACCTGCTGATCTTCAAATTTGGGCCACAAAATCCCGGGTGTATCCAGAAGTTCAAAGTCTTTTTTCAGCTTTATCCACTGTTTGCCGCGGGTCACACCGGGTTTATCCCCTGTTTTGGCTGTGGTTTTCCCCACATATTTATTGATGAAAGTGGATTTCCCTACATTTGGAATACCGGCAATCATAGCGCGGATAGGCACATTGATACGGCCTCTGGCGCGAAGTTTCTCGATTTTATCTTTCATCAGTGCACGAGCAGCGTTTGTCACATCCGCCATACCTGTGCCTTTGATGGCATTCATTTCAATAACATGAAACCCTTTTTCTTCAAAATATTTTGTCCAGATTTCCGTTGCCGCAGGATCTGCCAAATCGCTTTTATTCATCAGCAAAATGCGGTGTTTGTTTTTCGCAAGTTCATCCAAATCCGGATTTTTACTGCTGTATGGAATTCTGGCGTCTACCAGTTCAATGACAATATCCACCAGAGAAATGGTTTCCTCCATCATACGGCGGGTTTTTGTCATATGCCCCGGATACCACTGTATATGCATAAAATTCCTCCTTATTTCACCATACCAATATCACTGAAAGGATACAGACGCAGTACCACTCTGCCCATGATATCCTCTTTTTCTATGGCACCAATGGATTGTCTGCGGCTGTCTGTGCTGGCATTTCGATTATCACCCATGACAAAATAACAGCCCTTAGGCACGATAAACGGATAGGTGATATCGCCTTTGTCCTGCATAGGCTCCGCAATATAAGGTTCCTCCACCAATACGCCATTTATGTATAAATGATAAATGCCGCTGCCATTATCCCGCAGATCAATTTCATCTCCGGGCAGACCAATGACGCGCTTGATGATATTTTCCTGATATTCCACATTATCCAGTTTGCAAATGACAATATCGTCCACTTGAGGAGAAGCCACTCGCGTTTCCAGTTTATTAATCACCAAAAAATCTCCATGGTGGAAGTTTGGCTCCATGGATGAACCCTTCACATAGATGGTTCCAATGACAAAGGTGCGCAAAAGCAAAACAATGACAACAATTGCCACCATCTGTATCAAAGTTGAAATCCATACTTTCTTGTCCTTTTCTGTCTTTTTTCTGGACATTGCCCCTGCGCCTCCTTTCCACTTCCCTCTGCTTATCAATATACCATCTTACCCCTTTTTTCGTCAAATGCAAAATCAAATTTGCCTTTCACGAAAAAAGCCTTGATGAGAAACTCACCAAGGCCTATTTTTCTTATCTCAATACTTCTTTTACCTTTGCTGCTTTACCAACCTTATCTCTCAGGTAGAAGAGTTTCGCACGTCTAACGATACCGCGTCTTACTACTTCGATACGATCGATTCTAGGAGAATGCAAAGGCCATGTTCTTTCCACGCCAACGCCGGATGCAATACGTCTTACTGTGAAAGTTTCTCTGATGCCGCCGCCCTGTCTTTTGATAACAACGCCTTCGAACATCTGCAGTCTTTCTCTAGAGCCTTCGACTACTTTCGCATATACACGAATTGTATCACCTACGTTAAAAGGAGTTACTTCGCTTTTCAGCTGTTCCTGTTCCAGTTCTCTGATGATATCCATTTTGTTTCCTCCTTTCCCCAAAGACGTTCTTACCGCCATCCTCTTGATGCGCCATTGGACCGTCCGTAATCAATATGAAAGATTATACCACGCCTCCGGGCGTTTTGCAAGCACTTTTTTATACTTTTTGCTGCTTTTTTCTTAATACAGAAAGTGTGTCAGCCATACGCAGGCAGGCAGTTCCAAAACGGAAATCAGCGTGGTCAAGAGTACGATATCCGAGGACATTTTTTCGCCATATCCATACTTTTCTACCATCATAGGCACAACAACCGCCGATGGCAATGCCGCTGTCACCAGAAAAATAGATTTCGCCATATCTCCCGCCGGAACAATCAGCATAACTGCCCAAGCCAGAAATGGCATGGCAAGCATTTTCACAATACTGATCTCCAGTGCGTCTTTTTCATGAAACAACTGCTTAATGCCGCTGCTGCCAGCCAGTGCGCCTATGTAAATAAGGGAAAGTGGTGTAGACAGATCCCCTAACCGTGTCAAAAAGTCCAGAAGCGCCTGAGGCACTAGATGCACCGTATTGCTTAATGTCAGTGCCAGACCAAGGAAAATAGCAATACAGTTGGGGTTTACAGCGCCTTTGAGGAACGTTTTGCCCATCTGTGCGCCGCTGCCACCCTGCTTACCGCCAAGAACATATACCCCGTAGCTCCACAGATACAGGTTCAATCCTAAAACGCCGGCGGACATATACATAACGCCCACATCTCCAAAAAAGATTGTCGCCACAGGCAGACCGATAAATCCATTATTCAGGGAACCGGTGGTAATGTCCAGCATGTCCAGCAGACGTCCATCCAGCTTCCTTGCCTTTCCATAAAGACGCATCAGAAAACCAAATATCATCATTGCCGCAGCCTGGGCTGCCATCATGAGAAAAAATCCCAGAAGAATGTCATGGGTAATCTGGATATTGGCAATGGTGGTCACCAGCATGGCAGGGATTGTCGCCTGCATAACCAATCCGCCCATTCCCTTATTAACTTCTCGTGTAAGCCATCCTTTTCGGTATCCATAATACCCCACCACAATCATGGCAAACAGTATAAAAAACTGGCTATACATATTCTCTCTCCTTTCAAAGGAAAAGATACCTTCACCGTCAAAACAGCAAAGGTATCGTCTTTATCTTCTGTAATCAATAATGCAGTACGGAACTGATGTTGTAACCTTCCAGAACATCTCTGCCATGAAGGAAATCCAGCTCGATCAGGAATGTCAGGCCAACCACTTCCGCGCCAACGCTTTCTACCATTTCGATGATGGCTTTTGCAGTGCCGCCTGTTGCCAGCAGGTCATCCACAATAACAACCTTCTGCCCTGGCTGGATAGCGTCTTTATGCACTTCAATGACAGCTGTGCCATATTCCAGCGCATATTCCTTGCTGATGACTTCCGCGGGCAGTTTGCCTTTTTTCCGCACAGGCACAAAGCCTTTTTTCAGATTATAAGCCAAAGGCATCCCGAAAATAAAGCCACGGGATTCCGGCCCCAAAATCAGGTCAAAATCCACACCGTCCAGATTTGTCTGAATCTGGTCAATGGCTTCCCGCAGGGCATCCCCTTCTTTCAGCAGTGTTGTAATGTCCCGAAAAATAACGCCTTCTTCGGGGAAATTTTCAATTGATCTGATCTTCTCTTTCAAATCCATGGTTTTCGTCCTCCTATTTCGACACCCGGAAATCCCGAATCACAAGCTGTATCGACTGCCTGCCATTATAGGAATTGATGTCGATGCTATACACAAAGTCTAATGCCATGGGAAGCTTCCCATACTGTATTATTTTATCACAATCCTCAGCCGGATACAATTCTTTTAGAATCCCCCGCAGATTTTCCAGTCCATTGAAGTCCACGGCAGACAATACCATACGAGAAGCGTCTTCCCGCAGAGTCAGCTGCATCATATCCTTATTTTTCCCAACCATCCGAATCCGTTCCACCCATACATGCTGTGTGGCAAAAAGCGGAGAGGGATTTTCCTTCCCGAAAGGCGCCAGTCCTTTCAGCTCTTCTGCCAACTTCATGTGAACCTGAGAAAAGTCCAGTATCTTTTCAATACGCAGTACCGGCGTCATATCCTGTTCTGTCAGACTGCAATCCTCATTGAGCCGCTGCCGCAAGATGGGGATATTTTCATGAGGCAGTGAAAGCCCTGCGGCCATAGCGTGTCCACCAAAGCGTGTGAACAATTCCCGGCAGTTATAAAGGGCTTCAAAAATGTGATAGCCTTCAATGCTGCGGGCAGAACCTTTTGCGCCTTCTTCCGCTTTTGTGATGAGGATGGTGGGATGATAATACTTGTCCTTGATACGTCCTGCCACAATGCCTGCAATACTTTCGTGGATTTCTCCGTCATAAAGCACCAGTACTTTTTCCATGGGTGTTTCCTGCTGTTCCAACTGCTCCGTCAGCCGTTCCACCGCCTGTGTGGTCATTTCTTTTCGTTCTTCATTGAGCTGCATCAAATGACGGGCAATGGCACGGGCTTTGTCCGCATCTGTTTCCCGAAACAGCTCCACAGCAATTCTGCCGCTTTCCAGACGTCCTGTTGCATTGATACACGGCCCTACCACAAATCCCAAATGGTATTCTGTGACCTGTTTATCTGCCAAACCTGTTTCTTCCAATAATACACGAAGTCCCACATTGGTGGTATGCTGTATTTCCTGCAATCCCAGCTTTACAATGGTACGGTTTTCATCCAGCAGATCTACAATATCGCAGACCGTTGCCACTGCTGCAAAGCAAAGCAATTCCTTTTCCAAAGGGTCGCCGCCGTAGCCAAACCGTCCCAACAGCAGCAGGGCGAATTTATAAGAAATTCCAGCAGCACATAAAAAAGGAAAAGGATACGCGCAATCCCGTCGTTTTGGGTCGATAACAGCATCCCCGCTGGGCAGAATATCCCGCCATGCACCTTCTTTTCCCTCTGTAAAAGCAGGTTCGTGGTGATCCAATATGACCACTTCCATGCCAAGTTCCTTCGCCAGTGCCACTTCCGACATAGCCGCAATGCCGTTATCACAGGTAAAAAGCACGCCTACACCTTCCTCTGCCAGCTGTTCCACCGCTTTATTGTTCAGCCCATATCCTTCCTGCTGTCGATGCGGTACATAATAAGTTACTTCACCGCCACATCTCTCAATGGTACGGCTCAATATGGTGGTGCTCATGACCCCATCCACGTCATAGTCCCCATAAACGGCAATCTTTTTTCCTTTTTTGATATCCATGGTAATCAAATCCAAGCCTTTTTCCATATCCTGCATTTCCAGCCCATTGTGCAAACTGGAGATATCGGGATACAGAAAATCATGGGTCTGTTTCCGGGAAAGCAGTTTCCGATTGGCAAGGACTGCCGCCGTTGCCTGCTGGATACCCATATCTGCCGCCATGGCACCAATATCTACTTTTGTACGTTTCAATTGCCAGCGTTTCATGGCAATCCTCCTTTTTCTCTCATCATAAAAAGGCTCTGCATCTCACTGGAAATGCAAAGCCTTTTCTTGATTTCCCATCAAACGGTATATGTAATGCCTTTCAGATCAATCTTTGGAAAAAGCGAAAATGGTCTGACTGCGGAACCATTCCCCCTGACGCAGTACCGCAGAAGGGAAATGTCCATAAGCTGTTGCGTTGGGGAATCCCTGTGTTTCAAAGCAGAATCCACTGCGGCGGCCATAAACAGCACCATTTTTCCCTTTCACAATGCCATCCAGGAAGTTTCCAGAGTAGAACTGTACACCAGGCTGATCGGAATATACAGCCATACGGATGCCTGTTTCTTCCCCAACAGCTTCGGCACATTTGCGCACCATATCTTTCTGATAGCCATTGGGAATCCAGTTATGGTCATAGCCACTGCCATTTTTCAGCTGTACAAAGTCCGCATCAATGCGTTCCATGATTTCATGGGGTTCTCTGAAGTCCATGGGTGTGCCTTCCACAGCGGCAATCACACCGGTAGGCAGGCATTCATTGCTGTTTTCTGTATAGAAATCCGCAAAGATCTGTACTTTCTGCTGTTCAAGCGTACCTGCGTCATGACCGTTCAGATTGAAATAGCTGTGGTTTGTCAGGTTCAGCACCGTGTCTGTATCGCAGACTGCCTGATATTCCACACAGAAACGATTTTCATCATCCAAACGATACCGTACTTCTGTGCAAAGGGTGCCGGGATAGCCTTCTTCTCCATTGGGGCTGGTGTAACGCATGCAAAGGGCATCGTCCTCCACATCTGCTGTCCAGACTTTTTTGTCAAAGCCTTCTTTGCCGCCATGAAGATGGTTTGCACCGTCATTGCAGTACAATTCGTATTCCACACCATTGAGGACGAAACGACCTTTGCCGATACGGTTTGCGAATCTGCCTGCTACTGCACCCATAAATTTATCCTGGGCTTCATAATCCGGCATGGTGTCATAACCCAACACCACATCTGTTCCTGCGAATTTCAGGGACTGTACTGCCGCGCCGTATGTGAGGATCGTGGCTTCTGTCCCCACACTGTTTTTCAGGGTAAAGGCGAAAACCGCTTCCCCTGTCTTTGTCTGTCCGAAAAGACGTTTTTTGATTTCCATATC
>OGKX01000532.1_pt1 | contig 20838 bp, 10 predicted proteins | sample 1572541 | NCBI WGS metagenome assembly OGKX01 (sample SAMEA2581982, study PRJEB24529) | metagenome | biome: Human gut stool | place: China | collected 2011
TTGTTGCTCAGGTACTTAAAAAAAATATTTTATAATAGTGTTGCGGAATTAAGGGTATATAATTTAAAAGATATGAAAGACACATACTGGCATATACAAATGCATATGCCCGAAGGTAATGCTAAGGGATGGATCATTGATCCAAAAGATATGTTACAAGAAGACTGTCCTGTTATCGGAACAGGAGAATGGACTGACCCTAATAATCAATGCGAAAACTTTAAGTCAGCAATAAAGATCGGGGATATTGTAATGGTCAGAAAAGGGAACTTACCGATTGCACTGTGTGAAGTCACTAGCGAAAGCTACAAAGATGATAAGTTAAAAGAAAAGTATGGAAACTCAAATTTTAGGAATGTAACTGTTTTAGATTATTGGAAAAAAGGTAAGGTGAATTTCAAGTCTCAGGGAACATTGTCCCCTCTTTATAAAAGCTCAAATTCAAATTCATGGAATATAACAAAATGGAAACAACAAAGATCGTTGATATACTAAAACAAAAGAAACAAATCATTCTTCAAGGCGCACCGGGTACCGGAAAAACCTATATTACGGCTTCGGTAGCTCTTTCGTTGATTGGTGAAACATTTAATCCAAATGATCATAAAGAAATCATGGAGAAATATGATAAATTGATCAATGACAAGCGCATATTTTTCACAACCTTTCACCAATCAATGGACTACGAAGATTTTATCGAAGGATTAAAGCCTGTTGTAGATACTGATAATATGATTTATGAAGTGAAAGATGGGATATTTAAAAAAATATGTAAAAGTGCAGAACAAAAAGGCAGTCTCAATGCTCTTGAACAAGCAATAGAAAAATTAAAAGAGGCATGTTCTGAAGAATCTATTACAGCTAAAACCAAAAGTAACGTAGGATTTTCTGTTACATACAGAGGGGGCATAACTTTTAGAGTGAGGTCGAATAATAGTAATGCTAAAGAAGGTAAAGATTTTCCAGCTAATATTGAGTCTATCAAGGATTATTATAGAGGTAAGACAGATAATATCTATAACATATCTTATGTAAGAGGCATTTGCGATTATTTAATGGATCAATATGGAGTAAAACCATATAAACCACAAAATAACGATTTGAATTATGTTCTCATTATAGACGAAATCAACAGAGGAAATATTTCTAAAATATTTGGAGAACTAATAACGCTATTGGAAGTCGATAAAAGAGCTGGAGGTGAACATCCAATAAAAGTAAGATTGGCCTATTCAAATGAGGAAAATTTTAGTGTTCCTTCAAATCTATATATAATTGGAACAATGAATACAACCGACAGGAGTGTCGGACATATTGATTATGCTATTAGAAGACGTTTTGCATTCTATACCTTAACTGCCAATAAAGATGCAATCACTTCCTATTATAGCACAACCAAAGATATTGAAAGTGGAACAAAAGAAATCGCTTTATACTTATTTGAAAAGATAGAAGAATTTGTAAACACTAACATATCTCCAGAATTTGACATCAATGATATTATGATTGGTCATAGCTACTTTATGGCTAAAAATAAGAGTTCCTTAAAGATGAAGCTTGAATATGAGATTATTCCACTGCTCAAAGAGTATGAAAAAGACGGTATTATAGTCCTTAGAGAAGAAGAACGCAAATCATTAGGAATAGAGTGGGTAAACTTATTTGAGACAACAAAATGAACACTCTTCCAGACATAATATCTTTAGTTGAACACAAGGGATTTGACAGTAACCATATTGAAGGAATAAAAGAACTCAATATTGATTTCTGTGAAACCAGTTATGAGTGTGCTCCCAAATATTTAGGGATTCACCCCCAAACATTGTGCGCTAGTTACTATATTGGGGCAGAGTGGCTAACCGATAACCATGCAGTGGTTGTAACTCCCAAAATACCTAATCTTGATTTTATCGAAATGTTTGTTTGTGCATTAAAGTTTGAACCATCTGCAAAATATTTTTCTAAATTTTACGACATTAACTTTAATTCTAAACCAATAAAAACCAATGTATTCAATAATCAAATAACGCCTTTAATAGTAATTCATTTCATTGCCTTGCTTAAAAAAATCACCAAGCGAGGATTGAAGAAAGCATACGTGATGAAAAACGAAAATCTACAATCCAAGATTAAAGGTAAGATAAATATTTCTCAACACATTAAACAAAACGTAATTCCACGAAGAGAGGATCGTGTATATTGTCAATATCAAGAATATACAGTAGACAATTTGGAAAATAGAATCCTAAAAAAGGCTTTAATTTATGCTGAATCGTATATAAACAGCCTCTCTACTCACAAATCATTCGTAACCCTTAGATCAACAATAAACAATATCAAAACCTATTTTACAGAAATTTCCGAAGATGTTGAATTGTATGAACTGAAATCCATAGTCAATAACAAAATTTACAAAGAGTACTCGGAAGGGATACGTATTGCAAAAATGATATTGCGTAAGTTCAACTACTCAATATCAGAAACTAAAATCAGTACAGATTTCATCCCTGCCTTTTGGATTGATATGTCACGACTGTATGAGGTATATATATATTCCAAACTTCATGAACGATATGGAGATGCCATAAAATTTCAAGTAGCAGGATATTGGAGAACTGCTGTAGATTTTGTAGATACGGATAAAAAAATCGTTATCGACACAAAGTATAAACCACAATACGATGGAAGTAATGGGGGAATTGTTGAAGATATTAGACAGATCTCCGCATATGCTAGAGATAGTAAAATTCTTAAAGCTATGGGATGCAATGGAAATAATGTTGTGGATTGCCTTATTATATATCCAGAAAAAATGATCGACAATGAACATAAAAATGAAGATGATTTTACTTTTGACGATTGTGCTCAATTGGAGTCGTTAGATGGTATTGATCATCTACTTTATAAAGCTACTCCAATAAAAGGATACGAAAGATTTTATAAGCTTAGTTTTACGATGCCATATTTGTAAATTATTACAATATCATTGTTATTGAAATATCAACTAAAGCTCATAAAGGGCAAGTTGGGCAAGGTGAGCAACGTATAAATTAGTCATCCACTATAAGTGTTCCCTTCTATATTGACCGCCAGTTCGTCAAATATGGAGAAAAAATAGTGAAGGAGAATTCGGATAAATAAATAGCAATATCAAAAAATTTCTTACCTTTACAGCAATAAACAATTCAAAATAAAATTATGGCACTTTACAAATATAATACTTCAGGCGTCTTTTCTGAAATAAAGGAAAAGCCTTTTAAATTGGAAAGAGATATTCAACGCATGTTTGAAACCAATATGTCCGAAATCATGGGACTTGAAATGATAAAGTCCGAATTTACGATCAAAGACCGCCGTATTGATACGCTTGCCTTTGATCCTCAATCGAAGGCTTTTGTTATCATTGAATATAAGAGGGAAAGAAACTCCAGTGTCATAGATCAAGGGTTTACTTACCTAAGCCTAATGCTGCAAAACCAGGCTGATTTTATTCTGGAATATAATGAAACACAAGCTAGGAACTTGAAACGGAATGATGTGGACTGGTCGCAGACAAAAGTCGTTTTTGTTTCACAAGGATTCACGCCTAACCAACGAGAGGCTGTCAATTTCAAAGATTTATCCATTGAGTTATGGGAAGTGAAGCGCTATGAGAATGATAGTGTTTCCATCACTCCTATTCGCAAAAGTCACGCATCGGCAAGCATTAAAACAGTGATGCAAAATAGTCCGGAATTTAAAGAAGTGACAGAGAAAATTAAAGAATATTCCGAGGAAAATTTGTTAAAAGGAAAATCTGACGATGTAGTAGAATTATACGAGAGTTATAAGAATGCAATTCTTAATTTGAATACAGAAATTGAAGTTAAACCACAAAAATGGTATGTTTCATTCAAAAAGGCCAACAGCCATATTTGTGCACTTGAAATCCAGAAAAATGGAATAAAGCTTACTATAAATGTAGCCAAAGGACATTTAGAAGATAGCAAGCAATTAACAAGGGATATTTCAACTGTCGGACATTTTGGCAATGGAGATTATGAACTCAAAATCTCGGATACTAAATATTTAGAATATATCATGAGCCTTGTGAAGCAAGCGATTAAATAAATATGGCTAATTATTGTAACATAGACCAATACTTATATAATTATCTGAAAGGTTTTTGGGTAGATAAAAAACTCCATGGAGTATTCCCTTCAAGAACCTGGCAGTATAACAGATATATCCAAATCTCAACTCCAGTAAATGACTCTTCTATTCACTATGAATATCGTATAGATAATGAATGGAATGGGTTAGTTGAACTTCATATAGAAGGACGCTATACTCAAACCGACTATATGCGTTTTTTACGTTATTTACAGAAGCAGACAGAGAGCAATCCTGATTTATCATGGCATCAATGGGGAAAATGTAAAGGACGATGCTGTATTGAAATTACAATCAATAATTGGGAGGACATAAAGAATGCATTCCAGAAGCTGATAATGTTTTTCGATCCGTTGCTGACGGATTGTATTGATAAATTCAATCTTCACAGAAAGAATGAGATTTCCAGCCCATACACACGGGAATTAGAGTTTAAAGAACTTACCAATTCTCAAGAAAAGGTCGTTTTGGAAACCAAAAATTTGCAAGATTTATTTTCTTCCAATTTGGTTATTCCCGATTATCAGCGAACCTATTGCTGGGAAGATAAAAATGTTACAGACCTTTGGGACAATTTGCTTGAAATGCCCCACAACAGTGACTATCATTTAGGATCTATCATCTTACAAAGAAGAACTGTGAATGATTGCACTCTTTACAACATAATTGATGGACAACAACGCCTTGTCACTTTAACGCTTATTATGCGCGAGTTAGGATATACGGGGCAGATGCCTTTGCTTAAACAAAAATTCATATCAAAAGACGCACGTCTCCATGTGGCCAATAACAAAGCACTGATTAGAACTCTCAATCAGAGAAATACAGACACAACTATGTTGGAACGTCTGTCCCATCACCTGATTTTCTCTGTACTAATTCTTAATGATAGCAATCTCGATCTGGCATATACATTCTTCTCAAATCAGAATTCAAAGGGTGTATCGCTTTCAGACTATGATTTGTTAAAAGCGCACCATCTACGCTATCTAAACATTGAGGATCAGGCAGAACATCTTGCTATGCGGTGGAATGATCTCTCATTAGAATGTGACAACAATGGAGATTCATATCTTACCCATACTTTGGGAGTACATCTCTTCAGATTAAGAAAATGGATGCGGAAGCATAATGTGGAGGAATTTCAGCCACGCAAGGTAAAGGAAGAGTTTTCGGCTGCCCGTATTATGTCCAGTATTCCTGCTTTTGGAGAAAAATTCTATTTCTATGAGAAAATCCAAGGTGGTTCGCATTTCTTTGCATACACTTCTATTTTTGTAGATAAATACAAGGAGTTTATCCGTACCAGGCAAATACAGCTACTAAGGAATCACCTTCAATGGGAGTCCCATTGGAAATATGCCGATATTATAGAAAGCCTCATGTTCGGTTATTTTATAAAATTCGGGCATCAATATTTATCTGAAGCGTTGTTCTGTATTGCCGGAATCATGGCGCAGCATAGATATAGTGCCACGCGTGCCATCTTTTATAAGATTCGTGAATTCGCAAAAGATTCAGAAATTATAATGATGATAGATCAGGCATCTTCGCCCACATTCTTTTTTGCCGAAGCCATTCCTTATATCAGGATTAGTGGATTGGAGCAAGAAGGTGACATCAAAGAGCGATTCTATAGATGTTTAAGACGTATCTTCTGTGAGCTGAATGATTTTTCGGATAAAACAATAATCGAAAAGAGAAACAATGAATATGGAGAATAAATATACGCCGGAACTTATTGCAACAAGCCAGTTTAAGTTTTCTATTCCGCTTTACCAGCGTTTATTTGCATGGAAAAGGAAAGAGGTTACCAAACTTCTTTTTGATCTAAAAGAGCATTTTGCAAAGATGCCTGCCGATGAGCCATATTATCTCGGTATGCTTACTTGTATTGATATGAAAAATCATTATGACTTAATTGACGGTCAGCAACGATTTACTGTCATAACTCTTTTTGCCATCATTTTTAAGGAATATGATGATAAATGGTCCGGTTTCTTGATGGATGGTAATCGCCTTAATTTCATAGCGAGAAGCGATGATAAGGCATATATAAAGAGCAAGATCAAAGGCTATCCGACTAAAGCATATGTCAATAAGAATATGGAAGAGGGACTCGCCGCTATAACTGGTTTCTTAGAATCCAATTTTAATACTCAGGAGAAACGGATTGAGTTTGTGCAACAGGTTTTCACACGATTGACATTTTTCTTTTCTTACTTGCCATCAAGCTATCTTGCAGATACCACTTCGCTGAATAAATATTTTGAAGCGATGAATGCACAAGGAAAAGGACTAGAACAGCATGAGATTCTCAAAGTGCAACTGATGCGGGGAGAAAAGGAACAGGATTACTTGACGCATATTTGGAATCTGACCTCCATGATGGATCATCCTATCATTGCGAAGGAAGAAAACCAGGACGAGGCTTGTTACCGACAATTTTATGAAGAAGCTATAAGTCTTTGTCGTAAGAAACTATTTCATGAAGTTTTAGAAAAGTGCAGATATACGTCTCTCGATGACGAGGAGGAGTATTCTATAGATGTGATTCAACCTGAAAAAATAGAGTTTAAACAGAATAGCTATGAAGATGGCGAAAACAGTATTATATCATTTCCGGAGTTTCTTCTTTTGGTGCTTGATGTGTGTACTGGCGGCGAGCAACCAGCCAGTCATTATCAACCGGATAAACTGATAGAGAAGTTTGATGCTCTGAAAACGCATTTCACTGCAGGGGAATTTTACGAGAAAATGCTTTATTACCGGCTACTGCTTGATTATTATACGATTAGAAGAGATATCAAGGATGGGCAGGGTAATTACAGTTTAATTCTGAAAGGTCCAAAGGATGATAATGATAAATTAAAGCAATACCAATCGATGCTTTACGTTTCAACGGAGGCTTTCTACAATTGGCTTAAACCTTATTTGAGAAAATTAGAGCAAGACGAACTCCAGTCCTGTGCAGAGATGCTCGCATTCCTTAAAAAAGAAGATAATGAACGTCACGGCGTATTACCTGCCAGAAAAGATCTTTCATATAAAGCATCCGGTAACATTAGGTACTGGTTTTGGCGTTTAGACTATTACCTTTGGGAACAACGCAGCACTTTCTTCAATGAAGAAGAACAGAAGATTGTAGAGCACTATGTGTTTCGGAGAAATCGTTCTATTGAACATCTGCATCCTCAAGACGAATCACACAATGAAGAATGGGAGGAAGAAGCTGTACATTCATTTGGCAATCTTGCCATGATTTCTCAAAGTTTCAATTCACAACAAAGTAATGACCATATACAAATAAAGTTTGCCCGAATCCATGAGCAAATCAGCAACAAATCACTGCAAAGCATTAAGATGTTTTTAATGTGTAAACTCGCTGACTTTAACTATCAAAATTGGACAATGAAATTGGCTAAAGAACACGAAAATGAAATGATTGAATTTTTAGAACGGTCTTTCTATATATCAGATTGAATCGTATATTGTTATATAACACATTATTTTAGTCTAAGTTCAAATACTTGATAGGTTTCCTTTAATTAGCAAAGCTATATGTTCTTCTCTATCTAATATTTACAATGAATATAGTACATATTTTAGTTTATATCATTTAAACTGAAAATATGTACTATATATTCTTTTACCCTATAATACTTTTAATGTAATCCGTAGGACATACATGATAGAAGTCTTTGAACTTCTTTCCAAAATATTTAGCATCACAATATCCCAGCATTCCTGCAATTTCCGAAACAGTGTACTGTTGGGAGGCTAGCAGTTTAAGCGCCCTGTCCATTTTGAACGAATAGATATAATTTTCCGGAGGATTCCCGGTTATCTCTCGTATCCTGCTATAAAAAGCAGTACGGCTCATTCCTATATCGATACTTAATTTATCTATTGTATATTTATCAGTAGAGAGGTTCTTTTCCAGGATTTTATTGACTTTATCCATAAATATCTGATCCGTATTTTCTGTTTCCATTTCTTCTTTGGTGGGGACCATTGGAAAAACAGCATCCGACAAAAACAATTTGACCCGTTCACGCAAGACCATGCGGTTTTCTACAAGCATACGTATGTTTGCCCTTAGCCTGCAAATGCTTTCTGTTCGTAATTCCAGACGATCCGCCCCACTTCCTAAATGAGACAAATAACTTTCGTTATCAAAGGCCCTTATCAAAAGAACGACCGGTATATACCCTATCATTTTATCTGTTTTGATCCGAAAACTAAGTGCATCTCCATTTGTTCCGTTTACATTATCGTCAATAATTATAGCATCAGGATTTTGGCGGACTACTGTATCCTTCAGCAAATCAGGATCCTCCAAAACTGAAATCTGAAAATACCGCGATAAAGCTTTCCTTAAATAATTCCTGAATGCCCCGTCCGCCATTACCAATAAGATATGGGATGTATCTTTTGTTTTAGTATTCGGGATACCATCTTTATCACTTTCAGAAGATTTTTTAGCCTTATTCTTCGTATTTGTTGAAGAATGTTTGATAGCCGAACATTCCTGATTCCGGCAATGACAATCTGTTGGAATGACAATTTGGAAAGCAAATGATTTGCCATGTCTATATCCGTTTATTTTTCCACCATGCAGGCGAATGATTTTTCTTACAGTCCACAAATCACTATACCCATATATGGGAAATATGACCGGAATAAAAGGAAACATTTTCCCTACTCTTTTGTCTGCTATCTCACAATTAGTAATCTGCAACTGCCAGGAATCTATTGTATGTGTTATATTGATTGATATGCAACAGCCTAAATCGGAAGCCAAAATTAGTTTGCTTATAAGATGTTGAAGCGCTGCCGTCATTATGTCCTCATTGATCCTGCAACTGACGCAATCCGAACATTCGCTGACAGTCAGTTGTATACGGCGCGAATCAGCATAGGGACGACATTGATTAACAATAGAAGTAATATAAGAAGAGAGTTCCAAATTTACTGTTGATGTCTTAGGAAGTATTTTTTTGTTTACCTTATTGAGCCTTACAATATTCTGATTACAATATATAATGCATTCGGTATATCCCAATGCCTCTTCTACCTGTTGGGAAAGCGATTCGGGAAGATTACCGGTTTTAAGTTCTTCCAATTGATTTCGTAATAGTATCAACGGGGTATGCGTAGTATGGAGCATGTTCATAGCTATCTTAAGTTTTTCATGTGACAACAACTGGACATTATACTCTACCGTAAGATACGCAAACAAAACAAGAAATAGCCCAATGCCGAAACTCTCTACGGGAACTGCATAACCAAGCAATGATAAATCAGGCAAAATTACGCCAATAGCTTGTTTACTGTTTACTAAATTGGCTCCACTATCTATAGAAAGTAAAGCGCGAAAGTTTAATAATAAACTCAGGTAACAATCATTCATACTTATATAGGATTTGATTAATACTTACATTTTCAGCAAAACACGTTTGATGACCTTTTAACGTGTCTAAATCCGGCACAAGTATAAACTTTTCAACGTCCACATATGAGGTAGATTCTAACAAAAGCAATGGGTGTTTTCTATCAAAAGTGGTAACAATATCGTTTGTTACCGAAATATCAAGGGATAGATTCTAAAATCATCATTTTATTTGGTAAAACATAGTAATTGTAAAATATTTTATCACAAAACAATACAACCACACGAGCATATAGTTCCACTTAATCATTAGAATAATGAAATAAGTAGAATTATCAAGCCGCGTATATAATTTGAAAATAATAGACTTCTGATAAGTACTGTCAGATCATAGTTTACAGGAATACCTCATCATAAGACGGAATAATCTTTGCATCGTAAACGTGAGTGGCCGCAAATACATCATCTTTCTTTATCAACAGCCAGTCTTTATCCTGATCATCCATATTGGTATGTATAAGGACAAATAGCCCTTTGAGTTTATGCCCGTGTAACTTGAATTCAAGTATTCCATTTTTAATAGCAGCGGAAATGTTACGATTATTACCAACGTAAGCATAGGTTCCACTATCCCATATTTCCACCGTACCTGCTCCATAGTTACCTTCCGGTATAACTCCTTCAAAGTGCGCATAACTCAAGGGGTGGTCTTCTACTTCTATGGCCAACCTCTTATCTTTTGGATTCATGGAAGGTCCTTTAGGCACCACCCAACTTTTTAATACTCCATCCACTTCCAAACGAAAATCGAAATGAAAATGACTGGCATCATGCTTCTGAACAACAAAAACAGGCATTCGATTGGGAGTTTCCACCGTATCCGCCATCGGTTCCGGTGTTTTACCGAATTGCCTTTTTGCCCGGTACTCTTTGAGGTTGATCATAGAGGCTTCAACCGCCTGCTTTTCTACCATTTTGATGTTTTTTCCTTCATCGGGAGAATTCTTTGCCATAATCTGTATTTTTTAGGTGAATAAAAAAACGAATGATTCAATGTGACAACAATCAGTATATCTGTTTGTTTGTCGAAATTCATCTATTTTAATGGCTTTAGAACTGTGTTTAAGTTTGCTAACTTATTTTTAGTCTTCTCCCTTTCTTACTGCCTGCATAGTGGGTACAAAAATCCCTTTCAATCGTCCTTTTATAAAAGTATAAAAGCAATTGGAAGGAAATGAATAAAAAGAGATTAATCGGATATCTGTTCGTCACGATGTCTGTTGGTTGTATTCAGGCGCAGGAACAGAAGTCTTCTGTACCCGAATACAAGCTATGGTATGACTGTCCCGCACAGGTATGGACCGAGGCATTACCCCTTGGGAATGGTCGTTTGGGGGCCATGGTATATGGAACACCAGGCACAGAACAAATACAACTAAACGAAGAAAGCATTTGGGCGGGACGTCCCAATAATAACGCCAATCCAGATGCACTGGAATATATTCCGAAAGTGCGTGAACTGGTCTTTGCCGGAAAATACCTTGAAGCTCAGACACTGGCCACAGAAAAGGTAATGGCAAAGACTAATTCAGGAATGCCATACCAAAGTTTTGGTGACCTGCGAATCGCTTTTCCAGGTCATACACGTTATTCCAATTATTACAGGGAATTAAGTCTGGATTCCGCACGTGCAATCGTACGTTATGAAGTAGACGGAGTGCAGTATCAACGCGAAACGATCACCTCATTCACCGATCAGGTAGTAATGGTACGACTGACCGCCAATCGTCCCGGACAAATTACTTTCAATGCACAACTCACTTCCCCTCACCAGGATGTTATGATCGCTTCTGAAGAGGGAAACTGTGTGACACTCTCGGGAGTCTCTTCCTTGCATGAAGGATTGAAAGGGAAAGTAGAATTTCAAGGCAGATTGACTGCTAAAAATAAAGGTGGGAAAATAGCTTGTGCCGATGGAATACTTTCTGTTGAGAAAGCCGACGAAGCGGTTATCTATGTATCCATTGCAACTAATTTCAACAACTATCAAGATATCACCGGTAATCAGACAGAGCGGGCAAAGAACTATTTGGCGAAAGCAATGGTTCATCCGTTCATTGAATCGAAGAAGAATCATGTTGATTTTTACCGACAATATCTGACACGCGTTTCTCTTGATTTGGGACGAGACCAATATGCGAATGTAACCACCGATAAGCGTGTGGAGAATTTCAAAAACACCAATGACACACATCTGGTTGCCACCTATTTTCAATTCGGACGTTATTTGTTGATCTGTTCTTCCCAACCGGGAGGACAACCCGCCAATTTACAAGGAATTTGGAATGACAAATTATTCCCTTCCTGGGATAGCAAATATACTTGTAACATCAATTTGGAAATGAATTACTGGCCTTCGGAAGTAACGAATCTAAGTGAACTGAATGAACCGTTATTCCGTCTGATAAAAGAAGTGAGTAACACAGGAAAAGAGACGGCTAAGATTATGTATGGAGCCAACGGATGGGTGTTGCATCATAACACGGATATATGGCGTATTACAGGAGCAGTTGACAAAGCTCCTTCGGGTATGTGGCCCAGTGGTGGCGCATGGCTTTGCCGACATCTTTGGGAGCGTTATCTATACACCGGAGATGTGGAATTCCTGCGTTCTGTCTATCCGATACTGAAAGAGTCCGGACGTTTCTTTGATGAAATTATGGTGAAAGAACCCGTACACAACTGGCTGGTAGTCTGCCCCAGTAATTCACCGGAGAATGTACATTCGGGAAGTAACGGGAAAGCTACTACAGCTGCCGGATGCACCATGGACAACCAATTGATTTTCGATCTTTGGACAGCAATTATATCTGCTTCTCAAATACTGGATACAGATCTGGAGTTTGCCTCTCATCTGACACAACGTCTCAAAGAAATGGCTCCCATGCAGGTGGGACATTGGGGGCAATTACAAGAGTGGATGTTCGACTGGGATGATCCGAAGGACGTACACCGTCACATTTCTCATTTGTACGGACTCTTCCCCAGCAATCAGATTTCCCCTTACCGTACTCCTGAATTATTTGATGCAGCACGTACTTCTCTGATTCACCGTGGCGACCCGTCGACCGGGTGGAGCATGGGATGGAAAGTTTGCCTTTGGGCACGCCTGCTTGATGGCGACCACGCCTACAAGTTGATAACTGACCAGCTGACTCTCGTACGCAATGAAAAGAAAAAAGGAGGCACCTACCCTAACCTGTTCGATGCGCATCCGCCATTTCAAATTGATGGAAACTTTGGTTGTGCCGCAGGCATTGCAGAGATGTTGATGCAAAGCTACGACGGTTTTATATATTTGCTTCCCGCACTGCCTACCGTTTGGAAAGAAGGTTCTATCAAAGGAATCATTGCCCGTGGAGGTTTCGAACTTGATTTGAGTTGGAAAAACGGGAAAGTTAGCCGACTGGTTGTCAAATCTTATAAGGGAGGAAATTGTCGTTTACGTTCGCTCAACCCATTAACCGGGAATGGCTTGAAGCGTGCCAAAGGTGAAAATCCGAACCCTCTTTATGCAGTCCCCACCATTCCGGAGCCATTGATTAACGAAAAGGCCAACTTGAACAAAGTGGAAATTGCAGAGACTTACCTCTACGACCTACCTACCAAAGCAGGAAAAGAATATGTATTGATTGGAAAATAATAACTCGACCGATATGAACAAAAACTTATTGAAACTGATTGTCGCCTGTGGAACTGCTTGTTTCCTGGCTTGCGCAGCACCTCAAAAAACAGAAACGGAAAAATGGAGTGAACGCATGGCACGCTCCGAAATAAAACGTTTCCCCGAACCCTGGATGATTGAAAAAGCTAAAAAACCACGCTGGGGATATACCCACGGACTAGTAGTGAAATCCATGTTGGAAGAATGGAAACATACCGGGGACAGCGTATATTATGAGTATGCCAAGATATATGCAGATAGTCTGATCGATGCTGACGGACATATCAAAACCATGAAATATCTTTCATTCAATATTGATAATGTCAACGGTGGAAAGATTCTTTTCGATCTTTACGCACAGACCGGAGACGAACGTTACAAAATAGCCATGGATACTTTGCGCAAGCAAATGGCAGAGCAACCCCGTACCAGTGAGGGAGGATTCTGGCATAAATTGAGATATCCTCATCAAATGTGGCTGGACGGAATTTTTATGGCTTCTCCTTATCTGGTTCAATATGGTGCTACTTTTAATGAGCCCGCTTTATTTGACGAAGCAACAAAACAGATTCTTTTGATAAATAGCAAGACTTATGATCCTGCAACAGGGCTTTTTTATCACGGATGGGATGAAAGTCGCGAACAGAAATGGTCAAATCCTGAAACAGGTTGTTCTCCTAATTTTTGGAGTCGCAGTATCGGATGGTATGGAGCTGCTATTGTAGATGTACTGGACTTCCTGCCACAGGAAACAGCCGGACGCGACAGCATTATACAAATTCTGCAGGGATTGGCAAAAGCGATTGTGAAATACCAAGATCCTTCATCCGGAACCTGGTATCAGGTAACCGATCAGGGAGCACGTGAAGGTAATTATTTGGAATCATCTGCCACTGCCCTGTTTATCTATACGCTTGCCAAAGCTATCAATAAAGGATATATTGGCAACGAGTATATCGAACCGACACAAAAAGCCTTTGACGGAATGGTAAAGACATTTACCCGTTTGGAAGAAGATGGCAGCTATACAATTACCAATTGCTGTGCTGTTGCAGGATTGGGCGGAGATTCAAAAAGATATCGTGACGGCTCATTTGAGTATTATATCAGTGAACCGATCATAGAAAATGATCCGAAATCGGTAGGTTCATTCATCTTGGCTGCTATTGAGTATGAGAAAATGACTAAAAAATAAACTAAAAACGATAAAATACAATGAGAAAATTCAAGATTATTCCCCTTTTGTTGCTGCTATTGACAATGGCAACTTCGGCTGCAGCACAGAAGAAAACACAAAAGACGTATATCCCCTGGGACAACGGCAAACTCGTAGTTTCCGAAGAGGGACGTTACCTGAAACACGAAAACGGTGCTCCTTTCTTTTGGTTAGGAGAAACCGGTTGGCTATTGCCCGAACGCTTGAACCGGGATGAAGCCGAATATTACCTGGAACAATGCAAACGTCGCGGATACAACGTGATTCAGGTTCAAACGTTGAACAATGTTCCGTCTATGAATATCTACGGACAATATTCGATGATTGACGGATACAACTTCAAAAACATCAATCAAAAAGGCGTATACGGTTATTGGGATCACATGGATTACATCATCCGTACAGCAGCAAAGAAGGGACAATATATCGGCATGGTCTGCATTTGGGGAAGCCCGGTGAACCGGGGCGAGATGACTGTAGAACAGGCAAAAGCATACGGCAAGTTTTTGGCAGAGCGTTATAAGGACGAACCGAATATTATCTGGTTTATCGGTGGAGATATCCGTGGCGACGTGAAAACTGCTGAATGGGAAGCTTTGGCAACCTCTATCAAAGCTATCGACAAAAATCACCTGATGACATTCCATCCACGTGGAAGAACAACTTCCGCAACTTGGTTCAATAACGCTCCCTGGTTGGATTTCAACATGTTTCAAAGCGGACATCGTCGCTACGGGCAACGTTTCGGAGATGGTGACTACCCTATCGAAGAAAATACGGAAGAAGATAACTGGCGTTTTGTAGAACGCAGCCTGGCCATGAAACCCATGAAGCCTGTGATTGACGGTGAACCGATCTATGAAGAAATACCTCATGGTCTGCACGATGAAAACGAACTGTTGTGGAAGGATTATGACGTACGTCGTTATGCTTATTGGTCTGTATTTGCAGGTTCTTTCGGACATACTTACGGTCATAATTCCATCATGCAATTTATCAAACCGGGTGTAGGTGGTGCTTATGGTGCAAAGAAACCTTGGTATGATGCGTTGAATGATCCGGGCTACAATCAGATGAAGTATCTGAAAAACCTGATGTTGACTTTCCCGTTCTTTGAACGCATACCCGATCAGTCTATCATCACAGGACAGAATGGAGAACGTTATGACCGCGCTATCGCTACACGTGGAAATGATTATCTGATGGTATACAACTATACCGGACGTCCGATGGAAGTTGATTTCAGCAAGATTAGCGGCGCAAAAAAGAATGCCTGGTGGTACACCACGAAAGATGGTAAACTGGAATACATCGGAGAATTTGATAACGGAGTGCACAAATTCCAGCACGACAGTGGTTATTGCAGTGGAAACGATCATATTCTGATTGTAGTGGATAGTAGTAAGAACTATGTGGAGAAGGCCTGGACAGAATTACCAAATGCACAACAAAAATGGGCTAAATAATTTTGTATTATTAGGCACAGATTACACGGATTTTACGGTTTTCAGAATGACAGATAGGTAAAACAACAGCGTTAATCCGTGCAATCCGTGCCTAATTTTATTATATAAACGAATTATGAAAACATACTTATGAATAAAAGAATAGTATCATTTTTCTTTCTTCTGCTCTTTGCAGGTTCACTATACGCAGCCATAGGTATCACTGACCTGCGAACGGAGCAGTTGAAAAATCCGGCAGGTATCGATGTACGCCAACCCCGATTGAGCTGGCGCATCGAATCGGATGAACAGAATGTGATACAAACTGCGTATCACATTCTTGTCGCATCTTCCCCGGAGCTATTGGAACAAGGAAAAGGAGATATTTGGGATTCAGGAAAGATTGAATCTGACGCTTCTCAATGGATCACTTATCAGGGAAAAACATTAAAATGTAATGCCCCCTACTATTGGAAAGTGAAAATAGACACCAACAAAGGTGCAACAAATTGGAGTGCTCCGGCTTTCTGGACCACCGGACTATTTAATGAAGCAGATTGGCAAGGGCAATGGATCGGCTTGGACAGGGCCGCTCCCGGAGATAGCGAAACACAATGGAGCCGTTTGGCAGCCCGTTATCTCCGTAAAGAATTTGCAGTAAAGAAAGATGTGAAACGTGCCACAGTACATATCGCCGGAATGGGATTGTACGAGTTGTTTATCAACGGACAACGCATCGGCAATCAAGTACTGGCACCTGCTCCTACCGACTACCGGAAAACAATTCTGTACAACACATACGATGTTACTTCACTGCTTCAAACAGAAAATGCTATTGGAGTAACTCTTGGAAATGGTCGCTTCTATACGATGCGTCAGAACTATAAACCGTATAAGATACCGACTTTCGGTTATCCTAAACTCCGGTTGAATCTGATTGTGGAATATGCAGACGGCAGCAAAGAAACGATTGCTACAAACACTTCATGGAAATTGACTACTGAAGGTCCTATCCGTAGCAATAATGAATATGATGGCGAAGAATATGATGCCCGTAAAGAGCTAGGAGCCTGGACTCAAACCGGATATGATGACAAAAACTGGATGCCGGCCCAACGTGTCAGTATTCCTTCAGGAACATTGCGCGCACAAATGATGCCGGGCATGAAAGTTACAGAAACCCTGAAGCCCGTTTCTATTAAAAAGCTTGGTAACAAATATATCCTGGATATCGGTCAGAATATGGCGGGCTGGGTACGTTTCCGGATAAAAGGACAGGCTGGCGATAGCATCCGTCTCCGTTTTGCAGAAAGTCTGCAAGACAATGGCGAACTTTATACAAGAAACTTCAGGGATGCCCGTTCTACAGATGTATATGTTGTCAGCGGACGCGAAACAAAAGATGCTACCTGGGCACCTCGTTTTATTTATCATGGATTCCGTTATGTAGAAGTCAGCGGTTATCCGAATGCGAAGGCAGAAGATTTCGTTGCCGAAGTAGTAGAAGATGAAATGGAGCATACTGGTACTTTCAACTGTTCTGACGAAACTCTGAATAAGATTATCCGTAATGCATTTTGGGGAATCCGGAGCAACTATAAAGGGATGCCGGTTGACTGTCCGCAACGGAATGAACGCCAACCATGGTTGGGTGACCGTACCATGGGCTGTTGGGGAGAAAGCATGCTTTTCGATAATTACGCCATGTATACCAAATGGACGCGTGACATCCGTGAAGCACAACGGGAAGACGGCTGTATTCCTGATGTAGCCCCAGCATACTGGAACTACTACTCGGACAATGTGACTTGGCCTGCCGCTTTACCAATGGCCTGCGACATGCTTTTCACAAACTTTGGAGATAAACGTCCGATCGAAGAGAATTATCCGGCTATCAAGAAGTGGGTATCTCATATCCGTGAATACTACATGACAGAGGATCTTATCATCACCAAAGATAAATATGGTGACTGGTGCGTTCCACCCGAATCACTGGAGTTAATTCATAGCAAGGACCCTTCCCGCAAGACTGACGGAGCTCTGATCGCAACCGCTTATTATCTGAAAGTATTACAACTGATGCACCGCTTTGCAAGCCTGCAAGGGCTGAAAGCTGACGCAGAAGAATGGGAAGATTTGGAACATCGCATGAAAGACGCATTCAATGCCCGTTTTCTTCACGTAAAGGAAGGTACCTCTCCCGTACCGGGACATACCTTATATCCGGATAGTATTTTCTATGGTAACAACACAGTTACTGCCAATATCTTGCCACTTGCTTTTGGTCTAGTGCCAAAGAACTATATCAATGAAGTAGCTAAAAATGCCGTAACTTCCATTATTACAACCAACAAGGGACATATAAGTACCGGAGTGATCGGCGTACAATGGCTATTGCGTGAATTGAGCCGTCGCGGCCATGCCAATGTAGCTTATCTACTGGCTACCAATAAAACATATCCTTCCTGGGGATATATGGTTGAAAAAGGTGCTACCACTATTTGGGAGTTATGGAACGGTGATACGGCAAATCCTGAAATGAATAGCGGTAATCACGTGATGCTTTTAGGTGATTTATTACCGTGGTGCTTCAATAACTTGGCAGGTATCCGTGCGGACCGCTGGAAGTCCGGTTACAAGCATATCGTCTTCCAGCCGGCTTTTGAAATTCAGGAGTTGAGTAACGTGGATGCATCGTACATAAGTATCTACGGAAAAATAACCAGCCGATGGACAAAGACTCCCACACATTTGGAATGGGATATCGAACTTCCCGCCAATACGACGGGGGAAGTACATCTTCCGGATGGACGGAAAGAAAAAATCGGATCAGGAAAATATCATTTCAGTGTAGACATTCCCACCCGGAATACGGCTATTCTGACTGATGAATTTCTGTACGAAAACGCTTCTTTCCCCGAATGTCACGGAGCTACGATAGTAGAGCTGAAAAATGGTGATCTCGTAGCCTCTTTCTTCGGAGGAACCAAAGAGCGCAATCCGGATTGTTGCATCTGGGTATGTCGTAAACCTAAAGGCTCTAAAGAATGGACCGCCCCCAAACTTGCTGCCGACGGTGTGTTTTCACTCAAAGACTCACAAGCAGTATTAGCTGGAATCGATTCAACCTGTACCCCGGTGAAAGATGCAAAAGGAACACTTATTGCCCGCAGAAAAGCTTGCTGGAACCCAGTTCTTTTCCAGATTCCCGGAGGTGACCTGATTCTGTTTTATAAAATAGGTTTGAAAGTGAGCGACTGGACAGGATGGCTTGTCCGTTCACGCGACGGAGGAAAAACCTGGAGCAAACGCGAAGCGCTTCCGAAAGGTTTTCTTGGACCTATTAAGAATAAACCGGAATATATCAATGGGCGTATCATCTGCCCTTCCAGTACGGAAGGAAGTAACGGATGGCGTGTCCATTTCGAGATTTCCGATGATAAAGGCAAGACCTGGAAGATGGTCGGACCACTGGATGCCGAGTTATCTGTCCCCACCCAAAATCGTAAAAAGGGAGGTGTGAATGTGGATGACCAGGAAGGCGGAGAAGCGATCGAAGGAGAAGGAGCCAAACCTGTTTATGCAATACAACCCAGTATTTTGAAGCATAAGGATGGAAGATTACAGATACTCTGTCGTACACGTAACGCACAGGTAGCAACTGCGTGGAGCAGTGATAATGGTGACACATGGAGTAAAGTTACGTTGCTGGATGTCCCGAATAATAATTCCGGTACGGATGCCGTGACAATGAAAGACGGTAGACATATCCTTATCTACAATAATTTCTCTACATTGCCCGGAACTCCGAAAGGTCCGCGTACTCCGCTCTGTGTGGCCGTTTCAGAAGATGGTATCAATTGGCAGCCTGTTCTTACATTAGAAGATAGTCCGATCAGCCAATACTCTTACCCTAGCATTATTCAGGGGAAAGACGGGAAGCTGCATGCCATTTATACATGGCGCCGTCAACGAATTAAATATGCAGAGATAGATCCGACGAAGTTTTAAATATTGAACGATCATCTGAATGAAATCGACCGCTCCTTTGCCCGCAAAAGAGCGGTCGATTCTTGTATTTATCCATTTTATACTTTACATTTGCCAATAAATAAAAAATAACGATGGCAGATAATTACATAGAAAGACAACAGGAACAATACGAAGCCCGAAAAGCTGCTTGGAAACAAGCACAAAAATATGGTAAGAAGAAACTAACAGCAGTACGTCCGGCTGAATCGAAGTCTCACACTTCAACGGTTTCAAAACCGGAGGATTCAAAAAGAAGAGTATTTATAACAGGCGGAGCGGAAGGAATAGGCAAGCAAAGCCATGTGCCGCGCCGTTTTATACAGGTAAGCCTTAAAACCACCGTCCCGGATGCGTGGCTTTTTCGTAAACAGATAGGAAAAAGCCTCTATCATCAAGTCCTCCGCTTCGTGAACGTCATGCAGATACCCGTTTATGTATAAGGTCAGCGGGTCGCCGTATTTTTTCATCAATTCGTCAAGTCCTGTTTCATCGCCGCTTATATATTGTCTGTATAATTCTTCATCGGAAATCATGTCATTCACTTCCTCGCCGTATCTTCTTTACAAAGACACTTCTCAGCGGTTTGTCTCTCTGCAATCCCGGCGATGTTTCTTAGATCGCGGGTCAGTGGGCTTCTCGGCGGTGTCTGGAATTGCCCATGACCGCCCAAAACGCTCCGCACCGGGAATACGCCCGTCTGTGCAGTATTGATTGACCCAAAGCTCTGAAATCCCCCACTTGCGGGCGGCTTCCTTTATGGATAGATAGCCTTTCATTCGCGCTCCGCCTTTCCCAAAGATACATCAGGTGTCATGCTTGCTTTGCAAGCATGACAAAGGGCGGTACCGCCCTTTGTCAATATATCCTGTCTGAAATC
>OGKX01000540.1_pt1 | contig 20687 bp, 21 predicted proteins | sample 1572541 | NCBI WGS metagenome assembly OGKX01 (sample SAMEA2581982, study PRJEB24529) | metagenome | biome: Human gut stool | place: China | collected 2011
CAGTACAGACGACCAACGCCTGACGCAACTTGTCCAAAAAGGCGCTCAGACAATGAACATCCGTCTCATCGACCACGTTATTGTAACAGACGGAAAGTATTATAGCTTTAACGATGAAGGAATGATTTAAGAGAAAGCATTCAAGGAAGTCACCCGGATCTTCCTTACCGCTCATGTAAAAGATGGCATCTTTTGCTACGAAAGGTGGCATCTTTCACATCAAAAGATGGCATGTTTTGCTACAAAAGATGGCATCTTTTGCATGGGCGGTAAGAAAGATACAGATGAAAGATAGTAATGTTTGATGTAAAAGGTAGTAATGTGCTTAATAAAAGGTCTTAATATTCGAGTTGCAGAGTGCTTGTGACAGGCTTTTTCAAAACCCGTTCCTTTGTAGTTTCAATTTATTTCTTTAGCTTTGCTTCACGAAGATGAGTTGCATTCAGCATAATGCAAATAAATTTGCTTCTGCTTCCGGTTTCAACTATCTTTGCCTAACTAAAATGAAACGAATATGACCAAGTTTGAAATAGAAGAAAAAATAGTAGCGATGCTCAAAACCGTATTCGACCCGGAAATCCCGGTAAATGTATACGATCTGGGACTTATCTACAAAATAGATGTCTCCGACAGCGGAGAAGTAAATATTGATATGACCTTGACAGCCCCCAACTGTCCGGCAGCCGACTTCATCATGGAAGATGTGCGCCAGAAGGTGGAATCCATCGACGGCGTAACCTCCGCCACCATCAATCTCGTCTTCGAACCCGAGTGGGACAAGGACATGATGAGCGAAGAAGCGAAACTGGAACTGGGATTCCTTTAAATCAGTTGAAAGTTCAAAGTTGAAAATGGAAAGTTGAAAATGAAGAATGTATATTTCCTCTCGGATGCTCACCTGGGCTCACGAGCCATCGAACACGGACGAACCCAAGAACGGAGGCTGGTCAACTTCTTGGACAGCATCAAGCACAAGGCATCGGCCGTATACCTGCTGGGAGACATGTTCGACTTCTGGTACGAATTCCGTACCGTAGTGCCCAAAGGATACACCCGCTTTCTGGGCAAGCTGTCCGAACTGACCGACCTGGGAGTGGAAGTCCACTTTTTCACGGGAAACCATGACCTTTGGTGCGGCGACTATCTGACCAAGGAGTGCGGCGTCATGATACACCGCGAATCGCTGACCACCGAAATCTTCGGAAAAGAGTTCTACCTTGCCCACGGTGACGGGCTGGGCGACCCGGACAAGAAGTTCAAGATGCTGCGCGCCATGTTCCGCAGCCGTACCCTACAGACGCTGTTCTCTGCCCTGCACCCCCGCTGGAGCATGGAGCTGGGACTGAACTGGGCCAAGCACAGCCGCTTGAAACGCATAGACGGGAAAGAACCCGCATACATGGGAGAAAACAACGAATACCTGGTGCTTTACACCAAGGAATACCTGAAAAGCCATCCCAACATCAACTACTTCATCTACGGTCACCGCCACATCGAACTGGACCTGATGCTGAGCAGTACCGCCCGCATCCTCATCCTCGGCGACTGGATAAACTACTTCTCGTACGCCGTCTTTGACGGCGAGAACCTCTTCCTTGAGAATTTTGTGGAGGGAGAGACGAAGCTATAACCCGCATTTCCAAACTGTTAACCATCATACCATTACCACCCATGAAACCTTTAAGACTGAAAAACATGATTGCCGGATGCCTGCTCGCAGCAGGAGCATTGCCGATATGGGGACAATCCGGCGCCCCGACACTTGTCATCCGCATTGACGATCTCGGTGCCCTGCATTCCGTCAACGAAGCCTGCATCCAGACCTACCGCTCGGGTATTGCCCGCAGCGTGGAAGTGATGCCCGTAGCAGCCTGGTATCCGGAAGCCATCAAGATGCTGAAAGAAAATCCGGGACTGGACGTCGGCCTGCACCTCGTCATCACCAGCGAGTGGGAGAACGTGAAGTGGCGTCCGCTGACCCACTGCCCCAGCTTGACGGACGAGAACGGCTATTTCTACCCGATGATGTCCCCTAACCCCGCTTATCCGGGACAGTCCATCATGGAGCAGAAATGGGACATCAAGGAGATAGAGCAGGAGTTCCGCGCACAGATAGAGACGACGCTGAAAAGCATTCCGCAACTCAGCCATCTGTCCGGACACATGCTCTCCACCGGTTTCAGCAAGGAAGTGAACGAGCTGGTGCAACGGCTCGCCAAAGAATACAACCTGCCGTCCATCGACCGCATGGACTCCTCCAAGGACTACCGGTTTACCTACATCGGGTACGACGGCCCCAAAAGAACCGCCGAAGAAAAGGAGGCCAGCTTCATCAAAGCATTGGAGAAGTTGCAGCCGGGCCAGCGCTACCTTTTCTTAGACCACCCGGCACTGGACAACGATGAAATGAAAACCGTCTTCCACATCGGATATGAGGACGTGGCGCTGGACCGCCAGGGAGTGACCGACCTGCTGACAAGCCCCCGCGTCCGGAAAGCCATTGAGGACAAAGGCATAAAGCTGATTTCCATCAACCAACTGACCAAGGGCCTGCCCCGCGCCGCCGCTACTCCGAAGCTGGACAAGGCCATGAACAGATATCTGGATGCCGTAAAGAAAGCCGGACAAGACCTGCACAGTATCATGATTGTGCAACACGGCAATGTCATTGCCGAAGAATGGATGGGCGAAGGGAAAGAGGATGAGCCTCACATCCTGAACTCCGTCAGCAAGACATTCACCGCCACCGCCGTGGGACTTGCCGCCTCCGAAGGCAGGCTGAAGCTGACGGACAAGGTCATCTCCTTCTTCCCCGACAAGCTTCCGGCAACCGTCAGCGAAAATCTGGCAGCCATGACCGTACGCGACCTGCTGACCATGAACTGCGGGCACGACACCGACCCCACCGGAACGGTACGCAAAAAGGCGGACGCCGATTGGGTGCAGGAGTTCCTTGCCTTCCCCGTGGAGCACAAGCCCGGTACCTTCTACACCTACAACAGCCTGGGAACCTACATGCTCTCAGCCATCGTACAGAAAGTGACGGGCGAGAAAGTGGTGGATTATCTCTATCCCCGTCTGTTCCGCCCGCTTGGCATCGTCAACGCCCGGTGGCAGGAAAGCCCGCAAGGCATCAATACCGGAGGCTGGGGGTTGTACCTCAAAACGGAAGACCTTGCCAAGATGGGACAACTGTTCCTGCAGAAAGGAAACTGGAACGGACAGCAGATTCTGCCCGAAGAATGGGTAAAGGAGGCATCTGCCTGCCAAGTGCCCTCACTGCCCGCCGGCATGAAACCGGAGATGCTGAAGAAAGCGAAGATGAGCGCCAAGACAAGCGACTGGCTGCAGGGCTACGGCTACCAGATGTGGCGCTGCCGCCACAACGCCTACCGTGCCGATGGTGCCAACGGACAATACATACTGGTGTTGCCGGACAAGGATGCTGTCATTGCCGTCACCGCCAACATCCCCGACATGCAGGCAGAGCTGAATCTAATATGGAAGTACCTGCTGCCCGCGCTATAAAACGTTTATTCTTATAAATGATTACGAAAAAGTGAAGGTTACCGGAACTTTTTCCCGGCATGGTTGTAGTAACATCATAACATTAAAAACATTAGCGTCATGGATGATATGATTTACAGAAACGACCCGATTGCCGAAGAGAACATAGACCCGCACGGACGTCCGGCAACGGATGAATTCGAGGAATGGAGCGAAGAGGTCTCCGAACGGACAGATACCGGATACAAGGACCAGAAAGTAAAATCCGCCAAGGAACGGGAGAAACGTATCCGGGAGATGGATGAAATTATAAAGAAGGACCTTAAGGAATAAATAGACAGCCACCACAGATAGCACAGATTCTCACAGATTAGTCTCTTATACTTGATATCAGAGCTTCCAATCTGTGAGAATCTGTGCTATCTGTGGTGACTGTCTATTATTTGTATCCGCCAGCCTTGGCTATGCGTTTCGGGATTTCCGTGTTGTCCATCTTACCCACGAACAGCTTGGAACCTGCACCTACTGCGAATACCGGCACATATCCGGCTGTATGGCCACCGCTGGTCCAGCCTACCATGGCAATCTGGCTCATCACCTTCTTGGCGGCAACGGCCAGGGGCTCAGTCTTGGCATAAAGACTTTCCTCAAACACTACATGCTTGTTCACAAATGATTCTTCGTAAGCATCACGCAGCATCTTCTCCTGCTCCCAGCTCACCGGCAGCTCTTTCCAGAAACCCATCTTTTCTGCCAGGAATTCCTTCATTTCCGGCCAGTTGATAACCTTGCGCATCTTGCGTAAATCCGTGATGGAACGTGAAAGGATATCCTGAGACTGCTTCTGCTTGGCAAGGGCTTTCAGTTGAAGCTCGTACTTACCGGTACCCAGCCCCAGACCGCCGGTTTCATGGTCGGCAGTTACCACAATCAGCGTTTCTTTGGGATGCTTCTTATAGAACTCGTAAGCCACCTTGATGGCGTTGTCCATATCCACCACTTCCTCAAAGACTGTGGCGGGGTCGTTTCCGTGGCAGGCCCAGTCAATCTTTCCACCTTCAACCATCAGGAAGAAACCCTTGTTACTGCCTTTGGTCAGGAAAGAGATGGCACTCTCGGTAATTTCGGCCAGTGTCAGGTCGCCTTCCTGGCGGTCGATGGCATAGGGCAGACAAGAAGGCTCTGCCCCTTCTTTCTGGATAAGAATCATCTTGTCCGCCTGGGCAGACTTCGACTTGTATTCGTCAAGGCCTCTTGCAACGGTATAGCCGGCTTCTTCAAAGATAGGGAAGATGCTCGGAGCCTCTTTCTTGTCGGCAGTAGTAGTCGGTTTCAAGAAACCACCGCCTGCATAGAAGTCGAAACCGGCTTTCGGCAGGTCGAGGGCTATCTCGTAATACATACCACGGTCCGGCTGGTGGGCATAGAATGCAGCGGGAGTAGCATGGTCTACACTGACGCTGGTAGTTACCCCAACTTTCTTACCGGACTTTTTGGCTCTCTCGGCCACACTCTGAAGCACACTCTTGTTATCGTCCATACCAATGGCGCCGTTATAGGTCTTTGCACCGGTAGCCAGGGCTGTTCCGGCAGCAGAAGAGTCAGTCACCGAGTTGGTGGCAGAAAAGGTAGTTGCCATGCTGGCAACCGGGAAAGAAGTGAACAGCAAAGGCTTTACACCGATGCGCCCTTCTTGTTCGGCCAGATACATCTCCGTACCGTTCACCTGGTTCACACCCATTCCATCACCGATGAAATAAAACACGTACTTCGCCTGCTGGGCATAGGCCATGCCGCTGGTCAGCAGTACAAAGAACAACACATTCATTAATCGTTTCATAAGCAGTTCTTATTTAAAGTTATTCGAGAAATTGCCTTTATTGTTTTTAACCGAGTAACAAAGATAGGTATTTTAAAGGATTCGGAAAACATTTCGCCCCTACAAATACATTACATATTTGCAGGGGCGAAACCACATCCGGACTCCGGGAAGCCGGAACCGGGAAATATTACAGCGATATTACTTCTTCAGAATATCCATCGTGTCCGAAGCAATCATCAGTTCCTCGTCAGTGGGGATTACCACCACCTTCACCTGAGAATCTTCGGTAGAGATAACCATTTCTTCACCGCGTACTTTGTTCTTCTCGGCATCCAGCTTTATGCCCATGAATTCCAGGCCTTCACATGCACCCCAGCGGGCACTTGCCTGATTCTCGCCGACACCACCGGTAAATACCACGATATCCACACCACCCAAAGCAGCGGCATAGGCACCGATATATTTCTTGATGCGGTAGAAGTACATTTCTTCAGCCAGAACAGCCTTCGGATTGCCGGCAGCTACGGCATTTTCCAGGTCGCGCATGTCACTGGATTCACCGAAGATACCCAGCACACCGCTCTTCTTGTTCAGCAGGTTGGAGATGCCGTTGGCATCCAGACCCTCTTTCTCCATGATGAAGGAAACGGCACCGGCATCAATATCACCACTGCGGGTACCCATCATCAGACCTTCCAGCGGGGTCAAGCCCATGCTGGTGTCTACACACTTACCGTCCTTGATGGCAGTAATGGAACCACCGTTGCCAATGTGGCAAGTGATGATTTTCTTTCCTTCCGGCTCTACACCTAGGAACTCGCAGACGCGCTGCGATACGTAGCGGTGTGAGGTTCCGTGGAAACCATAACGGCGTACGCCGTACTTTTCATAAAGTTCGTAAGGCACGGCATACAGATAGGCATGCTTCGGCATGGTCTGATGGAAAGCCGTATCGAACACACCAATCTGCGGAACATTAGGCAGAATGGCAGATATTGCATTTACCCCCTTCAGGTTAGCAGGATTGTGGAGCGGAGCCAGGTCGTTGCAGGCAGTGAAGGCGGCAAGCACTTCCGGCGTCAGCCGTACAGACTCGCTGAACTTTTCGCCTCCATGCACCATACGGTGACCTACGGCATTGATTTCGTCCAAAGACTTGATGGCTCCATATTCAGGGCTTGTCAAAGTGTTCAGGATAAATTCCACACCTACGGTATGCTCTGGAATGTCCTTCTCAAGAACTTTCTTCTCGCCACTGGGCAAGGTGAACTTCAGGAAAGAGTCCTTCAAACCAATTTTTTCGATACCACCCTGGGCGATAACTTCTTTCCGGTCCATATCAAACAATTTGTATTTGATGGACGAGCTACCGCAGTTCAATACTAAGATTTTCATACTATATATCAGATTTAAAAGTTATTCAGCATTCTTTTTGGCAGCAATGGCCTGATTGGCAGTGATGGCAATCATGCGATACACATCCTCGATGGAGCAACCGCGTGAAAGGTCGTTCACCGGACGGGCGATACCTTGTAGGATAGGTCCTACGGCATCAGCATGTCCCAGACGTTGCACCAGTTTGTAGGAGATGTTGCCCACTTCGAGGCTGGGGACAACCAATACGTTAGCATGTCCGGCGATAGAAGAACCCGGAGCCTTGCTTGCACCTACTTCCGGCACCAAAGCTGCATCGGCCTGCAACTCACCGTCGATGGCAATATCGGGAGCCATCTCCTTGGCAATCTTCAATGCCTCAACCACTTTATCCACCACTTCGTGCTTGGCAGAGCCCTTGGTAGAGAAGCTCAGCATGGCAACTTTCGGGTCGAGACCGGCAACTGCCTGGGCTGTACGTGCCGTACATACGGCAATCTGTGCCAATTGTTCTGCATCGGGCACCGGAGTCACAGCCACGTCACCCATCACCAGGATACCGTTCTTTCCATATTCAGGAGCATGTGTCAGCAGCAGCATGGCACCCGAAACGCAAGTGATGCCCGGGGAAGTCTTGATAATCTGCAAAGCAGGGCGAAGTACATTACCCGTAGTGTTGCGTGCACCTGCCAACTGGCCGTCAGCGTCGCCGTTCTTTATAATCAGGCAGCCCAGATAAAGCGGATCGACAACCAACTTGCGAGCCTCTTCGATGGTCATGCCTTTCTTTTTGCGGAGCTCGCAAAGCAGTTGGGCATATTCTTCTTTCTTAGGATGGTCTTCCGGGTCGATAATGGTAGCTTTGTTTATATTTCCCAGCCCCCACTCTTTGGCACAAGCCTCTATCTCGGCAGGTTTTCCAAGGATAATCAAGTCGGCTACTCCGTCAGTCAGGATTTGATTGGCAGCTTTCAGTGTACGCTCTTCCGTACCCTCGGGAAGAACAATTCGTTGGCGGTTTGCTTTGGCACGCTCAACAATTTCGTTAATTAATCTTTGCATGATATTTTAATTGTCTATTAAGAATCGGCAGTATGTGTTATTCACGCCGCAAAAGTACACAATTTTGCAATATCTACATTGCAAACATCGGTCTTTTTACCGTTCAGACCATAATTATTATAATATTTAACATTAGGTATTCCCAGCATTCATGTGTACGCACACGTGCCCCTCTGCAACAAACAATTACCCGTCCGGCAGGAACAACCCGCCCGACTCTACAAACGACATAAAAAAAATCAGGATACAACGATAACAAGCAATACATAGAATACCTACCTTTGCAGCGTTTTCAACGTATAACAATAGGTATTATAATAATATGATTCGTCAATGCGCCATCCTTTTCGGATGCTTAGCTTTGGGTGAACTGATTGTTTTCTTTACGGGTATCAAGTTACCTTCCAGCATCATCGGTATGCTGTTGCTCACCCTATTCTTGAAATTGGGTTGGATTAAACTGCACTGGGTGCAGGGTATGTCCGACTTCCTGGTTGCCAACCTGGGCTTCTTCTTCGTACCGCCCGGTGTAGCTCTCATGCTTTACTTCGATGTCATCGCCTCCGAGTTCTGGCCGATAGTGACCGCTTCCATAATCAGCACCCTGCTGGTGATTGTAGTCACCGGATGGGTTCATCAACTAACACGTAAAATCAAATGAACTTTTTAGAAAACGAATTTTTCCTATTGGCTGTCACCTTCGGGATTTTCTTTCTGGCCAAACTCCTGCAGAAAAAGACCGGCATCATGTTGCTGAACCCCATCCTGCTGACAATTGCCATCCTCATTGTCTTCCTGAAGATGACACATATCAGTTATGAGACCTACAATGAAGGAGGACATCTGATAGAATTCTGGCTGAAACCCGCTGTTGTAGCCCTGGGAGTCCCCCTATACCTCCAATTGGAAACGATTAAGAAACAGCTGCTCCCCATCATGCTGTCACAACTTGCCGGCTGCATTGTGGGAGTTATCTCTGTCGTGCTGATAGCTAAATTGATGGGGGCTTCCGACGAGATTATCTACTCCCTGGCGCCCAAGTCGGTCACTACGCCGATAGCCATGGAAGTAACTAAGTCGCTGGGCGGCATTCCCTCACTTACCGCCGCCGTAGTGGTCTGTGTAGGCTTGCTGGGAGGAATACTGGGCTTCAAGACCATGAAACTGACCCACATCGGCAGTCCTATGGCACAAGGCCTTTCCTTGGGAGCCGCCGCCCACGCGGTAGGAACTTCCACAGCCATGGACATCAGCCGCAAATACGGCGCATTCGCCAGCCTCGGCCTGACCCTGAACGGTATTTTCACTGCATTGCTGACCCCAACTATTCTGCGATTATTAGGGCTACTCTAACAAAATCTTCTTATTTTTGTTATCTATAATCATAACCAACTAAAAACAACGTATGATTTCATTTAAAGATATCGAATTACAAGACAAAGAACTGATTACTTCCTATACACAGAACAGTCCGCGACGGAATTGTGACCTCTCATTCTCCAACCTATGCAGCTGGCGTTTTCTATACAATACAAAGTTTGCCATCATGGACGGCTTCCTCCTGCTGAAATTCTGGGCAAACGACGAACTGGTGTACATGATGCCGATAGGTAACGGAGATTTGACAAAAGTACTGGACGCACTGGTCGAAGACGCACACCGGGAAGGGGAACCTTTCTGCCTGCTGGGAATATGTTCGGGCATGTGCTCGGAACTGGAAGCCTTCATGCCCGGAAAATTCCAGTTCACAGCAGACCGGGACTATGCCGATTACCTCTATCTGCGTACAGACCTCGCCACGCTTGCCGGAAAGAAATTCCAGTCCAAACGGAATCATGTCAACAAATTCAAACGCACCTATAATTACGAATATACTCCCATCACTCCCGACCGCATCCAGGAATGTCTGGACCTGGAAGCCGAATGGTGTAAGGCCAACAATTGCGACCAGCATGAAGGAACGGGCAACGAACGTCGCGCACTGGTCTACGCCCTCCACAATTTTGAAGAACTGGGATTGACCGGAGGCATCCTGCATGTAGACGGCAAAATTGCCGCCTTCACTTTCGGAATGCCCATCAACCAAGATACCTTCGGAGTACATGTGGAAAAGGCCGACACCAGCATAGACGGAGCGTACGCAATGATTAACTATGAATTTGCCAACCATATCCCCGAACAATATGTCTACCTCAACCGTGAAGAGGATTTGGGTATTGAAGGATTGCGCAAGGCCAAACTTTCGTACCAGCCTGCCATTATTCTGGAAAAATACGTGGCATGCCTGAAAGATGAACCGGTGGAAGCTATCAAATGGTGAGAGTAAGGATTAGAGATTAAGGATTAAAAGGATAAGGGATTGATGATACGGGAAAAGGTAAAGAACTTATGGAAGCTCTGTTTCAATGATAGCGAGGAATTTACTGAACTGTATTTTCGGCTCCGCTACAACAATGATATCAATATTGCCATCCAAAGCGGCGAAGAAGTGATTGCCGCCCTACAGATGTTGCCTTATCCTATGACGTTCGAAGGAGAAGATATTCATACGGCCTATATATCCGGCGCCTGCACACACCCTGATTACCGTAACCGGGGCGTAATGCACGAGCTGTTATCACAAGCCTTTGCACGGATGCTACACAATAATGTCGCCTTATCCACCCTGATACCGGCAGAACCGTGGCTGTTCGACTACTATGGCCGCAGCGGTTATGCCCCCGTATTCCGCTATGCCGAAGAGACCTTTATCGCTTCCGGTACACCGACAGCCGATACGGGCCTTACTTTGGAAATGTCTGCCGAATATACTGAAAAAAGATATGAATATCTCGACCGGAAATTGCGGGAGCGCCCTTGCTGCATCCAGCATACGGAAGAGGATTTCCAGGTTATCATTGCCGATTTACAACTGGGACAGGGCTTCGTTTGCACATTGAGCAATGGGGAGGAAATCACGGCTTTGGCCATTACCTATCCGATAGGGAAAGCCAACTGGCGCATTGGAGAAATCGTGTCGGATACTCCCGCAACAAAAACTTTACTGCTTCAACATATCTGCCAAAGCTTGAATCTCCCGTCCATCCGGGTTCTCACTCCTCCCGCTACCGGTGAAAGCCAACTTTTGGGCATGGCACGCATCATCAATGCCAAAACCATGCTGCAACTCTATGCTACGGCCCATCCGGAACTGGAACTCAGCATTCATCTCACCGATGAGCAGGTCAGTGCCAATAACGGCTACTACTACCTGAACAATGGTAAATATATGAATAGTGCCAAGCGTCTGCCGGGCAGCCACTTGGCACTTACAATCGGTGAACTCACCGAAAAAATATTTGCAACATCAAGCCCATATATGAGCCTGATGTTGAACTAGCATTATAATCCGCTGAAGTCGACTCCCTCAAATACCAGCGAAGGAATCTGCCATGAACGGTTCGGTTGAGGGTCATTGCCCACAGCAACCAAGGAATTCCATAAAGTAACCATGTTACCCGTCACATTCATTTCGTTGACGGGCTGTGTCAGCTTGCCGTCTTCAATAAGGAAACCCTCTATACCATAAGAGAAGTCACCGGTACTGCTATTGCTGTTACCGCCATTGAAGCCCGTAACCAAGATGCCTTGTTTAATATCTGCAACCAATCCGTTCAGGTCCTTATCGCCCGGTGTCAGAATTAGACGTGAAGGTGCACTGATAGTAGGAGCTATATCCATCTTCTTACCATTGTAGGTATCGATGAAATAAGTTTTCAGCACGCCTTTGTCAAAAACAGTGCGGGGTTCGGTAGCCACACCCTCATTATCGAAATAGCGTGAACCGTTTGCACCGATAGCATGCGGCTCGTCACGCAACGTGAAGAGGTCGGAAGCCACTTTCGTATCCAGCTTGTCCATCAGGAAGGAATTCTTTTGTTGCAAAGCACTGCCATACAATGCACTTAGCATCGGGCTGAGCAGATTTCCCACATTCATAGGGTCAACCACCATTGTATATTTACCCGACTTTGCTTTCTTCTGTCCCAGCTTGCGCAATACGCGTTCCAATGCCTTGGCACCGATTCCCGCCTTCGTCAATTTATCATAGAACAGAGCCGAGTCGTACCAGTAATCCTGAGGACGCGCTTCACCTTCTCCCTTAATGGATACACTGGCTGAGACAGAGAACCAGGTACTCTTCGACTCGCCTTCAAATCCGTTGCTTATCAAACGATAGGAAGAACCCTCACCATCACTATAAGAAGAATCAACCGAAATGATACGCTCATCCTTGCCCAATACCTCCTCTGCAGCAGCACGGGCAATCGCCACTTTATCATCCGGGTTGACTTCATAGAGTTTCTTATCAAAAAGCTGCAAGTCAGGCTTGCCTCCTTTATAGTAGCGTGCAGGGTCGGCCAGCATACGCGACTCATCCACCGCCAGATAGCGGGTAGACTCTATACCATTCGTGATAAGAGTTTCCAATTCTTTCTTATCCAGCCGATTGGTGGAAAAAGAGCCGAAACGTCCGTCCACATAAAGATTCAATCCCAAACCATTCTCCGTAGACTGCTGCAAACGGTCCATTTTGCCGTCACGCAGTTCAAAAGAAGAATTAGAATTTGTATATAGCACCAGTTTGGCTGCCTGGCAACCGTTCTTCAAGGCATATTCCATTGCCCATTGTGCCAATTTCTTATTGTCGTCTGTAATCATGTCTTTAATTGATAGTTGATAATTAACTTTCTCCTCCTACAGTCAGCTTGCTGACTAGTGCCGATGGCATACCGCAGGTAACGGGACAAGACTGACCGTCTTTACCACAAGTCCAAGTACCGTTGTCAATCTTATCGTTATTTGCCACCATCGTGATGTCAGCCAATGCTTTCGGACCATTACCGATGATATTTATATCCTTGACGGGCTGCGTCAGCTTGCCATCCTCAATCAAGTAACCCGACTTCACAAAGAAGGTAAAGTCTCCGGCACCGATTTGCACCTGGCCATTGGTAAACTGGTCACAATAGATACCTTTCTTCACGGTGGAGATAATGTCCGCTTCCTTCATATTGCCGGCTTCCATATAAGTGGCACGCATACGGGGGATAGGCATCTGACGGAAAGACTCCCGGCGGCCATTGCCCGTAGAGGGGATGCCGTAATGTTTTGCGCTGATACGATCGTGCAGATAACTGGTCAAGACTCCCTCCCGTACGATATAGGTTTTTTGTCCGTCCACACCCTCGTCATCGATATTGACCGAGCCCCGGTTGAAAGGAATCGTGCCGTCGTCCACCACGTTGATATGCTCGTTGCAAACTTTCTTGTTCAGCTGATCGGAGAAAATAGAGGTGTTCTTACGGTTGAAATCCGCCTCGAAAGCATGGCCGATCGCCTCGTGCAATAAGATGCCAGAGCCACCGGCACCCATGACAACAGGCATTTCCCCGCCTTTTGGCTTGATCGCCTGAAATAAGATAGAGGTCTTATCCACTGCCTCTTGGGCAAGCTCGTCGATCAGGTCGTCCGTCAGGAATTCCGCTCCCATACGAAAAGCCCGTGCGGCGTACGAGTTCTCGATCTTCCCGTTATCCTCCATGATGCAGACGGCGCTCAAGGCGCTCATCGGGCGATAATCGTAATAAATCTGCCCTTCCGAGTTACAGAATAAGATATGAGAGGTCGTGTCTCCCAAAGAGGCCATCACCTTGGTGACCCGCTTGTCCTTTGCGAATATCTGATCGTTCAGTTTCTGCAAGAAAGGCATCTTGTCATTAATGGCTATCTCGTCCCAAGGTGTTTGTACGCTATAGAAATTGTTCGTATGCTTTTCTTCCGTTAAGTTGATAGGAGCGGTATTCGCTGATCCGGTGGCGATCCGTGCGGCCGTACGAGCCGCCTTTAGCATCTCGTCCAAGCTGACGTTCTCCACGTAGGCATATCCCGTTTGGTCGCCGGACAAAACACGTACGCCCATCCCAAAATCGATGTTAGATGAGGCACGGTTTACGGCACCATCCTGCAACCCTACGTTGTTCCTGTATGAATGCTCAAAAAACAAATCGGCATAATCCCCGCCTTTCTCCAAGGCTGCCGCCAATACCTTCCTCAAATCCCCCTCACTCACCTTGAAATAATTCATAGCGAATGAAATACCGGCTGCTTTATCCCCCTCACTACCGGTGCAACTTCCTAGTAAGGAAGGAGCCGCTAATGTTCCAAGCATAACCATACCTCCTGTTTTAATGAAATCACGTCTGTTAATATTCATGTTGTTGTTGTTTAGCCCAATCCATCACGTTTGCGGGTGGACGTTGATTCAATAATTCTTTTTTCATAAAGTCCATGTAAGGAGCTACATGCTTGAAGAATTTCTTGTATCCCTTACATAGATAATTTAGTCCCGGCTCTCCATTCGGCGTATGGAGAAACCGGTTTTTCGGGCACTCTCCATGGCAAGCGAAAAGATATTCGCATTCCTTGCATTGCGTAGGGAGCTTATCTTCTTTATCCGTTCCAAACTTTTGTTGTACCGGACTGTACATCATCTCCGTTAATGTCTTTGTTTGGATATTCCCGAGTTTGTATTCCGGGAATACGAAATGGTCGCAAGCATATACGTCGCCATTGAACTCCATTACCCCGGCGTGACCGCAATGGCGGGCCAAGGAGCAGACCCCGGGTTGTTCGCCTACCCAGTTCGCCAAGGTGGAATCGAATAATTGGATGTAGAACTTGCCGACATCCTCTTTTAGCCACTCGTCGAACAAGGCGCAAAGGAAATCTCCCCATTTCTCGCTATCTACCGAGAACGGAGCTAGCTCGATCGCTGCGTCTTGCTCCTCGGGAGAAGATAGCTTGGTGCCTTCCTTGTGCCGGCCGATACGCTCCACGATCGGGGCGAATTGGATGAAACGGCAATCCAGTTCCTTGAAGAAATTATAGAATTCCAGCGGATAATCCACGTTATAATCATTCACGACGGCCATGGCGTTATACTCTACCCCATGTTTTTTCAGCAACTCGATTCCCTTCATCACCTTATAGAAAGAGGGGAGTCCCTGCCGGTTCCTACGGTATTCGTCGTGGAACTCTTGCGGGCCATCGATAGATACACCCACCAAGAAATTATTTTCCTTGAAAAATTGGCACCACTCATCATTCAATAGGGTACCATTGGTTTGGATACAGTTATCTATTTGCCGTCCTCCCGCATACTTACGCTGCAACTCCAAGGCTTTTTTATAGAAGCTGATCGGCCGCATCAGCGTCTCGCCTCCATGCCATGTAAACAAGACTTCTTGCATGGTTTGGCATTCCATGTATTCCTTGATGAACTTCTCGAGTATCTGATCTGTCATGATGTGATTCTTCACGTCTGGATAGAACTTACTTTTCTCAAGGTAATAACAATACTCGCATGCCAAATTACAAACAGAACCAACCGGTTTCAACATGATGTAGACCGGCTTAGCGAAAGGGGAAATATAGGAACTATTCATGGTATATTATTAGATGTTACATTTCTATTTCAACTCGAACTCGCTAAGTACAATTTTTTGTTTTAGCTCGCTGAACGTTTGATCGGACTTAGTCAGTGTACGGAAGGTATATTTATTCCCGTATGTGGAAAGTACCTTTTCCATCTCATTTTCTCCGATCAGGAAATAACCTTTGGCGGGTGTTTCTTTATCGAAGTCATGGAAGATATTTCCCATATAGAAGTTTAACCCGTACAGATTCCGATAAATCCGAAGGTTATTTACGACATATACATTCTTTTTATTCAATGGATATTCTTTCAGGATACGTTCAGCGAAAATGCGGCAAGAATCCCCTTCACGAATACCTCTCATAATGACACCGTCGATTAATAAATTAATCGAGAATGTTAAGGCTATCGTAGCGTAGAGAATCTTGATATTTATTTTCTTGAACATCTGGTAATAGACCGTTCCTAATATCAATAGATTTATGAAGATAATACAGATCGTAAGCGTGCTGGGATGAACCAATACTTTTGATACCATTCGTACCATGTCCAAGGTCGATGCGTTTTGTGTATATTGACCGACGATACCAACAGGATCAATAATACCGAATACCGTAAGCAAGATCGCTATCATGACGACACTTACTACGGAAGCTAAAAAGGCAGCGAATACCCGAGTTACTTTCGTACGGTATTCTGTAATATATAAGGCATACTGAGCCAAGAACAAGGCAATGAACGGATAAGCCGGCATTAAATATACGCTTCGTTTACTGGAAGGGATCGAATAGAAGAAAAGGATGCCGATTAAAGCAACCAAACTAAATAAACGAACTTTTTCCATGGAGCGGATACGTTTCCACGTATTCTTTAAGATCTCTTTAATAGGTTGCTCAGGCTTGCTAAGTTTCAGCCCGAATAAAGAGAAGAAAAAGAAAATAGTCCAAGGTATAAAGACTGCCGCCAACGACATGAAATTGTACTAAACACCATTCTCATGCCCCAGATCATAGGAAATTTCAGGAGTGTTTAGGTGTAAGAAACGAGCGAAATTCTCCGCTAATACGACATTAAGGAACTCATCTCCCCCCTGCTTCCATGCGGCGGTATACCACAACATCGGTAGGAATAAAGAGGAAATTCCCGCATATAATAAAGTCTTGAATATGGTGAGATAACTGTATTGACCTAACATTAATAGATAAATGCCGAATACGAATAGGGGCAATACTACGCCTACCGGTCCTTTGGTCAGAACGGCGCATCCTAATAATAAAGGTATGAATATGGGAAGTCCTTTCAGCTCTAATTTATCTTCCCATCGATATAGCTGGAAAAGCCCTATGACGATGAAAGTAGTGAGCAACATATCCACCCGGGTCGTCATGGCCGCCCGATGTATCTCTACGCAGGTGACCAATAGGAGGGTTGCTATGAATGCCTCCTGAAACTTTACGATTCGTTTACCGAAAAAGACCAATACGAACCCGATCAAGGTAATAAAGGCTAAAGCGGATGGCAAGCGGGAGGTGAACTCGGAAACATATCCCTGTGGATAGGAGAAAGCAGCCATTAACCAATGCGCCATCGGTGGCTTAAAAGCGAACTCGTTGGCGTAGGATTGTGGCAAGACCCAATTGCCCGTCTCGAGCATGGAGATCGCTACGGCCGCTTCCCGGGGTTCCCCTTTGGTGGAGAAGTCGCCGAGGCCGATCCAAGGTAACACAGATATAATACAGATTACTACCATCATGGTTACCGGCTTTTGCAAGTAAAGATATTGAAGTGTAGGTGTACGCATATGACAATTAATATATAGGGCTTTGCCCCATTAATGTTATAAAACAGTTTGCAAAAGAACAATTTTTTATGGACTTTCCCCGCATTTTTAGAAACTTTTTATGTGCCCAATGAATGTTTGATAGCCTTTCGTATCGCTTCCGCATCCTCCTTGTTTTCCTTTAATATGGAGAGAATCAGGTTTAAATAACTCTCTTTGTTACTGATACCGCAGATCGCGCATAGGCGGCTCTGTGGTAATATCCCTTTTTGATTATAAACACGGAGGATGCTTTTGTAGTTCTCCGTTTCTATATAAGACTCGAACTCTTCTTTTATGTTTTTGTATATTTCTTCCACATGGATGTTCAGACGGATACTCTCTACATGTTCGGTTAATTGCTCCACCGTCGTTATCTTGCGATCAACGGTAGTCTCCAGTTTTTTACGGACTTGATGTTTGGCATGAAGGATTACTTGCGAGTCCAGTTCTTTTTGGAAAAGACGTACTACGTTTTCTTTCACTTGCTTGAAAACATCGTCCGGATCTTTCATCAACCGTTTGGCGACCGTCTTGATCACATCCTCTATCATCAATAGGTTCTCCACTTCCGCTACGTCCGGTACATAAATATGTTGTTCCCGTAGATAGTTTATTTCTCCTTGTGTACGCCTATCACGATCTACGATACCTTTGCTATCTAATGTATGGAAGTCTTTCAGTTGGCCGAACGCTTTGGTTGTCTCGATTACTTTTTGGCAACCACCCATCGGTTTCACCAAATAATCGGGGAATATGAAGGGGTAAAGCTTGCTGTCGATACTGTTCGTGTCGGTCCCTTCGATAAACAAGATCGGTTTCCGGCTGCCAAGTATTTCCATATATACTTCTTCCGGGAAACTTTCATTACTCTCGATCAACTCGTAATCCCATACGGAATGATCCGCGTCGTAAGAACGAATCCAGATCCGTTTGCTGTCGGAGCGGGAGGTGGCGAAATCAATGTCATGTGTGAGATAAACAAACGTACAGTCCGGACGTATCGCCTCAATCTCGTCCCAAAGCTGGTTCTTTATGGAGTTGTGGAGAAGGGTTTCCGGCTCTTCGATCACGAGCAAGGCGTTCGGGCATGCGCATAATGCGGCCCCAATCAAGTAGAACACCAGTTTCTCGCTATCGCTCATGCGTCCGGCAGTGTAGGAATTTGAATCACGCCCCGTGGATACAAGCTCGATAAATCCCGACTTTCGTATCAGACGATTATGCGGAAACATCTTTTCCCAGATCGCTTGTATAATATCTATCTTGGTGATCGGAGGATCTACTTCGTTATTAGTCTTGCAGGCTTCCTTGAAATTGACTGCCGCCTCGAACTCCTCGCTCTGGAGTTGCAAAATCAGTTTCTCGTATTCAGAAATACGTGGCATGAACAGTCGTTCTTTGATCATAGACTGTAAACGTGCGAATTCATTGGAGGCCGATAATTTAGATTCGTCATCGCTGATGAATAAGGCATGTATACCGGATATTCTTTTCGCTTGACCCGCATATCTCTCCAATAAATCTCTGCCAAAAGAGCTTTTTCCCGCACCGTTCGCTCCGATCACGACTAATATCTTCGTGTCTAGCATGATGGGATGTGTCACATTAACTTTCGTTGGGAGTGTTAGTTCCATACATGTTATTGATTAGGTTTTCAAAGATAAGCTTTTTCTTTGAAAGTTCGCACGAGACCTAAAAAATAAAGTGCCTTTTCCGAAACATCCTTAAAGACGGGAAAGGCACTTTTATTAAAACCTTAGCAGAGTTTTTTCTTATTTGCTCTTCTCCAAGATAACGCGAGCGAGGCGAGCTTGTATTTGCATTAATGTATTAACATCCTCGTTCTCGAAATTGATGTCAGCTACTTTTAAACTTCTTTTGGAAACTACCGGAGCCGATTTAGCAGCCATTAATTCTTGTACTAATTCATCTACTTGCTCTTTGATTTTCTCTGCCTTTTTTGAATAATCTACTGTACGTGCCATAGTTCTTTTGATATTTTATTTTATGAATACTATCGCAAAGATAATTACATTTTTATAATACACATAATAAAACGTATATATTCTGTGCTATTTTTACGAAAAAGTCCGAGCTGCAATATTTTCGCAGCCCGGACTAGGTAATTATCGAGATGAATGTGTGTTATGCTTTTGTCGTATTCGTCTCGGATACGTCATTTTTTACTTCCCAATGGAACGGTTCGAATTCAGTGTTCGGATCTACCCAAGATGCTTTCTTAGACGCATAGATAATAAACGGTGCCGCAACGACAACAATTACACCGATGAAGAGAACGGCGAACCAAACCGTATTATTTCCTGTAGAAATCTGGCTAGGAGGAATGAAACTTAATACGAACGCTAATAAGGAACCACAGAATCCTAAACCTCCGATTAACCACATCAAGCCATTGCCACCTTTTCCGATACGGAAGGGACGACCTGCCTTTTTCATCTTATAACGTAATGCGATCGCTCCGGAGAACATCAACATATACATTATTAAATATAAGATCACCGTAAGCTGTGATAAGATCTGATAAAAGCTTTGTACGGATGGCATTACCACGAATAATAAGCTAAGAAGTGTAACAGCCGCTCCTTGGATATAAAGGATGTTTTTCTGTACGCCGATCTTATTGGTCTTCTGGAAGAACGGGGGCAGGTAACCCGCCTTACCCACGGCGAAGATACCCTTCGAGGGGCCGGCCACCCAGGTCAGCACGCCGGCTAGCACACCGAACATCAGGGCGATGGCGATGATCGGGCCCGCCCACGACATGTGCAGGTAGTGGAAATAGTTGTCGAAGCCCACCAGCAGCGACTGCGTGAGGCTGATGTCCTTGGCCGGGATGATGAAGCCCAGCGAGAAAGTACCCAGCACGAAGATGCAGACCGTTACGAGCGAACCGATGATGATGGCCTTGGGGTAGTTCCGCGACGGGTTCTTCACGTCCATGACGTGAATGCCCATCATCTCCATACCCGCGTAGAACAGGAAGATACTACTTGCCAGCACGAGGTTGCTGAATTTCGACAGGTCGGGGAAGAAACCCTGCGACATGTCCATGTGGTTGTGTCCGCCGGTCGAAATGTAGATGACGCCCAGCACGATCAGCAGGCCCGCGGGAATGATCGTACCGATCATGCCGCCCCATTTGCTGATTTTCCCGACCCATCCGAGACCTTTCAGGGCGATCAGCGTGGCGATCCAGTAGATGGCCAGCACCATGCAGAGCGTGAAGACCTTGTTCGAGGCCAGCAGCGCGTCGTGCGTGTCGTTCATGCCGATGAACGCGATCGACACGGCGCCGAAGGTCAGCACCGTCGGATACCAGATCGTCGATTCGATCCATTGCAGCCAGATTGCGAGGAATCCCGTGCGTGCGCCGTAGGCTTCGCCGACCCAGCGGAATACGCCGCCCTGCTTGTCGGCGAACATCGCGGCCAGTTCGGCGGCGACCATCGCCGTCGGAATCAGGAACACGATGGCTGCAAACAGGTAGTAGAATGCCGACGAAAGTCCGTAGACCGCCTCGGCGGGCAGTCCGCGCAGACTCACTACGGCAGTCACGTTCATAATCGCGAGTGTCATGACACTCGCGATTATGAACGTGACTG
>OGKX01000549.1_pt1 | contig 20469 bp, 18 predicted proteins | sample 1572541 | NCBI WGS metagenome assembly OGKX01 (sample SAMEA2581982, study PRJEB24529) | metagenome | biome: Human gut stool | place: China | collected 2011
GGCAGCCAAAACCAAGGCTGCCCACAGGTACATTATATATATTGGTATGTTCGTCGTCTTCATTTTTTTCTTTATATTTATTGTTTACGGATTACTCCTGAAATGCAGAGCCTTCTACGGGTGCGCCTATGGTTTCCCAGTCCTTGATGTTGGTTTCCAGCGTCAGTCCCTTATAATCCACGGTTATCTTATAGATGTACCGCTTACCGCTTTGCAGCTTCAAGGCATCTCCGGCGGGGATTTTGTAGGCGAAGCTCGTCTTGTCTGCCAGCTTCACGCGGATAAAGACGGTGCCTGCGGTTAGTTCCTGGGGCACCACGATGGCTTCGGCGTACTGGGTATTGGCGTCAAAGTCTGTCGTCACCACCGTGGGGATAGTAATCGGAGTGGCGGGGTTGGGGTCGGTAGCGAGGGCTATCATCGCCTGGCGTGCGGGCTGGCTGCTCATATCGACGGCTTTCCCGGGGGTGAAGGTGGCCTTCAGGGCGGTGTTCTCCAGGGTCACGATGACACCGGTGAGGTCGGGGGCGCCGTTGCCGCGCTTCAGCACTACTTCTACTTTAGATAGCAAATGGTAGAAAGTGAGGTCTACGTTAGAGGCAGTGGGGGCCACGTTCCGCTTGGTGGAATAGAGCAGGTCGGAGGCGGCGTAGGCGGTTTGCGTGGTCTGGTCGGCCTTCACTTCGTGGGACACCGATGCGGGGAAGGCTTCTCCTGCCGGGGCAGGGTTGGCATGGATGGCATAGATGTTCACGGGGTCGGACGAGACGTAGTACATGTCGCTGGCGTAAGAGAAACCGCCGGTTCCATCAGCAGTGAGCACGTTGTTCTGATAGAGGGGGGCGGCTTTGCTGTCGTCCACCCAGGCAGATACTTCCAGTCCTGCGCCAAGCTGTTGGTCGAGGCCGTAGGAACGGGTCTGGGAGGTGACGCCGCTGGTGAGGCGGATTTCGCCGTTCCAGTTGTCGGTGACTGCTTCGTTGTCGTTGTTGCAGGCGGCAAGCGCAAGGGCTGCTGCGGCAATGATTGATAAGTTTCTAAGTTTCATAATCTTACATTCTTAGCATTATTGATTCAATTGTTCGTTTCCATTCCGGCCGAGCCGTTTTCGCCGTCTTCGCCATTGCCCGGTGTCCAGTCGGTAATGGTGGCGGAGAAGTCCGCTTCCGTAGGTGTTTCCACTATTTTCCCGCCCAAGGCGAGTGGCTTATGCTTGTCGGCGTTGAAGGTGGCAAGCTCCGTGGTGAGGTCACTGTCGAGAGTGACCGGCTTTGGACTGTCTCCTGCAAAGTAGAGTTTGGCATCCAGCTTCTGCTGCACACCCGCCACGCCGAGCAGGCGCACCGTGGCCGCCCATTTTCCGGCATTGGCTCCTTCCGTTACTTTCGCAAACGCCAGTGCCACGTTCAGCGGCGTACCATGCGTGCCGTTATCCATATCCAGCGTCGAGGCAACCCCCGAAAGGTAGCCTTCGATTCGCTCTATCCTGTCCGTGGTACTGCCCGTCGGCTCGATGAAGAGCGTCAGTTGGCGTACTTGCTGCTGCATCGCAACGGTAAGGGTGTGGTCGGTGTCCGCTTCTATCATAGTTTCCGTCACGCCCGTAAACAACCAGCCCGGCATCTCCTGCACGAAGGGACCCGCTCCGTCCACGTTACCCGAAGCCCCGGCGACGGTTGCCACGCTGCCGCTCATGGTGATGTGCTGCGGCGTGTTGTAGACATGCAGATGGTAGCTGCCCGGTTCAAAAAGAGGTTCGAGCAGGTTCGTGGTGCCGATGAGGATGGCGGAGTAGTCACCGGCTTCTACCGTATAGCTTGCGGGTGCGGTCAGTCCCTCGCCGATGCCGCTCCAGTCGGTAACGAGGGTAATTGCCCCTTGCTCCGGATGCGGGGTGTTGTAGATGGGGTCTTTCACGTCGCAGGCGGCAAAGGATAGCGCTGTGGCTGCTACGATAAGACATTGTCTGATGTTTCTTTTCATATTCGTTGGTTTTAGATGATTCTACTTGTTGCTTCCCATAGTCCATACGAGGCTGATGCCTGCTTGTGTGGGCCCCCAGAAGTTCTTGCTCTCATTCCGTTTCTTATATACGCGCACGCCATCGGTCATGCCGAAGCTGTCATATTCGGAACGGGTATAGCCCAGGCCGAGGTTGAAGTCGAGGGAGAAACTGCGGGAGAGGGATAATTGGTAACCCAACGTCACGCCCGCATTCCATAGCTTACCCTGATAGCCGGTATCCTTTGAAACGATACCGCCCAACATATACTTATATATATTATATTCCCCATAGCTGCCCGAGACTCCAGCGTAAAAATGTTTTTTATCCAAAAGGTACCAGCGTACTTCAGGGTTGACGAGCCACATCTTCTGTACTTTATCACGCTCACCGCCCCACCACGAGAGGCTGCCGTCCAGCTTGATGCCGACATTCTCATTCACCCGCCATTCCACGCCAAGCGTAGGAAGCAGGAAGGCGTCATACAACACATTCGTGCGGACGGCAAACCAATAAGGCTGTTCCGTCTCCCGGATGCGTTGCTCTGATACAAGGGCAGTCTGTTGCTCCGCTGCGGAGGGTTCGGATGGTTGCTCCACGGCGGTTTCCGTTTTTTGCTCCACAACTCCTTGTTTTGGTTGGGGTTCTTCCCGTTTTACTCTTTCTTTGACGGGTGTCGTCTCCGGCATAGCCTTAGCCGAAGGGATACGGAGCGTCACTACCACTATATCCTTATTATCCTCATACGCACGCGCGCAATTGGCGGTGATGAAATCCGCTTCTTTCAGCCCTTTGCGGATAATAAGTTCCGACTTCACGCGATTGGCACGGGCGAATGCCGTGTTCAGATTCTCTTTAGTGGTGGACAGCGAAGCACAGTAGCCGTCCACATAAACGGGCAGGTTACCTTTCGCAATCTCCGCCTTGTGATGGTCTATCAATCCATAGAGCCTTTCAAGTTCCGCCTCATTGCCCGCAAGGATAAACATCTCCTCGCCCGGAAGAAAACGGAAAGTGATTACTTTGTCTTCTGCTTTCTGTGCGGAAGCTGTTGCTCCGGATAATATGAATATAAGAAGCAGAGCCAGCAGTTTTTCTTGTAATTGTTTCATAAGGTTCATTTTTATTTATTTCACTCTAAATATGTAATGTTATTTATAGGGCATCAATAGGATATAAATCACCTGACAACAAAGTTAAAGGCATGCTTTGGGTTCTCTTAACAAAAAGGTAAATAAAACCTATATCAAAAAGTAAATCTTGCATTTTTCTTAGTACGTTTAGTTGTTTCAGTACGTCTGGTTGCGTTTTTTAGTACGTCTGGTTGTATTTTAGCCCATATAAGGTGTTTTTTGAGATAAATCAACGAAGGTATTATTCATTTTATTAAATTTGCAAAACAGATACACAAACCTCATGGACAACAGAACACTTATCTTGCTTTTCACTTGTTTCGTACCGCTTTTTACAGCAGTAGTGGGGACGATTATCGAAGCTATTTCCTTACAGGATAGTGTGACCGTCCGTGAAACACATGTCAAGAGGATGCTTATGTGTTACTTCCTGATGTTTATTTTTATTGGTACCGGAGTGGCTACCGGAGTGGCATTGCCGAAGATTGCCATACAGATATTACCACTCACTGTTTTTTCCCTTTACATAGCTCCCGTCCTCTATTATCGTTTCGTTTACCTGCTGACCAATACGGAAAACAAGGAAACTTCTCACTTCAGCAGACATTACCTCTTTCCGGTTCTGTCCGCTCTCGGTTTTTGCGCCTTCTTTTATATTGTCCCCGCCCGCCATCCGCCTGCAATTGGTGGTGGAAAGGACTGTTGCCGGTTATCCGGTCACTACCTTTATCTTCAAAACGATTCCGTTGGTACAGTTCGCCCTTGCCATCCTATATATGTCGCTCGTATTCCGAAAGCTGGCAATATGTTACCGCCAAAACGGGCCAAAAAGTGTTTTGTGGAAGAAATGGTTTCACATTTCCGTTTTCCTATGCAGTCTCACCATCATTTGGTCGGGAGCGTTCTGCCTGACGACGTGCCGCCAGGTAGCGGTAGCCGCTTTATCCATAGCGATTGTCGCGGCCTGGATACAGGCCATTCATCTCTGTTGCCACACCTTCAATCGAAGGTCGTTGCTCTTCCTGCCGCTCACTATTGCTCCTATTCCCCTGAAAATGCCTTCCAGGGAACAACTTTTCGAGCAAAGAAACGGTAGCGGAAGGCATCGTACATATACCCGCTGGACACAAACCGGTGTTCCCGTGAAGGTAGAACCGGCACCTCTCAACCGTAAACTCTTTGAACAGCAAGTCGTCGGGAGAAAATTATATCTGAATCCGCAACTCCGGTTAGCCGACCTGATGGAGCTTTTCAACACCAACCGCAGTTATCTTTCCGGTTTTATCAATGAAACGTATGGCTGCGGCTTCAACGGATATATCAACCGGCTGCGGCTTCGCGAATTCGAACGGCTGATGAACCTGCCCAGTAACCGGAAAAAAGCGGCAACCAAACTCTATGCGAGAGCCGGATTTCCCAACTACCAGACTTATCTTAGAATTAAAAAGAAGGTTTACAATCAGGAAAGTTAAATACGCAGCGACATGATTACGAAAGAGTTTTTGCAATACACCGGCTTTTGTGCCCCCATTATTTCTTCATTGGGGTGCGCGATTATGCTTGTCCTTTTCCGCCATACCCATGCCAAATCAGAAGAGGGAACACTGCACCGCCTGCTGGTGTCATACTTCCTGTTGGTGAGCTTAGGGTGGATATGCTCGCTCGTCTATGTCTATCTCCCTTTGCTGTATGTGCGTATCAATATCCTTTATTATCTGATTGTATTTTGGAGCCAGGTGGTCTTCTACCAGTTTATCTATACACTTACCCGGTTGCCCGGAGAAAAACCGTTCTCAAGAATCCACTATATTTTTCCTTTGGTGATAGTCGGCACATTCGCCGTATGGTCGGCTTTCGTGCCTTTTGAAACGCAAGTGTATATTGTCACATCGCGGGGAGAAGTTGCGCCCGGTTACGAAGCCTACTCCCGTTTCTTTACCGCCCGCCTGCTGCTACGGGGAATATGGAACATAGCCTACACCGCCCTTGCCTGGTGGCGGTTGCTGGCTTACCGCCGTTCTATATCCGACTATTCTGCCAATGCCGACCGCACTTCGTTGGCTTGGGTGACACTTTTGCTGCTTATTTCGTTCAGCCTGGTTCCTCCTTCTCTGCTTTCGGCCATTTTCTCCAAAAAGATACTGATAGCGTCGCTGTTGCTGCTGATTCCCCAATTGTTGCTGGTAGCGCAGCACGCTGTGGTCTGTTACAATATGGCTGTCGGGAATTTCGTGGTTATTTATTATCCGGGAGAAGAAATAGAAACAGAATCAAAGGAAGATGCCGAAATGGAAATGGAAAAAGAAACTGAATCGGAGCGGGCGTATAAACGGAAAAAGTTTGAAAAATATATATATGAACATCGCCCGTATCTGAATCCCGATTTACGGATAACGGATCTGATGCAGGCTTTTCACACGAACCGAACGTATATCTCCCGGTTTATCAACCGCGAATATGGAATGAATTTCTCCCGTTATATCAATATGCTACGCCTTCGTGAAATGGAAGCGTTGCGCAACGACCCGGCCTGCTCCCGCCTTCCCGAAGAGGAACGCGCCTGCCTGGCAGGATTCAGCAATTTTCGCAGCTATCAACGTGTAAAGAGGATGGCGGAGAAGGAAAATAGATCATGTTTTCCAGAGACTGGAAAACAAACAACATATAAACAGTAAGCAAGATGAATAATATTACGAGTTATTACGGAGACTTGGGCATATTTCTTTATTATACCCCTATCGTGAGTGCTTTTATGGCTGCATTCGCCCTACTTGCCAACCGTCGGCGAACTCCTTCGCAAACGTGGTTGGCTCTTGTCTTAGTTACATTCGGAACCGGCATGGCTGCCAGTTTCCTGTTCGACCGCTATTTCAGCGCGAGCCATAGCGAAATATTCCGCCCGGTCAATTTTATCTTTTCCACGGCAAATTCCATCGTCATTCTGTTTTACTATGTTTCACTGATGCGTCCCCAATTGCTTACCCGGAAATATATGCTTTATTTTAGTGGGGGCTGGGCGCTATTTTCTATATTTGTCCTGTTGCCCGGCACGTTTTCTGCCCGTTTTCAACCGGTTCAGGGTATCCACAGGTTGGCGGATTTATCTTCGCTGCCGATGGTTTTCCACCTTCTGACTATCTGTTGCATCCTTCTTTTTTATACCTGGATGGGGGTTTTTATACTACGTATCTACCGTGATTACCGTAAGTTTATCGTCAACAGTTATTCTTTTGTGGGAGGGATTACCCTTTCGTGGGTGAGCATTACGATTTATTTGTTTATTATCATGGGTATCCTCGATATACTCTGGATGGTGAACACTTCCGCCGGATACAAAATGCTGTTCAATGTCGTTTCTTTGGGAGCGGTGTGGACACTGTTCTGGTATGGTTCCCGCCAGAGCGCGATTCCACCGGTGGATATTGAGCCGAAGAAGAAGAGCTTCAAGGAAGTGGAAGAGTTACCTGTCACCACGGATGACAAGCAAGCAAAACTCAAAATACAATTGCTGGAATATTTTAATCATAAAAAGCCTTATCTGAATCCGGAACTTTCGCTGAAAGAGGTGGCACAAGCGTTGCAGACAAATCATTATGCGCTTTCCCGTTTTATCAACAAAGAGTTTGAGGTGAATTTCTATACACTTATCAACCGTTTCCGTGTGGAGTATATACTTCACCTGATCGAATTGAACAAAGGCGTTATCAACTGCGATACGCTTCATGCAATTTCCGGTTTTAAGAGCCGTACCACCTTTTTTAAACAGTTTAAGGAGATTGCCGGATGCACGCCACAGGAATACATCGAAAGCCGGAAGACAGAAAAGTCCGACAATAGTGCGATAAAAACAAAACTATTTTAGAGTAAATCAAGAAGAAATCTTTCTTTTTTCGTATTTTTGTCCCAATATGCACGTTTAATCCAAGTAGATAACGAACATTAGCAAAAAAAGAATGAAAGTAATTGATTTAATACATAGCAACAAGAAAACTGCTTTTTCTTTCGAGATACTTCCACCGCTGAAAGGAACGGGAATAGAAAAGTTATATCAGACAATCGATACGCTTCGGGAATTTGCCCCGAAATATATCAATATCACTACCCACCGCAGCGAATATGTGTATAAAGACCTCGGTAACGGATTGTTTCAGAGAAACCGCTTGAGAAGGCGTCCGGGAACGGTTGCCGTGGCTGCCGCCATCCAGAATAAATACAATATTACGGTAGTCCCACATATTTTGTGCAGCGGATTCACACGTGAAGAAACCGAGTATGTGTTGCTCGACCTGCAATTTCTGAATATCACGGAATTACTGGTGTTGCGTGGTGACAAAGCGAAACATGAGTCGGTATTTACACCGGAAGGTGACGGATACCATCATGCTATCGAGTTGCAGGAGCAAATCAATAATTTCAATAAAGGTATTTTTGTGGACGGTTCGGAGATGAAAGTCAGCAGTACGCCATTTTCTTACGGGGTGGCTTGTTATCCGGAGAAGCACGAAGAAGCGCCTAATATCGAGACTGACCTTTACTGGCTGAAGAAAAAAGTGGAGAACGGGGCGGAATATGCCGTGACACAGTTGTTCTACGATAACAGGAAATATTTTGAATTTGTGGAGCAGGCGAAGGCGGCAGGTATCAATATACCTATCATTCCGGGAATCAAACCGTTCAAGAAGCTGTCTCAATTGAGCATGATTCCAAAGACTTTCAAAGTGGACTTGCCGGAAGACTTAGTGAAAGAGGCTTTGAAATGCAAAAATGACGCGGAAGCCGAGCAAGTAGGTATCGAATGGTGTGTAGCCCAGTGCAAGGAGTTGATGGCTCACGGAGTGCCGAGTATTCATTTCTACTCTATCGGAGCAGTAGACAGTATCAAAGAAGTAGCCAAAATCATTTATTGATATGTTTTTCAGAGACGTAATCGGACAAGAAGAAATCAAGCAACGGCTCATTCAGGAAGTAAATGAGGGGCGTATTCCACATGCCCAGCTTATTTGCGGACCGGAAGGGGTCGGGAAAATGCCGTTGGCTATTGCATACGCACGTTACATCAGTTGCACTAATCGGGGGGAGACTGATGCCTGCGGAACGTGTCCGTCCTGCGTGAAATTCAATAAATTGGTGCATCCCGACGTACATTTCGTATTCCCTATCGTGAAAAGCGCAAAGGGGAAAAAGGAAGTATGCGATGATTATATAGCCGACTGGCGACCGTTTGTTATCAATCATCCTTACTTTAATCTCAATCACTGGTTGGGAGAGATGGATGCGGAAAACTCACAAGCATTGATCTATGCCAAAGAGAGTGACGAGATTCTGAAAAAACTTAGTTTGAAATCCAGTGAAGGGGGATTTAAGATTACGATTGTATGGCTGCCGGAAAAAATGCATCCGGTGTGTGCCAACAAACTGCTGAAGTTGCTTGAGGAACCGCCCGAAAAAACGGTTTTCTTATTGGTATCGGAAGCGCCGGACATGATTCTGCCCACTATCCTAAGCCGTACCCAGCGCATGAATGTACGGAAGATTGATAAAGCCAGCATCGACCGGGTATTACAGACTAAATATAACATTTTGCCTGCCGACAGTATTTCCATTGCCCATCTGGCAAACGGGAATTTTATCAAGGCACTCGAAACAATTCATCTGAATGAAGAGAACCAGTTGTTTTTTGACTTGTTTGTCAGCCTGATGCGGTTGTCTTACCAACGGAAAATCAAGGAGATGAAAATGTGGAGCGAGCAAGTGGCGGGCATGGGACGTGAACGTCAGAAGAACTTCCTGGAATATTGCCAGCGCATGATTCGGGAGAATTTTATCTTCAACCTGCACCAGCGCAACTTGACGTATATGACTATCAATGAACAGAATTTTGCAACCCGCTTTGCGCCTTTTGTCAACGAACGTAACGTGATGGGCATCATGGACGAATTAAGCGAAGCGCAACTACATATAGAACAGAATGTAAATGCTAAAATGGTATTCTTCGACTTCTCGCTGAAGATGATTGTACTGTTGAAGCAATAATAAATATATAAACTTATGGAATATAAACTTCATAATGGAAGCGGTGGCCTTTGCTGCAAAGGATGCTCCCGACAAGATAAAAAGCTGAACACCTACGATTGGCTGGCGGACATTCCGGGCAATGCGGAAGAGAGTGACATGGTGGAAGTGCAATTCAAAAATACCCGGAAGGGATATTTTCGAAACAGCAACAAGATTAAACTGGAAAAAGGAGATGTAGTTGCCGTTGAAGCGGCTCCCGGCCATGACATCGGCGTGGTTACATTGACCGGCCGGCTCGTTCCCCTGCAAATGAAGAAAGCAAACTTCAAAGCAGATACGGAAATCAAACGTGTCTATCGGAAAGCCAAGCCGGTAGATATGGAAAAGTTCAACGAAGCCAAAGCCAAAGAACATGCAACGATGATTCGTGCGCGTCAGATTGCGTTGAATCTCAATCTGGATATGAAAATCGGAGACGTGGAGTATCAGGGAGATGGCAACAAAGCTATTTTCTACTATATCGCCGATGAGCGGGTAGACTTCCGGCAGCTGATTAAAGTATTGGCCGAAGCATTCCGCGTACGTATCGAAATGAAACAAATCGGTGCCCGTCAGGAAGCAGGACGCATCGGCGGTATCGGCCCTTGCGGACGCGAACTTTGCTGCGCTACGTGGATGACGAGCTTCGTCTCTGTTTCTACCAGTGCAGCCCGTTTTCAGGACATCTCATTAAATCCGCAGAAACTTGCCGGACAATGTGCCAAGCTGAAATGCTGCCTGAATTATGAGGTGGACTGTTACGTGGAAGCTCAAAAACGTCTCCCTTCGAGAGAGATAGAACTGGAAACGAAGGATGGTACTTTCTATTTCTTCAAAGCGGATATTCTAAGCAATCAGGTTTCTTATTCTACGGATAAAAACTTCCCAGCCAATCTGGTCACTATCAGCGGCAAACGTGCGTTCGAAGTAATCTCCATGAATAAGAAAGGGATGAAACCGGACAGCTTGCTCGAAGAAGAAAAGAAACCGGAACCGAGAAAACCAGTTGATTTGCTGGAACAGGAAAGTGTTACCCGTTTCGACCGCAGCCGGAATAATAAAGAGGGCGGCAATAACGCTAACCGGAATAATAAAAAGAAGAAGAAAGGAAACAATAATAACGGAAACCGCCCGCAACAGCAAGCAGAAGGCGGCAATCGTCCGCAACAACCTCAACGGGAAAATGAAAACCGCCCGCAACAGTCAGAAAACGGCAACAGAGGGGAAAGAGACAACCGCCCGAGAAATAACAATAACAACAACCGGAACAGAGGACAGAACCAAGGACGGAACAACGAAAACAGACGTCCGGAAAGAGGATCAAATCAGGAACGTCCACAAGGACAGGAACGGTCGAATCAGGAACGTCCGCAGCAACAAGACCGTCAACGCGAACAGCAAGGACAGGAACGTCAAGAACGTCGTCCCAACCACGAGCGTCCTTCCAGACCGGAAAGAAATCAGAATCAGGAGAAACAGTCAACTAATGAAAAGCCTACTCAAGAATAGTATATTGAGTCTATTCAGCGCTTGCTTACTGACAGCCTGCAATGAACATACAGTGTATCACTCTTATCAATCCCTTCCCAACAAGGGATGGGGAAAGAGTGATACACTCTCTTTTCAGATTCCCATAACTGACAGCGTTCCCACTACTCTCCGGCTTTTTGCGGAAGTCCGCAACAGTATCGAATATCCTTATCATGACCTCCATTTATTTATCAGTCAGAATCTACAGGATTCTACGGTATGGCGCACTGATACCATTGCTTTCTGCCTGGCTGACTCTACCGGAAGATGGACGGGACACGGATGGGGAAGCATTTACCAATCGGAAACTTTTATTACATCTGTTCGCCCTTTACATCCTACAAATTATACTATTAAAATTATGAGCGGAATGAAAGATGAAAAGTTACAAGGATTGAGCGATGTAGGTATCCGTATTGAGAAGCAGTAAGATTAGAGTCTTCTGCCACGTCCTGCATCAATACGCAGGAAGATAAACAGCAATATCGTAAATCCCCATAAAGAAGAACCTCCATAGCTGAAGAAAGGCAATGGAATACCGATAACCGGAGTTAACCCCAGCACCATACCGATATTAATAAATAAGTGGAAAAGGAAAATACTGACAACCGAATATCCATAAACCCGCCCAAAGTTGGAAGTCTGCCGTTCGGACAGGAAGATTAATCGTAAGATCAAAATAAGGAAAGCCAACAGGACAGCAGCCGAACCGACAAATCCTTGCTCCTCACCCACTGTACAGAATATAAAGTCGGTATCCTGTTCGGGCACGTACTTTAATTTTGTTTGCGTACCATTCAGGAATCCTTTTCCTGTCAACCCACCGGAACCGATGGCAATCTTGGACTGATTCACATTATATCCGGCACCGGTCAAATCTTCTTCCAAACCGAGCACTACTTTGATACGGACTTGCTGGTGAGGTTCGAGCACATTATCAAATACATAGTTACTGGAATACAGGAAGCCGACAGAACCGATTGTAAACAGGGCAATCAGGAAATAAGTACGCTGCCGCTCACTTAATGCCAAATAAATCAGATAGCCTATCACCACAATACAAAGTGCCCATTGCACCCAAACGAGGCTAAAATGTACCCAATATTCGGATATTAAATAAGCAATCAGTAATATAGCCAAACTTCCACCAATGATATTGCGGGTAGCAGACCATTTCTTACGATATACCCACACCATACCACCGGCAAATAATAAGATCAATAGTAATACGATAAATTCTCCCAGTGGTGTAGGAGTATCGGCGATAAAGACTTCATCAAAACGAATGCCGACCACAAAGTAGATTACCGCACATACGCCCGCAAAAAGCACTACTCCCGGCATTCCTTCACGATAAAGCACCAGAAAAAAAGCAAGATAAACCAATGCAGACCCTGTCTCCCGCTGCCCGATAATCAATAACATCGGGAGAAGAATGATGAATCCCAGGATAAAGGCACACTTTTCTTTCTTGATACTGAATGAATAAGAATTCATGTATTTGGCCAACGCCAAAGCCGTAGCGAACTTGGCAAACTCGGCGGGTTGCAGGCTCACAGGCCCCATGACAAGCCAGGAGCGTGATCCTTTGGTGTCCGGCGCTATGAAGATGGTAACAATGAGCAAGAGAATCATCCCCACATATATAATGTACGCGAACATATCATACATACGGTCTTCCAGCATCAACAGCACGAATCCGAGTCCGAAGGAACAGATAATCCATACAAACTGCTTGCCGGCACGGGTCGAGAAGTCGAGGAAGTCGCGTTCGCCATAGTCATAGCTGGCTCCGCAGACGCTAAACCATCCGCCAACAATCAGGAGCAGGTAAATAAAAATCGTTACCCAGTCCAGCGTTTTCCACAAACTATCGTTCCTCGTTACCATATAATATCACTCTGTTACTAAATTCTTCCGCCCTCAACTCGTTCTCCGGCGAGAGCTTGCCTTTCAAATACTGTTCCATCATCAGTGCGCCGAAAGGAACTCCGTAAGTAGCCCCCCATCCGCCGTTCTCTACATAGACGGCAATAGCTATCTTCGGTTTGTTCATCGGAGCAAAGCCCATAAATACCGAGTGGTCGTGTCCGCGGTTCTGCGCAGTACCCGTTTTTCCACAGGCTTCCAAATCCGGAACCATCACTGACAGCATACGGCAAGTTCCTCCGGTGGCTGCGCCACGCATCCCTTCTACGACTGATTCATAATGTCTTTTCTCAATAGTGGTATAACGTGGTACGCGATAGATGCTGTCCAACTGATTATCTTGGATTTCCTTTACAATATGCGGTGTCACAAAGTATCCTCTGTTAGCAATCGTTGCTCCCAAGTTAGCAATCTGAAGGGGAGTGGATAGAATTTCCCCCTGTCCGATAGAGATACTGATTACTGTCAGTCCGTTCCAATGTCCGCGATAAGCTTTATCGTAGAACTGCGCATTCGGAATCAGCCCCCGTTTCTCTCCCGGCAAATCAACTCCCAGTTTGTAGCCAAATCCTTGCGAAACCATGTGGTCTTTCCAGACCGTAATGGCGTTTTGTGGCGAACCGTATTTACGATCGCCAAACATACGGAACAATCCCCAACAGAAATAGGAGTTGCACGATGTAGCAATAGCCGGAATCAATGGCAAGGGAGATCCGTGAGCATGACAGCCTACTGTCAATCTTCCGTAATGGAATCCATGTGAGCAAGGAAATGCCGGACTTTGTTCAGTGATAATTCCTTCTTGCAGAAACGTCAGTCCTTGCGCTGTTTTGAACGTAGATCCCGGAGGATACACTCCCATCAGAGCACGATTCAAAAGCGGTTTGGTCATATCACGTTGCAAGGCCAGATGGTTCTTGCCACGTTGGCGGCCAATCATCAAATGCGGGTCATAATTGGGAGAGGATACCAGACAAAGGATTTCTCCGGTCTCCGGTTCAATAGCCACAATGCTTCCAATCTTATTCTTTAATAAACGTTCGCCCAGCATCTGTAAGTCAATATCCAAACTCAATGTCAGATTCTTGCCGGGAACGGAAGGACGGTCATATTCACCATCCATATAATGCCCCTGGATACGACCGTGTGCATCACGAAGCAAAATCTCAATTCCTTTCTCGCCACGCAGGTACTTTTCATACGATTTCTCGACTCCTAACTTGCCGACATAATCCCCACGGATGTAGTATCCTTCTTCATCCGCTTCCATTTCTTTTGCGGAGACTTCTCCGATATCTCCCAAAGCATGGGCGGCAGCATTGTACGAATATTGACGGATGGTACGCCGTTGGATATAAAAGCCACGAAACTTAAACAGCTTTTCCTGAAAGACACCACATTCTTCCGCCGAAAGTTGCGACATAAACAACTGGTTGGTATAGCGGGAATACCCCGGATTGCGGCGACGGTCTTTCATATCGCTCATTATTTTGAGAAACTGTGCACGGGTGATATTCAGCGATTGGCATAAATCGAGTGTGTCCAGATTCTCTATTTCCTTTGGCACGATCGTTATGTCGTATGCCGGCTGGTTGAATACCAACAGTTTACCGGTCCGATCATAAATAGCGCCACGCGAGGGGTACTGGATCTTATTCAGAAAAGCGTTACTGTCAGCATTCTTCTTGTAGTCATCAGTCGTAATCTGCAATACAAAAAGACGTATCAGATAAATCAAAACAATGGAGATAGCAATGCCTCCGATTACAAATTTGCGCTTCTCTAAGATATAATCTTTTGCCATCGTTACTTCTTAATCCCTTCTATAGCTATGATACAGGTTACAGTCAGAATAGTGCAAAGAAGCACTCGCAACAGTAACAGCCAAATGCTGGTAAATGAGAAGAACTCAATGGAGAGTAATGCCAGACTGTGCACAAAAACACTTGCAGTAGTATATTTTAAGAAAGGACTGATTCCCATCGTCTTGAAAGAGGGAATAAGGCTGTCCGGATTATCACGGGGCGTGAACAGACGAAGTAAAGAGGGACGAAGAAAGGCTAGCAGCACGGTAGCTGCCGCATTCATTCCCGGAGTATCGGAGAATATATCAATGGTCAGCCCGAAGAAAAAAGCCCACAGCATCAGTTCATTCCGGGAAGTGCCGGAGCTGAATTTCAGAATAAAATAGATATAGAGAAAAGGAGTAGCATAGCCGGCAATATGTACACTATTAAGGATTAGCACCTGAAGAAGTACCAAGCCGATAAACCATCCGATTCTATGTATATAAGTAATAATCATTCTTTCATCACCTTGTTTTCAAGTTTCTTCTGTTCTTCCTGACCTGTCCGGGCTACCACCCGAACGTCACTCAACTTACCGAAATCAGTAGCCAGCTTGATTTTCAACAGATAGGAAAGTCCGTCATTAGAGTCGGACATATCATCTACCGTCCCCACCATTATACCTTCGGGAAAGACGGTGGAGAAACCACTGGTAACGACTGTATCTCCCAAATTAAACTCTGCATGTCGAGGCAAGTCTTTCAGATAAGCATAGCGCGAATCTCCATGTTCCCATTTCAGGTAGCCGAAATAATCACTGCCGATAATCTTGCAACTGATATTCGACTTGCTGTTCAGTACCGAAATCACCACCGAGTAGGAAGGAGAGGTTTCATAAACAATCCCTACAATCCCATTACCATCCACCACTCCCATTTCGGAGCGAATACCAGAAGAGGAACCTTTATCAAGCGTGATATAATTATCAACCAGATTCAAACTGTTCTTTATCACATGCGCTTTAAACAACTGATAATCTGCTTGCGGCACCTGCCGGATGCTGTTGATGGCCATAGAATCGAGCTGCTGCTCTCTCAATGCTTTTTCCAGATTAGTGATCTGTTGTTCGAGCACCATGTTGCGATCCAACAGATCTTCATTGACCGATTTCAGATGAAAATAAGAGGAAATCCCTCCCGAAACTTCATAAACCGCCCCCACAACCGTATTGGCAGAAGTGAAGAATGCACTCTGCTGATAACGGTTGAACCGAAATAACAAAACAAAACTGGCTACCTCCAATAAGATGAAGAGGAACCAGTAATTGTATTTCAGAAGGAAGTTTAATAAATTCCTCATTCCCGGTTTATCTCATTAAGAAAGAGAAACGGTCTACGTTCTTTAATGCCACACCTGTACCTTTGGCAACTGCGTGCAAAGGATCTTCCGCAATATGGAAAGGAATGTTGATCTTGTCGGTCAAACGCTTATCCAGTCCACGAAGCAATGCACCACCTCCGGAGAGATAGATACCATTGTGTACAATATCAGCATACAGTTCAGGAGGCGTATTTTCCAATGCACTCAAGATAGCCGTTTCGATCTTTGAAATAGATTTCTCCAAACAGTGAGCCACTTCCTGATAGCATACAGGCACTTCCATCGGAAGAGCTGTGATACGGTTCGGACCATGAACGATATAATCTTCCGGAGCGTCTTCACCCAGTTCGGTTAAAGCAGCACCCACGTTGATTTTGATACGTTCTGCCATACGCTCGCTGACTTTCACATTGTGCTGACGGCTCATGTATTCGCGAATATCTTCCGTCAGGTCATCACCGGCAGTACGGATGGAGTTGTTGGAAACGATACCTCCCAAAGAGATAACGGCAATTTCCGTAGATCCACCACCTATATCGACAATCATGTTTCCTTCCGGAGCTTCCACGTCGATGCCGATACCGATTGCCGCAGCCATCGGCTCGAAAATCAAATAAACATCACGACCGCCAGCATGTTCCGCAGAGTCACGGACAGCACGGAGTTCAACTTCCGTACTCCCCGAAGGAACGCCAATCACCATGCGAAGAGAAGGTGAAAACAAATGGTTGCGAGTATTCACCTGCTTTATCAAACCGCGCATCATCTGCTCGCAAGCATAGAAGTCGGCAATCACTCCGTCTCTCAACGGACGGATGGTACGTATGTTTTCGTGGGTTTTTTCATGCATCAACTTCGCCTTTTCCCCCACGGCAATCATCTTTTCTGTACGGCGATCCAGAGCTACAACCGAAGGCTCATCCACCACGATTTTTCCGTTCGTGATGATGATAGTATTGGCTGTGCCCAAGTCCATTGCTATCTCTTGTGTAAAAGAAAATAATCCCATATTTTTAAATGAAGAATTAAGAATGAAGAATTAAGAATGAGGATGCTGTCACGTGCAGTCATTCTTCATTATTAGTTCTTCATTCTTCATTAATATTAGTGTTTAAAATGACGGATACCGGTAGTCACCATCGCCATACCGTGCTCATTGCAATAAGCAAATGATAAATCGTCTTTTACCGAACCTCCCGGTTGGATAACAGCCGTAATACCTTCTTTATCTGCAATTTCCACACAATCGGGGAACGGGAAGAAGGCATCGGAAGCCATTACTGCACCATTCAGGTCGAAACCGAATGATTTGGCTTTTTCAATTGCTTGTTTCAATGCGTCTACACGTGAAGTCTGTCCTACACCGCTTGCAAGAAGTTGTTTATCCTTTGCCAATACGATGGCGTTGGATTTGCTGTTCTTTACAATTTTGTTGGCAAACAACATATCTTCCACTTCTTCCGGAGTAGGAGCTTTGTCTGTCACGGTTTTCAGGTCGGCTACCGTTTCAATATTAGTATCTTTATCCTGCACCAATACGCCATTCAGCAAAGCACGGAATTGTTTCTTAGGCAATTTAGCTTCCTTACGAACGAGGATGATGCGGTTCTTTTTCTGTCCCAGGATTTCGAGTGCATCCACATCATAATCCGGCGCGATAACCACTTCGAAGAAAATCTTGTTGATTTCTTCCGCAGCTTCTTTGTCGATGACACCATTCGTAATCAATACACCTCCGAAAGCAGAAACCGGATCACCGGCCAATGCGTCTTTCCAAGCTTCCAAAACTGTAGCACGGGAAGCTAATCCGCAAGCGTTGTTGTGTTTCAGGATAGCGAAAGTGAGGTCATCGAATTCGTCGATCAGATCAACGGCTGCGTTGATGTCGAGAAGATTGTTATAAGAGATTTCTTTTCCGTGAATCTGGTCGAACATTGCTTCCAGATTTCCGTAGAAATAACCTTTCTGATGTGGGTTTTCACCGTAACGAAGTTGCTTCTGGCTATTAACAGAGCAACGGAAAGCAGAACCTTCGCCGGCATCGAAATAATTGAAAATAGCCGAATCGTAGTGAGAAGAAACGGCAAATGCTTCTTTAGCCATCCAGCGACGTTCTTCGAGTGAAGAAGTAGCACCATGTTCCATCAGCATATCCAGCAATGGCTTATATTGTGCCTGAGAAGCCACGATGATGACATCGTTATAGTTCTTGGCAGCAGCACGAATCAAAGAGATTCCACCTATATCGATTTTTTCAATGATGTCTGCTTCGGATGCACCGGAAGCTACGGTAGCTTCAAACGGATACAGGTCGACAATAACCAAATCTATTTCGGGGATTTCATACTTTTCAATCTGTTGAATATCCTGTTCCAGGTCACGACGGCAAAGGATACCTCCGAAAATCTTCGGATGTAATGTCTTCACTCTACCACCGAGGATTGAAGGATAAGTGGTCAAATCTTCCACTGCCTTACAAGGATATCCTAGTGATTCAATAAACTGACGAGTTCCACCTGTTGAGAGAAACTCTACTCCTTCTTCGTAAAGTTTGGTAATAATTTCATCCAAACCTTCCTTATGGTATACAGATACCAATGCAGTTTTTATTCTTTTAGACTCTGACATTGAATTGCTTATTAAGTATTTGGTGTGCAAAGTTACGAAATATTGTTTATCGTACGTAATAAATAAGGTGTGAATTAATAAAAAAAAGCGTTGACTGTTCCTGTTGGAAAGTCAACGCTCCTTCGCATATAGAGCTTCTAATCAAAATCTATTACCAGATAGACACTCGTTTGTCCTTCGCTACGAACATAGGATCATGTTCTGTGATATTGAATGCTTCGTACCAGTTCTGGATATGAGGCAATGCTCCGTCCACACGCCATTTTCCTAAAGAGTGAGGATCGAGTTTGGTCAGTCGGAGAATCTCTTCCGGGCGGATGTGTCCGGCCCATACATTAGCATAAGCAAGGAAGAAACGTTGTTCGGGAGTAAATCCGTCAACAACTTCCAGCGGTGCTGTTTCCATTGCTTTCTTGAAAGCCGCGAAAGAAACCTGCAAGCCACCGTGGTCGGCAATGTTCTCTCCCAAAGTAAGTTCACCGTTTGCATGCACACCGGGAGCCACTTCTATGCTGTCAAAGAAGTTAACCATCACTTGAGCACGTTCCTCGAACTTTTTAGCATCTTCTTCTGTCCACCAGTCTTTCAGGTTACCGTCCTTGTCGTATTGACGGCCCTGATCGTCGAATCCGTGAGTCATTTCATGGCCGATAACCACACCGATAGCACCATAGTTCATCGCATCGTCAGCGTTCATATCAAAGAACGGAGCCTGCAGGATAGCGGCTGGGAAACAGATTTCGTTGGTTGTCGGGTTATAGTAAGCATTTACCGTCTGAGGTGTCATCAACCACTCGTCCTTGTCAACCGGCTTACCGGCTTTCGCAATCATGTCATTGAAGTCCCATTGGCTGGCACGCTCGATATTTGCCCAATAAGAGTCGTCTTTGATCTCCAGAGCAGAGTAATCTTTCCATTTATCCGGGTAACCGATCTTTACATGGAAAGTAGCCAGTTTCTCTAATGCTTTCACCTTTGTCGGTTCACTCATCCATTCCAGCGCTTTGATGCGTTCGCCCAAAGAAGTCTGCAAATTCTTCACCAATCCAACCATACGTTCTTTGGCAGCGGCAGGGAAGTATTTCTCGACATACATCTGTCCTACTACTTCACCCAAAGAGCCGTCTACAGTGCTTACCGCACGTTTCCAGCGAGGCTGCATTTCTTTCTTGCCAGACATTGTTCTACTATAGAAGTCGAATTTTTGTGCTACGAAATCATCACTAAGGAAAGAGGCTGCGGCATCGATCAGATTCCATTGAAGATAGAACTTCTGGTCTTCAAGAGGCACTGTATTAATAACATCGGCAACTTCCTTCATGGCTGCAGGCTGACCGATATTCACTTCTTTCAAGTCATTCAGTCCCGAAGTAGTGAAATAAGCATCCCAGTTGAAAGTAGGGAAGTTCTTTTTCAGCGTTTCCATGTCCATCTTATTATAGTTGGCATGCGGATCACGCAATTCTACTTGTGAACGGGCAGCTTTGGCAAGACGTGTTTCGATGTTCATCACAGCCACCATTGCTTTCTGTGCGGTAGCTTCGTCATAGCCGGCCAACTGGAACATTTTAACGAGGTGCTCCTTATATTTATCGCGGATACTCTTTGTCTGCTCGTCATTCTCCAGATAGTAATCACGCTGTCCCATTCCGAGACCGCCCTGATAGGTCTGAACCATGTTCATAGAGCTGTTCATATCATCCGCACTAACAAACATGGTAAAGTAAGGACGTATTCCTTTCTTCTGACTTTCGGCAATGTAAGTGTAAATCTCTTCTTTATCTTTGAGCGCATCGATAGCCGCCATTTCTTCTTTGATCGGAGCTGCTCCTTCTTTGTTCAGCTTCACGCTGTCCATAGCGATGTTATAAAGATCACCCACTTTCTGGGCAGCACTGCCCGGAGCGTTGTCTTTCTTTGCAGCCAGTTCTGCAATCAGTTCTTTCAACTGTTCGCGGCTTTTCTCGTGAAGCATATCGAAAGAGCCGAAGCGTGAATACTCGAAAGAACTGATTGCAGAACTGGC
>OGKX01000566.1_pt1 | contig 20127 bp, 14 predicted proteins | sample 1572541 | NCBI WGS metagenome assembly OGKX01 (sample SAMEA2581982, study PRJEB24529) | metagenome | biome: Human gut stool | place: China | collected 2011
AGACCGACACCATCCTATTTCTATCCACGCCCTCCGCGAGGAGGGCGACCCCGTGACGAGGCCGAAGAGTGGTGCGATCGCATGAATTTCTATCCACGCCCTCCGCGAGGAGGGCGACATTTTGAGGGGGGGTAACGTGTGAGCAGTAAAAAATTTCTATCCACGCCCTCCGCGAGGAGGGCGACTAAAGTTCTTCTGACTATGCGCCAGCTTTTTGAGATTTCTATCCACGCCCTCCGCGAGGAGGGCGACGCCTTATCCTCTCGGTCTTACCGATCAGCAACAAAATTTCTATCCACGCCCTCCGCGAGGAGGGCGACATCAGACGGTATTGCCAAAAATTCCTCTCTGCTGATTTCTATCCACGCCCTCCGCGAGGAGGGCGACTTTCAGCTCCTCCCAGTACTTGACCCGGGTGGGAGATTTCTATCCACGCCCTCCGCGAGGAGGGCGACATGGAAGCTATGGCATGGCTGATTTTCAGGGGATATTTCTATCCACGCCCTCCGCGAGGAGGGCGACGCGGAAAGAAGATGGTCGGAGTCGCCAGCAACAAATTTCTATCCACGCCCTCCGCGAGGAGGGCGACCGGCAAGCCGCGCCCGTGGCGTCGGCACAAAAAAATTTCTATCCACGCCCTCCGCGAGGAGGGCGACGCTATCAATTTGGACCTCGCAAAGTTCGTTTTGCATTTCTATCCACGCCCTCCGCGAGGAGGGCGACTTGTGGCCGCATCCGCCTTCACGCCGTTGTCGAATTTCTATCCACGCCCTCCGCGAGGAGGGCGACCGAAAAGGACGAACTGCTGAACTTCCACCTTGTGATTTCTATCCACGCCCTCCGCGAGGAGGGCGACTTCCCAGGTGATCCGCCTGGTCGTGAGCGCAGAAGACATTTCTATCCACGCCCTCCGCGAGGAGGGCGACGTGCCCATCAGCTGTATCTTTGCAGCTCCTACCCTATTTCTATCCACGCCCTCCGCGAGGAGGGCGACAGGAGTGGCGATAACATGGACGTGAATGAGAGCGAATTTCTATCCACGCCCTCCGCGAGGAGGGCGACTAAGATTCTGGATGCCGTGTGCAGGGTGGACGGAATTTCTATCCACGCCCTCCGCGAGGAGGGCGACATAAGACCGGCGAGCTGGCCCTGTGGGATGAGGAGATTTCTATCCACGCCCTCCGCGAGGAGGGCGACGCTCATGTCGTAGGTGGTCTCGCCTTTTGTGACGAGATTTCTATCCACGCCCTCCGCGAGGAGGGCGACCGACGACCCGGAGAAATACCCCGATATCCCGGAATTTCTATCCACGCCCTCCGCGAGGAGGGCGACAGAAGGGCCAGAGCAGCCCGGGCAGTGGCCCCGCTATTTCTATCCACGCCCTCCGCGAGGAGGGCGACTTGGGACGGTGGCCGTAACCACCGGCGATGATCTATTTCTATCCACGCCCTCCGCGAGGAGGGCGACGCGTTTCTGTGCAGACGATATACCACTATATAAAATTTCTATCCACGCCCTCCGCGAGGAGGGCGACTCGTCATAGACGGCGGTGCAGCCGTGCGGAACAGAATTTCTATCCACGCCCTCCGCGAGGAGGGCGACACGCTGGCAACCCATCAAGACCAAACGCTTTTTATTTCTATCCACGCCCTCCGCGAGGAGGGCGACGCGCAGACAAAGCTCGACATTGCCAAGCAGGCACAATTTCTATCCACGCCCTCCGCGAGGAGGGCGACAAAAGGCGCCCAGCTGTTGCGAGCCAGGCGCCTATATTTCTATCCACGCCCTCCGCGAGGAGGGCGACAGCCACGGTCTGGCCTGCATGGACGGCAATGCTGATTTCTATCCACGCCCTCCGCGAGGAGGGCGACATAGCAAGTCCGGCATCTCGGCGGCGAATGTGCAGATTTCTATCCACGCCCTCCGCGAGGAGGGCGACGCTTCATTCGGGCTGTACAGGATGCCCCGGTTGAGATTTCTATCCACGCCCTCCGCGAGGAGGGCGACTCGGATGGACCAGCCTATCACAAGGGCCGAGCATATTTCTATCCACGCCCTCCGCGAGGAGGGCGACGGGCAGTCCTTGCAGAAAGACTTAACCATGGATGTATTTCTATCCACGCCCTCCGCGAGGAGGGCGACTTGCGTCCAGCTCCTCAACCAGCGTATCGAAGTCATTTCTATCCACGCCCTCCGCGAGGAGGGCGACCCGACAGCCGGAGGGCTGGATTTACTCGGACAAGGATTTCTATCCACGCCCTCCGCGAGGAGGGCGACATAACTTGCGCAAGAGACGCGATTGCACCTTCAAATTTCTATCCACGCCCTCCGCGAGGAGGGCGACATACCACATCTCACCGACCTTACCATCAGGAACCAATTTCTATCCACGCCCTCCGCGAGGAGGGCGACTTCCGGCCGCATTGGCCGCAAGCTGCAAAATATCGATTTCTATCCACGCCCTCCGCGAGGAGGGCGACTGCAACGTTTTTATATACCTGTACGTTTAATCTTATTTCTATCCACGCCCTCCGCGAGGAGGGCGACAGCACAGCAAAGAGTAAACGCTTCAAGCATTGTAATTTCTATCCACGCCCTCCGCGAGGAGGGCGACGGCTGATTGAGCGCAAAATCGAGCAGCACGAGAATTTCTATCCACGCCCTCCGCGAGGAGGGCGACATGAGCAGGGATTCCAAGATTGCTTGCTTTTGGGATTTCTATCCACGCCCTCCGCGAGGAGGGCGACCATCAAGCCCGACCGCGAAACGGTCAGCCGCTACATTTCTATCCACGCCCTCCGCGAGGAGGGCGACAGACAAACAAGGCTTTCAACAAAGCTGTCCTTGAATTTCTATCCACGCCCTCCGCGAGGAGGGCGACTCTTCCTCTCATGTTACTCGTCCTTTCTTTTCTTATTTCTATCCACGCCCTCCGCGAGGAGGGCGACTGTCGGTGCAGGTGCTCTGATACTTGCCAAACCAATTTCTATCCACGCCCTCCGCGAGGAGGGCGACGATCACCCTGCACAACAACCCCCAGAACTACATAATTTCTATCCACGCCCTCCGCGAGGAGGGCGACACCTCTTGGGTGTGATCCCTGACGGCCATGCCGATTTCTATCCACGCCCTCCGCGAGGAGGGCGACTGCCCGTGGGCCTTCACGACGAGGGTGTCGGTCAATTTCTATCCACGCCCTCCGCGAGGAGGGCGACACGGCCATGTCTATCCCTCCTTACTGTGGGCCAATTTCTATCCACGCCCTCCGCGAGGAGGGCGACAGACCATCGAGGCCACCGTCCACGCCGTCGGCTGATTTCTATCCACGCCCTCCGCGAGGAGGGCGACAGCTGACAGGTCTGTGCCCTTTCCATGAGGACAGATTTCTATCCACGCCCTCCGCGAGGAGGGCGACGTTGACCTCTCCGGCGTGGGCAGCCTTACGGGCATATTTCTATCCACGCCCTCCGCGAGGAGGGCGACACATCGAGGGCGTGATTGTATTCACGCACCGTATATTTCTATCCACGCCCTCCGCGAGGAGGGCGACCGGCAACACGGTCTATATTTTCCCCTCCATGCTATTTCTATCCACGCCCTCCGCGAGGAGGGCGACGCGGCGGGAGGTTGCTCTGAATGTGTGCAAAAAAATTTCTATCCACGCCCTCCGCGAGGAGGGCGACGTACGCACCCTGCATCTTCAGGCCGTGCCGGAGATTTCTATCCACGCCCTCCGCGAGGAGGGCGACCCTGATGGGCAACCCCGCCATCTACGACGGCAAATTTCTATCCACGCCCTCCGCGAGGAGGGCGACCTGAGGAGCGCGGTGAGTTTGCTGTTCTGGTAGCTATTTCTATCCACGCCCTCCGCGAGGAGGGCGACCTATGGCACTGCCTTGAGACGTGGCGCAGCGCAAAGATTTCTATCCACGCCCTCCGCGAGGAGGGCGACGGTGTAGTTCTGGATGTCGATATCGCCATCAGGCAATTTCTATCCACACCCTCCGCGAGGAGGGCGACTCATGCACAGGTGTCCGACCTCCAAGTGCGTGTTATTTCTATCCACGCCCTCCGCGAGGAGGGCGACCGGTATAATAATAGGATGCCCCGAAGGGCAGGAGATTTCTATCCACGCCCTCCGCGAGGAGGGCGACGTTTCCTCCTGTTCTTCTTCGGGGAATTTATCGAGATTTCTATCCACGCCCTCCGCGAGGAGGGCGACCCCGTAGGAAAGCTTGCCGCACTGCTTGCAGGTATTTCTATCCACGCCCTCCGCGAGGAGGGCGACGTGCGGTGGTCGGGTTCTCGGATTCGATGTACTATTTCTATCCACGCCCTCCGCGAGGAGGGCGACGAGCATTGCAGCACTGGCAAACCAGCTAAGCCAAATTTCTATCCACGCCCTCCGCGAGGAGGGCGACCTGTCTATAAGCCTGCTGGCTCTGTGGCCTTTGCTATTTCTATCCACGCCCTCCGCGAGGAGGGCGACTCGGGATTGACGGGCGTGTGAACATCCCTTATGATTTCTATCCACGCCCTCCGCGAGGAGGGCGACCCACGCAGGAGACCGAAAGGATCCTCGCAGCAGTATTTCTATCCACGCCCTCCGCGAGGAGGGCGACGAAAAGGTCCTGCGCCAGCTTGCTCTTGTTCTTATTTCTATCCACGCCCTCCGCGAGGAGGGCGACCTGGGAGCAGCAGGCAAGCCAGCTGCGCACCCTCTGCATTTCTATCCACGCCCTCCGCGAGGAGGGCGACTCCGAAAAGTCCATTGTCCGGGTTGCTCGGATTATATTTCTATCCACGCCCTCCGCGAGGAGGGCGACGCTGTGGACATCAAGGTTCCCGGCTACACTGTGGAATTTCTATCCACGCCCTCCGCGAGGAGGGCGACACGCTGCATTGCAGACCGTAAGCGCCGTTCTGGAATTTCTATCCACGCCCTCCGCGAGGAGGGCGACTTCGTGGACTACTTCGTCATCGAAGTCCCGGACATATTTCTATCCACGCCCTCCGCGAGGAGGGCGACGAGGGCTACCGGGACGGCGATGATGTCCGTGCAATTTCTATCCACGCCCTCCGCGAGGAGGGCGACTCGTGGACGGGGTTGCCACCTCGTACACCATCCAATTTCTATCCACGCCCTCCGCGAGGAGGGCGACGCAGGACAGATTGCAGCGTTGTCTTCTGCGATGATTTCTATCCACGCCCTCCGCGAGGAGGGCGACGCCATCTGGGTATTATCGAGGTTGGTTTCCAGAGAAATTTCTATCCACGCCCTCCGCGAGGAGGGCGACTTGCGCCACAATTAAGGCAGTATTTTGAGCACAATTTCTATCCACGCCCTCCGCGAGGAGGGCGACCCGGACGGCATCCAGTACAACACCGAGACCGGAATTTCTATCCACGCCCTCCGCGAGGAGGGCGACAGCAAAAACAGAGACAAAATCTCTATTTTCAAACAAATTATACAACATTCTGCACGAATTTAGAAGAGCCTTGATTTACAACGGGTCAAAGAACTATCCAAATCATGCAAAATGACACAAAAATCCGGTGCGAAGGTGCCGGAAAAATGCTGAGAACTCGCCCTTCGCACCGGGGCGGGAAACTCAGAACAACAGCAGGCCGTCCTGCTCGAAGGGCGGATGAACGCCGATATGCTCCACCTTGTTCTTATAGTTGTTGCCCAGCTGGTAGAAGCGCAGACTGTCCAGCGCAGGGTCGATGAGAGACATCAGCTCCGCCTTGAGAACGGCATACTGCGCGGCATCCAGCAGACACTCGAACACGGAGTTCTGCACCCGCTGGCCGTGGTCCACACAGCGCTTGGCGACTTTGCGCAGACGTTTGCGCCCGGCAGGAGTTTCGGTGTTGACGTCGTAGGTGATGAGGACCAGCATACACATCCCTCACTTCCAGAAAAATGGCGAGTAAAGCTCCATATCGCCCCGCAGGGTGCGGGCCAGAAGCAGAGCCTGCACATAAGGCACGAGGCCCCACGGAAGCTTTTCGTTCAGGAACGGGTGGGTGATAGTCTCCTGCTTGCGGGTCTGCCACCCGCCCAGAAAGGCGCGGCGGCCCTCATCGGTGAGAAGGACGGCCCCGTTCTCCTGCTTCTGGAAATGCTTCGGCGTCATGATTTTCTGGTTGATGCAGGAGAGCACGAAGCGGTCGGCATAAACTGCACGCAGCTCTTCCATGAGGTCGAGGGCGAGGCTCCTGCGCCCGGGCCGGGCGCGGTGGAGAAAGCCGACGTAGGGGTCGAGGCCCACACTCTGAAGAGCCGCTGTGCAGTCGGAGGCCAGAAGCGAATAAGCGAAAGAGAGCAGGGCATTGGCATTGTCCAGCGGCGGGCGGCGGCTCCGACCGGTGAAGGCAAAATCATCGTGCTGCTGCAGGATGAGTGAATCAAAGCAGTCGAAATACCGCTGTGCCGCCTCGCCCTCCAGACCGCGAAGCTGGTCGAGGTCGTCACACTGCTCGATGAGGGGCAGCGCCGCCGCCAGCTGGGCGCTGGTGCGCTTGAGCTGTTCCACCGGCACCCGCTGAGGGTGGTCGCGGGTGGCCCGTTCCAGCACCCAGCGGGCGTTATAGACTTTGCCCAGGATGAAATTGCGCGCATAGAGACAGCTCTCTGCCTCGCTGTCTGCGATGCGGTACTGGGTCTGCCGCAGCAGGACGTTGCCCCGCTCTTCGCCCACGGCCCGGGCCAGAAAGCGGCCCTGCGGGCTGAAAAAGCTCAAATCGACCCCGAGGCTGGTACATTTACCCATCAGGGCAGGGCTTGCGCCGGGATAGCTGAAGCAGACGATGCCTTCCAGCGTGTGGAGCGGGACCCGGCCAATTTCAGCCTTGTTGCAGAGCAGGACGATGTTCTCCCCCTCGAGGGAAAGATAGGCGTCCTTGTTGAGGACGTAGAGCGTATTCAAAAACTTTCTCATGGCGCGGCCTCCTGCATCTCGTCCAGATGGGCGCGGAGATAGGCTTTCGGGTCGGCACGCTGATACAGCACGGGGAGGCAGAGCTCTTTGAGGGAGCAGGCGCTGCAGTGGATGCCGGGCTTTGACTTGGGGGTATAGCCCCGGGCAAAATAGGCGTGCATCTCATCGGCCATCTTCTGGGTGGCCTGGCGCAGTTCTTCGGTCAGCGGCACGACCTCCCGCCGCCGCGTTTCCTCGTAGAAGAGCGCACCCTCCGGGATGCTGCACACCAGCATCTCTTCCAGCGCCATGGCCTGTGCGCAGAGCTGCAGCCGATCAGCGTCGCTGGCCTTGGCGCGGCCATGCTTGTACTCGACAGGCATGGGCTTCCAGAGCCCTTCCGTGCTTTGCAGGGGGATGCCCTCCGGGTCGGCCCGGAACTCGACGACATCGCAGTTTCCGCTCAGGCCCAGCCGACGGCTGACCACCTGCATCCCTCGGGTGATGAGCAGGCCGCCGCGCCGTTCGGTCTGGTTTGCGTCATGACAGCGGGCGTGGTCGAGCTGGCCTTCGACGGTGCGGCGGTTCTCCGCCCACTGCTGTTCCAGATGGATGAGCGCCCACTGGCGGCGGCAGAAGCAGAAGTGCTGGATGCCCGACAGGGGCAGCCAGTCGTCTGCGCCGCCCATCAGGACAGCCTCTCGCAGGTGACTCCTTCCGGCAGAGTGTCTGCCACCGTGACGGTGTAGTCGCGGTAGCTGCGGGCGGCGTCCACATCGGGCTTGCGCTGGACGGCGACGGAGTCGAAGAGCTTATAGGCCGGGGCATTGCCCAGCTCAGAATCGTGCTTGAACACGATGAGCTCCCGCACGGCCATCTTGCCCCGGGCAGCGCTGTGGTCGTTCTCGAACATATTCAGAATGGCAGTCCACAGAAGTTTCAAATCATCCTCGGAGAAGCCGGTGGTCTTCCGGGCGAGGTTGGCCGAGACATAGCCCTCGGCGCGGTAGAGGGCGTAAGGCACGATGTGCTTGCGGCCCATCTCAGTACCCTTCTTCTCGGCATCGGCCTCGGTAGTGATGGCCACGCGGGTGATGGTGACTTCCTGCGGGACGATGGGGTCTACCGACCGGGCAAAGCTCAGCTGGACGGGGCCGCGCACCTGACCGCAGTTCAGCGCACCCTTGACGAAGGTGGTCATGACGGCACCGAAGGTGCGGATGTCGAAGTAGTTCTCACACATATAGTCCCGCAGCTTGGCATCGATGTCGGGGTCGGCCTTTTTGGCAGCTTTCAGGTCGGGGTCGATGCCCAGCGTGCTGATGGCCTCGGCATCGCTGCGGTTGAGGGGAACGCCGTCCTTGATGTAGATACGATAGCCTTTTTCGTCCTCTTTCAGGGTCTCGACATAGTTGCGGATCTTCCGCTTGAGGCAGACATCGGTCACCAGACCGTAGCCCGTCTCGGGGTCGATGCGGGGCATATTGCCTGCATCGGGGTCGCCGTTGGGGTTGCCGTTCTCGACGTCGAACAGGATGACGAAATCATAGCGGTTCTTGATGGGCTCAGACATGGTTTATTCCTCCTCATTCTTTTTGGCGTAGCGTTTCTGGGTCTGGTGGTAGTAGCCGATCTCAAAGGCACCCTGCTCCGGCAGGCTGAGCCGCGCCGGGAAGCCTGTCTCGGGCAGCTGGGCCATCAGCTCGGTGAGCTGTTTGCTGAAATGCACCTCGTTGGGGGTGCTCATCTTCTGCAGATGCTTCTGAGCCAGCTTGACCAGCGTAGGGAAGGCCGTTGCCGGGGTGGCACAGGCCGAGTTGAAGTACCGGTCTTTGATGGTGGCGTTGATGCCGGGATTGGCGACGCTCTGGATCGTCTCCAGCACAGAGAAGAGACGCCCCAGAACATAGGGGACATTGCTGCTTTCGTTCAGGCTCACGGTAAATACCTCCTTGTTGAGCTCGGTGGGGTAGTTGCGGAGATAGTAGGCTTTCAGGATGGCGGCGCGGCCTCGGGTGACTTCCCGTTCGGCCCGGATGCGGAGGGTCACGCCGTTGAGCAGGGTGGCGGGATAGGGTCCGCCGGTGAGGATGGCCCGGAGCAGATCGCCCACCAGCTGAGGCGATGGATTTTTGTCCCGAGATCTCTGGTTGACCGTCTCCTGCGCCAGCGCCCAGACCGACAGGTTTTCCCGCTTGTCGAAGGCGGGGCGGGTGATGCTGAGCCGGTCGGCGTGGTCCTGCAGATTTTTGGCAAACTGTCCGAAGCTGTTGCGCAGGAAGAACCGGACGGAGAGCCGGGCCGCGTTGGGCGAGATGCCCAGCACATAGAAGTTCTGGTTCGGGTCCAGCTTGTCATCGAGGAAGGAGACGGGGCGTCCCTGAGAAAGGGCTTTCAGTGCGGCGGCAAGGTCGCTTTCCGAGACGCCGCGCGCCTCGGAACCGCCGCAGAAAAACATCAGCATGGCGTTTGAGTAGGCGGGAGCGGCATTTTCGGCCCAGCAGACGATGGTGGTGTCGCCGATGCGCTGGCAGCAGTTCCGGTCAGCCAGCAGCAGATTGAGGGCCGTGGTGTAGGCGAAGGCCGCGTACTCGCTGACAGGGGCGTTGGCACCCTGCTCATGGCCATAGGAGCAGAAAGCGGGCGCGTTGAAGGAGACCAGTGCCGCACCGGCGGCCTGTGCGCCCATCACACCCTTGATGGCGGGGTGGATGCGGGCGATGCCGGCTTCTTTGCCGGTGATGAGGCAGCGGGCCGTCTCGGCGTCTGCATCGGAGGTGTCAAAGGCGGACTGCCATGCGGTCCGGATGGCGTCATCTGTGGTGGCCAGCCAGTGGGCGCCGTCGGGGGATTCGTAGCCGAACGCAAGGTTCGCGTTGTTGTTCAGGTCGGCCCACTGCTCTGCCAGCAGCGGGTGGGTGGGGGCTGTATCCGGCTCCCAGCTGTCAAAAAAGGCGAGGATGGCTTTGGCGGCAGGGGAGTCCACACCGTCGAGCACCTTGTGGTGAAGGGCGGCACAGGCTTCGAAGCACTGGCGGGAGCGCTCGGGCTTGCCCTTTTCGTCTGCGCCCAGCAGATAGGACGTGTTGTCGCACAAAAAGTTCGCGGCGACGCCGGAGGCGCGCTTGACCCGGTGGGGGACAGGGAGCTCACGGGGGGCGATGACGGTCTTTTTGTCCTTGGGGACCTCCTGCCGCAGGTCGTTGAGGGCGAGGAGCTGGCCGTCGGGGCCGAGGCGCAGTTCATAGCTGACTTTGAAGCGGCTGTCCCAGCCGGGGGCCTCCACCTTGCCCTGCTTCAAGAGCTGTTCATAATAGGCGGTGAGTGCTTGGAGTATCATGTGAACACCTCCACGTCCCGGCATTCCATCACGCCGTCCACCAGCTTTGCGCGGAAGAACTGGCTGCGGATATTGGCCGAATCAGAGTAATCGAGGCTGTGGAGCATGAAGCCGAGGTCCTGCGTGACCTTCAGCGCCGGAATGCCGCCGCCCGGCCACTCCCGGAAGTTGGCCGGGAACTCCCGGCACCCGAAACAGGGCTGGTGATAGCACTGACCTTTGCGCAGGCGTCGGCGCAGGATGTCCTGGAACTTGCCGGGATTGTCGCTGGGGGCGGCCTTGTCCGTCAAATCAAAGTGACACTCGATGACGTAGTGGACGTCCTGCAGGACCATCGCGGCCCGCTGCTGGATGTCCTCCGAGGTGTAGAGCACCGGCGGCGTGCCGCCTTTGGCCGCACTGAGGGCGGCGGAGGACAGCAGGGTGGACTTGACCTCGTTGCGCCGGATGTTGGTGAACCGGATAGGCCGCTGGGTGTATTCCTCCGTGGATGCCTCATCCACGGGGTCAAGGCCGAAGGGCTTGAGCAGATAGATGCGGTCAACCGTATAACGCAGCCCGGGGTGCCAGTAGATGGCTTCCACAAGGCCCCGCGCAGCGGATGGAGTGATCATGTCGTAGCTCACACGCTCGGTCTTCATTTCCGGACGAGTGAAACAGGCATAGTCGCCCCATACTTCAATGAGCATGGACATCAGCATCGCCTCCTTTCCGGGTGAAGTTGAATTTTCAGACTAAGATGAATGTTAGCCATTGCAACCACCTCTTTCAAAAATTATTTCATTTGTTTAGTTCAAACGCGTTCGATATGTCTCCATGACTTCAATATAGCACTTTGTAGAGGGCTTGTCAATAAAATGTGCAAAAACATGTTGCGGACAGGTCGGTGCTGACCTATACTAGTTGTGTCGTTGGCGGTATTTATGCCGCCGATGCGGGTTGAAATATTTGATTAGTGTCAAATGCGTTGAGAGAGAAGCGGCAAGGCGGCGTATGCTTTGCCGCTTCTCTCTTTTTAGAAGTAAAGGCCGATGCCGGTCTCCACATCCATGGCAAGGCCGGTCTTTTCACTGTAGCAGCTGGTATCAGTGAGGATGGCCGATCCATCGGGCCGCAGTTCCAGCGCCCCGGCGGCGTCGAGCTTGTCGAACTGGTCCTTATAGCAGGAGACACTGTAAATGCCCAGCTTCCGCAGCAGCGTCCGGGTGACATGACCGCTGCGCAGCTGTTCACAGAGGGCCGCGCCCTCGCCGACGGGCAGATAGACCGTGCGGGCAGCGTTCTCGATGAGGCGGAATTCCTCCGCCACCTGTGCAAAGGGGAACTGGCAGCCCCGGATGCCCCGGAGAAAGGCATCCAGAATGCCGTGCTTGTCCACGGCGTCGGGGCCGCGAAGGTCGGAAAGCTCGTTGAAGTAGAGCTGAATGGCCCGGGGCGTGTCCAGTGTGTCCTGATGCCGGGCGGTGTAGTCCAGCGCGCTGACGTTTTGCCTGAGCATCTGGGGCGTGGAACACTCGTCCAGCTGGAACCGGTAGACGATGCTTTCCTCTGCGCCCCGCCGCCCCTCGCGGTTGCAGCGCCCGGCAGTCTGTAAGAGCGAGTCAAGACCGCACTGCTCGCGGTAAGCGACGGGAAAATCCACGTCCACGCCCGCCTCGATGAGAGAGGTGGACACCACCCGGCAGGGCAGACCCTCTTTCAGTCGCTGGCGGATGTCGTCCAGCTGACGGCGGCGGTCGGCGGCGCAGAGCAGGGTGGTCAGGCAGTAGCTGCCCTCGGTGGGCAGAGCAGCGTAGAGCTGCTGGGCCGTCTTGCGGCGGTTGACCACGCAGAGCATCTGCGGGTGCCGGGCCAGCCGGGCGGCGAACTCCTCCTGCGGCAGGGTGCCGAGGTCTTGCAGTGTGGTGCGCCGGAGCACTTCGTAGAGGCGGGCCGCGTCGGGCGTGATCTCCTGCGGGTGGAGTTCCGGCGCAAAGCGCCGGAACAGCGGCTCAAGGGCAGGCTGGGTGGCCGTGCAGAGGACAGCCGTGGAGTGGTAATGCTGGATGAGCTGGGCGATGGCACTGACGCAGGGGGCAAGGTAGTCGCCCGGGAGGGTCTGCGCCTCGTCGAAGATGATGACACTGTCGGCGATGTTGTGGAGCTTGCGGCAGCGGCTGCTGCGGTTGGCGTAGAGCGACTCGAAGAACTGCACTGCCGTCGTCACCACGACGGGGGCGTCCCAGTTTTCGCTGGCCAGCATCTGGCGGTACTGGGCGGGGGTCAGGTCGTCCTGCTCAACAGTCTTGTACTCGGCGTTGGAGAAGTCGGCCAGAACATTTTCTGCGCCCAGCAGGCCCGAGAAGACGGCGGCGGTCTGGTCGATGATGGACATATAAGGGATGACATAGATGACCCGCTTCATCTTCTGGGCGGCGGCGTGTTCCAGCGCAAAGGCGAGGGAGGCGAAGGTCTTGCCGCCGCCGGTGGGTACGGTGAGGGTGTAGAGCCCCTGCGGGCCGTGAGCGCCTTTCTCGAGACAGGCGCGGAGGACGGTGTTGCGCTGGACGCTGACGGGCGAGGGCGACTCGGCCCCGAGATAGCGCTGCGCCTGTGCGGAAACGATGTCCCGCAGCGCGGCGATGTCCGTGCCGCTGCCCCGGGGTGCGGCCTTGCCGTCCATGAAGGTCTCGGTGTCGATGAAGTCGGCGTCCACGAGGCAGGAGTAGAGCATCCGGGTAAAGAATGCGAGGCTCAGCGGGTCGGCGCAGGCCCACGCGGGCGGCGTCGAGGCGGGGAGCGTTACTTCCTGCCAGCCGTCGTAGGGGGCTATCGGCTTCTTGCTCCGGCCAAACAGGGTGGCGTCGCCCGGGTCATCGGCGGGGCTCCCGCCGTCGGGCAGGCCGCTGTGGTGTCCGGCCACGGCAAAGGCAGTGTGGAGATGTTGGCGAACCCAGGCCTCCTGCGCCCCGGCGGTGGAGTGGTCCACCTTGGGGCCGCCTTTGAGCCGCAGCTGGAAGGCGTCGCTGTACTTCCCGACGTCGTGGAGCCACGCGGCAAATTCGGCCTCACTCTGCGCCCCGAAGGGGGCTGCGAAGGAACCGGCCAGTCTGGCAGTGCCGGCGAGATGGTCGTAGACGGTCTGGGTGCGGGTGCCGTCCTCGCTGATGTGGGCAAGACGTGTGGAGTGCTCCATAAAATGACCTCCTGACTCTGGTTTGCAATAAGGATACGCTTTTCAAAAAGCGGCTGTCAACAAAACGCGCTTTTCAACGAAAAATTCTGGGACTTTGCACAAAAAGCAGACGGAAAAATCTGCAATGTGCCAAAGAAGAAAGAAACGAGTCTTTTCTTGTTTTTATGATAATGCAAATACTGTCCAATAAACTGGACTTTTACTGATTTTTCAGGCAAAAATGAAAAGAGAACTGCGTTTGCTGTACTGCGGGAGGAAGACCGCCCATCAGCAAAGAAAAAATGAAGATGTTGTGTACAACAACACCGCATTAAGATGGAATTAAGGCAGGGTTAAGAAAGCCGCAAGAAAAGTGCTGAGTTATTCCATCTGGGAATGGACTTTCGGAAAAATCAAGGCGAATATCCCCCTTTTCATTTGCTGAAATCTGTTGTATTATGAATAACAGATATGGAATCAGAGAAAAAGCGCCGCGATGAAGCGCAAACAGAAATGATAAGAAAAATAAAGGGCAATAGGGGGAGAGCTACGATGGACGAAAAAGATTACGAGCTGCTGCACGCACTGGACGAGACGCGCAACATCACCCACGCAGCGGACAAACTGTACATGACCCAGTCGGCACTTTCCAAGCGCATCAAGGCGCTGGAACAGGAGCTGGGGGTGGAGATCGTGCTGCGCTCACGGCAGGGCATCCGCTTCACGCCGGCCGGTGAACAGGTGCTGCTCCACAGCGCTGCCGCCGCCCGCGAGATGGAAAAGATGCGCCGCCAGCTGGCTGCCATCCAGGGCGAAGCCTGCGGCACCCTGCGGGCAGGCATCTCGGTGAACTTCTCCTACTACCGTCTGCCCGAGGTGCTGACCGAGTACCACAAAGCCTACCCGAAGGTACGCCTCGACATCGCTACCGGCCACAGCCGGAACATCTACCAGCAGATGCTGGACTCTTCGCGGGACGTGGCAGTGCTGCGGGGCGAGTATCCGTGGGACGGTACCCAGTTCCTGCTCTCGCAGGAGAATATCTGCCTGATCTGCAGCGAGGAGAACAAGGACAGGCCCATCTCCGATTACCTTTATATCGACCACAGCAGCGACGCCACCATCAGCGCCCAGATGGCCCGCTGGCGCTACGAGAACGGCGTGACCAACGATGCGGGTAATTTTGTGGTGGATAACATCATGGTCTGCCGCGAGATGGTGGAGCGGGGCCTTGGCTGGGCGCTGATGCCGGAAGTGGCGCTGAATAACTTCAAGGGATATGTCAAGCCCTGCACCTTCGAGAACGGCGAGCCCTTCGTCCGGCGCACCTATATTTTCTGCCAGAGAGACGCAGCCGCCCTGCCGCAGGTGCAGCTCTTTATGGACATGCTCAAAAAGCACCGCTGAGAGGAGAAAAACATGGAAACGACTGTTTCGCTGGTCCAGATGCTGGATGCACGGGAGCGCCGGGTGCAGCATCAGCAGGAGCTGTTGGCCCAGTACCACAAGCCGCTCATCTGCTTTACCATGAATATCTGCGGCCCGATAAAGGATTCGCCCCTCATCCGGCGGGGCTTTGCGCGGGGGCGTCAGCTGCTGCGCCAGCAGTTTCTGCGGGCAAAGCTGACGCCGCTGTATCAGGACGCCGTCCGGGAAGTGACCGGTTGCGAGGCGTTCTATGTGCTGGACGCCGACCCGCTGACCATCAAGAAATTCACCACCGACATCGAGGACGCCACCCCGCTGGGGCGGCTGTTCGACATGGACGTCATCCGTCCGGACGGCCTCAAAGTGGACAGAGAAGAGCTAAACCTCGAAGGCCGCCGCTGTCTCATCTGCGGCGGACCTGCTAAGGTGTGCAGCAGCCGCCGCGTCCATACCGTGGCCGAACTGCAGGAAAAGACGACGGAGATCTTGACCGAGGCCCGGGACGCGCAGGACATTGCCGACGCGGCCCGTCTGGCCGTCCGCGCCCTGCTCTACGAAGTGACCACCACCCCGAAGCCCGGCCTTGTGGACCGGCGTAACAGCGGAAGCCATAAAGACATGGACGTCTTCACCTTCATGGACAGCGCTGCGGCGCTCTACCCCTATTTTGAAGCCTGCGCCCGGACGGGCTGCGAGACGGCGGAACAGCCCGCGCCCGAGACGTTCGCGGCCCTGCGGCCTCTGGGTTGTGAGGCCGAGGGCGAGATGCTGGACGCCACCGGCGGCGTCAACACCCACAAGGGCGCGGTCTTTTCGGTGGGCATCGTCTGCGCGGCTCTGGGACGCCTCGACCGCTCCCTCTGGGCCGAAGCAGCCCGCGTTCTGGCGGAAGTATCCGCAATGACGGCGGGCCTGACCGAGAAGGATTTTGCAGGCGTCACTGCCGAGAACGCCGCCACCGTGGGCCAGAAGCTTTATATTCAGTACGGCATCACCGGTGTGCGGGGGCAGGTGGAAGCTGGACTTCCCACGGTGCTGAATGTCGGTCTGCCGGTGCTGGAAGAGGGCCTTGCCAAGGGTTACGACTTCGATCGCGTCGGCGGCGGCGCACTGCTGGCCATCCTGGCCAACAGCACCGATACCAACATCATCTCCCGCTCGAGCCGGGAGCGTCAGCTGGCCCTCACCGAAGAGCTGAAAGCCCTTCTCGCCCAGACACCTTACCCGGATAAAGATGCGCTCGCGGCGCTGGATGACCGGTTCATTGCGGAAAATCTCTCGCCCGGCGGCAGTGCCGACCTGCTGGCGCTGACCTGGCTGCTCCATTTTGTTACTACTGAGGGGAATATCAATGAGTGAATATACCATTTCGCAGGTCTATCCGACCGATAAAACCGTTCTGGCCCAAATCGACACACTGCTGGGTCAGGAGGGCATCCGCCGCGACGGCAATCTGGACTACATCTGCGCCATGTTCGACGAGGAATACAACGTCATCGGTACCGGCAGCTGCTTCGGCAACACCCTGCGGTGCTTCGCCGTCAGCAGTGCCCATCAGGGCGAGGGTCTGCTGAACCAGATCATCACCCATCTCATCGAGGTGCAGTGCGCGCGGGGGAATATGCATCTGTTTCTCTACACTAAGGTAAAAAGCTCCAAGTTTTTCGGCGACCTCGGCTTCTACGAGATCGCCCGGGTGGAGGATACCCTTGTCTTCATGGAGAACCGCCGCGACGGCTTCGGGGCTTATCTGCGCGATCTGGAAAAGACCAGGACCGAGGGTAAAAGTGCGGCCCTCGTCATGAACGCGAACCCTTTTACCCTCGGTCATCAGTATCTTGTGGAAAAAGCTGCTGCCGCCTGCGACACGCTCCACCTGTTCGTGGTCAGTGAGGACGCCAGCCTCGTGCCTTTCGCCGTGCGCAGGAAGCTGGTGGAGGCGGGCGTGGCTCATCTGCCGAATGTGGTGCTCCACGACAGCGGCCCCTACATCATCTCGAATGCCACCTTCCCCAGTTACTTCCTGAAGGATGAGGCAGCTGTCATCGACGGCCACGCCCGGCTGGACCTCGCCGTCTTTACGAAAATCGCGGCGGCGCTGAACATCACTGCCCGCTATGTGGGCGAGGAGCCTGCCAGTCAGGTGACGGGGCTTTACAACCAGATCATGTGCGAGCAGCTGCCCAAAGCGGGTATCGAGTGTGTCGTTGTACCCCGCAAAGAAGCAAACGGCAAGGCCATCAGTGCTTCCACCGTCCGCCAGTGTCTGCAGAGCGGCGACTGGGATACCCTCGAGACGCTGCTGCCCAAGACCAGCCTCGATTATTTCCGCAGCCCGGAGGCAGAGCCGGTGCTGGCACGCATCCGCAATGCGGGCAATGTCGTGCATTACTGAGAAAAACTTCCTCTCTCTTTGTGGTCATGACAACAGAAATAGGACGAAGCATCTGTTATAATAGGCCCATCAAGAAAAGGAGAGTGTGGATATGATACGTAAAATCATTCATATAGACGAAGAAAAATGCAATGGCTGTGGTGCCTGTGTCACTGCCTGCCATGAGGGTGCCATCGGCCTCGTGAACGGAAAGGCCAAGCTCATGCGCGACGACTACTGCGACGGCTTCGGCGACTGCCTGCCCGGCTGCCCCACCGGTGCCATCACCTTCGAAGAGCGGGAGGCCGCTGCCTACGATGAGCAGGCTGTGCTGGAAAACAAGCAGAAAAAGGCCGCACAGGCCGCAAAACCGGCCTTCCACGGCTGCCCGGGCAGCGCCATGCGCCAGTTCCGCCGGGAGGAAAGCGCACCTGCTGCCCCCACCGCAGCACAGCCGTCGCAGCTGCGCCAGTGGCCCTGCCAGATCAAGCTGGTGCCGGTGAACGCCCCCTATTTTGACGGGGCAAAGCTCCTGATCGCAGCCGACTGCACCGCCTACGCCTACGCCAATGTGCACGAAGAGTTCATGAAGGGCAAGATCACCCTCATCGGCTGCCCCAAGCTGGATGCTGTGGACTACAGCGAAAAGCTGACCGAGATCTTCCGCAGCAACGACATCCGGAGCGTGACGGTGCTGCGCATGGAGGTGCCCTGCTGCGGCGGGCTGGAACACGCTGCCGTGACCGCCCTGAAAAACAGCGGCAAGTTCGTGCCGTGGCAGGTGGTGACCATCTCCACCGACGGCCGCATCCTCGACCGGTAAACGTATCAAAAAGAAACGGCAGACGCTTTGCAAGGCGTCTGCCGTTTTTGCATAGCAAGGAGGTTCAGGAGGCGCTCTGCGTGCCGGACGCAGCGCCCTGCACAAACTGCACCACGCTCTCGACAGTCTGGCGCAGCTGTACCAGCGAAGCAATGTCGCTGTCCTGCATGCGGGAGGTGGGAGCGGTCAGGGCTGGGGCTGCCGGGGTCACGGTGCCGGTGAGCTCGGTGTGGATGCCGTGGGCCGGGATGTCCAGCAGGATGTGCACGGCGGGGGAGGCAGCCCGCAGCAGGCCGCTCTTTTCCACGCCCAGGGTCAGCACAGGGGCGTCGGCGGCAGTGTCGTCAGTTTCCAGCCGGAAGTAGAGGTAGCCCTCCTTGGCATTTTCCGGCTGCACCTTTTTGATCTTTTTCAGGTCCAACTGGAAGTCGTTCATGGACTGCAGACTGGTGGCGGTATCATCCACGCCCAGCAGGCTGGCCAGCTGGGTCTGGGAGATGTAGCTGCCCATATTCCATTCCGGGATCAGCACACCGGCCAGCGGATAGTTGTCGGTGATGCTGCTGCGCAGGGTGCGGTAAAGCTGCCCGGCATCGTACAGCGTCTCGTCCTTGCTGATGTACAGGCGGGTGAGGGGCTGGCTGCTGCCGCTGGCCTGCGGGTACAGCTCCAGCTGCAGGGCTTCCGGCGTATATTGGCCGTCCACCCGGCCGGAGGTGCCGCCGAACTGCGCCAGCACCTTATATAAAGCGGGCTCTTCGGCAGCGGTGGAAGTGATCTGGTAGTCCAGCGAAAAGCTGGCTCCGCCGGCAAAGCGCTTCACGCGGCGGCTCACCAGCCCCAGCGCGACGGCGGCGGCCACTACGCACACCAGCACAAGGCACAGCACCACCACGACCGCAGCGCGGGCACCTGTGCGTTTCTTTTTGGATGCAGCCATAAAATGTTCCTCCTTCAGGAAAATCTTTTTTTCAGCATAGCGGAACGCAGGGCGATTGTCAAGGACAGCGTTTTGGAATAAAACAAAAAACCTGAAACATCTCTGTTTCAGGTTTCTGGCGGAAAGATGGGGATTCGAACCCCAGAACGCTTTTGACACGTTACACGATTTCCAGTCGTGCGCCTTAGACCAACTCAGCCATCTTTCCACATCTTCGGTTTTCAGCGTTTCGGGCCGTGGCCCTCAGCGCTCCACTATAATACCTGAAAGAAGCACTTTTGTCAAGGATTTTTTTGAAAAAATTTCAGAAAATCAAAAAATGACACAGGCTCGAAGAAGAAATTCTGAAGGAAATGCCGCTGCCCGATAAATCCTCTTGACGCAAGCCCCAAACGGGACTATGATGAGGGCAGAGAGTGCGCGGAATGGGAAATTCCGCAGGGATTGGAATGGAAATAGGAGGACGATCACAATGAATTATTCAGACGTTTTGAGCAATGCCCGGCAGAACATCGGCAAGTATTGCAAGGCCTGCCCGGTGTGCAACGGCGTGGCCTGCAAAAACCAGATCCCCGGCCCCGGTGCCAAGGGCGTGGGTGACACGGCCATCCGCAATTATAATAAGTGGGCCGACATCCGGGTCAACATGGATACCCTGTGCGAGAACGGCACCCCCGACACCCATGTGGAGCTGTTCGGCAAGAGCTTCCGCCTGCCCTTCTTCGCAGGCCCGGTCGGCGCGGTGAACCTCCACTACTCGGACGCCTACACCGACATGACCTATAACGATGTGCTGGTCCGCGCCTGCGCGGAGAACGGCATCGCTGCCTTTACCGGCGACGGCACCAACCCCGACGTCATGACCATGGCCACCCAGGCCATCGGCGCGGCAGGTGGCTGCGGTGTACCCACCATCAAGCCCTGGAACATCGACACGGTCAAGGCCAAGATGGACCAGGCCAAAGCCAGCGGCTGCTTTGCCGTTGCCATGGATGTGGATGCTGCCGGTCTGCCCTTCCTGAAGAACATGACCCCTCCGGCGGGCAGCAAGAGCGTGGCCGAGCTGAAGGAGATCGTTGCACTGGCGGGCCGTCCCTTCATCGTCAAGGGCGTCATGACCGTCAAGGGTGCGCTCAAGGCGAAGG
>OGKX01000570.1_pt1 | contig 20076 bp, 17 predicted proteins | sample 1572541 | NCBI WGS metagenome assembly OGKX01 (sample SAMEA2581982, study PRJEB24529) | metagenome | biome: Human gut stool | place: China | collected 2011
TAAAAAACTGACTCCCACTTTTTTTAGGTGTGTCCTAAAAATGGGAGTCAGTTCACTCAGGGGGCTCTTCTTTTACGGTTTCAGTCTGACTCAGGAAGCGGAAGCGGCTTTCTTGGCCGCGATCTTCTTCCGGGTATAGAGACCTGCGAGAAGCACAATCAGGGCGCAGATCACCTCAGCGACCATCTTCCAGCTTTCCACGCCGGGGACATGGTTCACCACGAACGAGTCCGACGTAAAGAGACCGCCCGCGATCCAGCCAAGCATCGCGCCGCCGAACAGCACGATCACCGGGAACTTATCAAGAATCTTCATGATGATCTGGCTGCCGCCGACAATGAACGGGACTGAGACAAGCAGACCGAAGATCACGAGCATCGTCTGATGCGCTTCATGTGCCTGCTGGGCGGCGCCTGCAATGGCGATCACGTTATCAATCGACATCACCATGTCGGCAACAATAATCGTCTTGATCGCGCTGAAGAGCTTCGTATTTCCTTTGATATGCTCCTCCTCACTATCGTCATCCGGCAGGATCAGCTTGTAGCCGATCCAGAGCAGGAGGCAGCCGCCGACCACCTTAAGGAAGGGGAGATTCAGCAGGAGCACTGCGAAGGTGATCAGGATCACACGCAGAATGATGGCGCCAGCCGTACCCCAGAAAACACCCTTGGATCGCTGATCCTTCGGCAGATTGCGGCACGCAAGAGCGATCACCACCGCGTTGTCGCCGCCGAGCAGGATGTCGATCATGATGATCTGACCGACCGCTCCCCAATGCATGTTTGTAAATACGTCAATAATCCAAGCTAGCACTTCATCCTCTTAAAGTTGATTTCTACCAACCAATTATCTTATATGTTCTGACGGGCTCTTTGCAGTACCCGTGACACAATTGCATACGAAAACCCCCGGGACATCAGAAAGCGGATCTGTTTAGCCTTCTCTTTCTGATCTTCCGGATAAGAAGAAAACCGCTTCTCCCAGACACTCCAGGCACGGTCCTCCTCGCTGCCGGCGAGTCCCTCGATCGCCCGATCGATTTCCTCCCCGCTTAATCCCCGCTGTCTCAGCTCCATGCGGAGCCGGGACTGACCGTAGCGCGAAGCTTTGGCTCGCAGAAACTGCTCAGCGAAACGTTCGTTTGAGAGATATCCCTTCTCTTCAAGATAGTCGAGCACCTCGTCCACCTTGGCGTCGTCCTCGGAACCCAGGCGGCGAAGCTTTTCCCCAAGCTCCCGCCTCGAATACTCACGGCGGGAAAGATAGGAAACCGCTCTTGCGAGAAGGGACGGCTTTTCTTTACGGGAACCGGCGCGACGGCCGGCTCCCATCTCTTCAGGAGTCTGCTCCATCACTTTCAGAGCAGCTCATCCGGGGAGAAATCTTCTTCCTCATCCAGATCATCCACGCGGGTCTCTTCCTCCGGCACTTCATCCGAAGAATTCTTCTCAGCAGCGGGCTTGTCAGCCGCTGCCGCCGGGGCCTTGGCGGGGGAGGCGGGTTTCACGGTGCCCTCCCCAACGCGGTTTACACCCTTGATCGCCCGGATCTTGTTCTCAATTTCGAGAGCCACTTCCGGGTGTTCCTTCAGGTATTCGCTCGCCTTATCCTTGCCCTGGCCGATCTTCTCGCCGTTGTAGCTGTACCAGGCACCGGCCTTGTCAACGATATCGAGGTCAGAGCCCAGCGTCAGAATCTCGCTCTCGCGGGAAATGCCTTCGCCGTAGTAAATATCAAAGATGGCCTGACGGAACGGAGGCGCAACCTTGTTCTTCACAACCTTCACGCGGGTCTCGGCGCCGATAATATCGTCCCCCTTCTTGATGGAACCGGCGCGGCGGATATCAAGACGCACCGAGCTGTAGAACTTCAGCGCGTTGCCGCCCGTCGTCACTTCCGGGTTGCCATAGGAAACGCCGATCTTCATACGGATCTGGTTAATGAAGATCACCATGCACTGAGTCCGGTTGATCGATGCCGTGAGCTTACGGAGTGCCTGGCTCATCAGACGGGCCTGGAGACCAGGGAGCGCATCGCCCATTTCACCCTCGATTTCAGCCTTAGGCGTCAGAGCGGCAACCGAGTCAACCACAATCAGGTCGACCGCGCCGGATCGGACCAGCGCGTCGCAGATATCGAGCGCCTGCTCACCATTATCCGGCTGGGAAATGAGGAGCTTCTTCAGATCAACGCCGATCTTTTCAGCGTACTGCGGGTCAAGCGCGTGTTCCGCGTCGATAAAAGCGCAGGTGCCGCCCATCTTCTGCATCTCGGCCACAACCTGCAGCGTGAGGGTCGTCTTGCCGGAGGATTCAGGGCCGTAGACCTCGATCACACGGCCGCGCGGCAGGCCGCCGACGCCCAGCGCGATATCCAGGCCGAGGGAGCCTGTCGACACAACGCTGATATCCTGCGCGACGCTCGTGTCGTCCATCTTCATGATGGAACCCTTGCCGAACTGCTTCTCAATCTGAGCAAGGGCGGCGTTCAAAGCCTTCTGACGCTCCTGTTCCTCTTCGATGCGGACCGCGCGGACAGGTGCCTTATCCTTGGACTTCTTATCTGCTGCCATAACTTGTTCCCTTTCCCTCTTTCCGGTGACGCCCTTAGGTAAGGCCGGGACACGGGGGAAGATTGATCCTATTATTGAATTTCGGACACCCGGTGCGCGTCAGGCAGGGGTACCAAATCGTTTTTTCTGCACATCATCTTGACTGCTGTCGTAAATACTGTAGAGGCTTATTGAGGTCAGATGTTTTAGTGTTTACCCTAAACAATGAGACCAAATTGTAAGCTCAAATTTTTTTATTTTCCGATTCCCTTGACATCTTTAGGAATCCGTAACATAATTCGTGGTCTGATTAGCTGTATCCCTGTCTTTCACAAGAGAGGCCTGGGTTGCGAGGGTCGTTAGCTCAGCCGGTAGAGCAGCGGACTTTTAATCCGTTGGTCGCGAGTTCGAATCTCACACGACCCACCATTACAGTTAACTAAAGAATTTCGGGCGCGTAGCTCAGTTGGTAGAGCAGCGGACTCTTAATCCGTCGGTCCAGGGTTCGACCCCCTGCGCACCCACCAATTCAGAAGGGCAGAACGTAACAGTTCTGCCCTTTTTTCTTAGCCGCCGGACCGTATTCAGATTCTTCAGCCCGGCCTTGGTAATACGGCATAAGATCACGCATTAAATCCGAACTTTCCGCATTTTTCGGCTTTTCACCGATACACTGCATGAAAGTCAACTTCTTTGGCAGGCTTTCGAACTGTCAATGCTGAGATTTGGGAAATGATTGAACTTAAACATATCTGGCAGACCTATAAGTCCCCGGACGGAAAGACGACACTCGATGCCGTCAAGGATGTCTCCATCACAATCAATGACGGAGAAATTTTCGGTGTCCTCGGACGAAGCGGCGCGGGCAAATCCACGCTGGTTCGATGTATCAACCTCCTCAACCGGCCCACAAAGGGCAATGTCATTGTGGACGGTCAGGATCTCACGAAGCTGAGCGCCTCCGAGCTTCGCCGCGTCCGTCACAAGATCGGCATGATCTTCCAGCACTTCAACCTGCTCTCCTCCCGCACGGTCTACGACAACGTGGCCCTGCCGCTCGAGCTTGCCGGTGTCAGCCGTGACAAGATCAGGGAAAAGGTTACGCCGCTGCTTGAGCTCGTCGGCCTTACGGAACATGCGAAGAAGTATCCCGCGCAGCTTTCCGGCGGTCAGAAGCAGCGTGTCGGTATTGCCCGAGCCCTGGCCAACGACCCGACTGTTCTGCTTTCTGACGAAGCCACCTCGGCTCTCGACCCGGAAACCACGACGTCCACCCTCGCCCTGCTGCGCAAGATCAATAAGGAACTCGGCGTCACGATCGTGATGATCACCCACCAGATGGAAGTGGTGAAGCAGATCTGTGAACGCATCGTCGTCATGGATCATGGCGAAGTGATCGAAGAGGGCAGCGTGCTGGATGTCTTCCGCAATCCGCGTCACCCGACGACCCGCAGCATGCTGAGCGGCATCCTGTGCACAGAGCTTCCGGCTCAGGTCGTGCAGCACATCCGCGACATTTTCAAGGCTCACCCGAACGATTGCAATAAGGCGCTGCGCATCACCTTCGTCGGCGAAGAGGCGACGGAGCCTGTGATCGCCACCTGCGCGACCCGCTACGGCGTGAACTTCAATATTCTCGCTGGCCAGATTTCCGAAATCCAGGAAAGCACTTTCAGCAGCCTCACCGTCGTGTGTTCCTGCTCTCAGGAAGCTTACGACCGGGTCCGCGAATATCTGATTTCCAACAACATTCAGATTGAGGAGCTTAACGATGCTGTTAACGCCTGAAATGATTGATATGATGCTGGACTCCTTCATCGAAACCCTCATCATGGTGGGTATCGCTGGAGTCATCGGCGGGGCGATCGGCATTCCGCTTGGCATCCTTCTGCATGTCACTTCCCCTCAGGGCATTCTGTCGGCGAAGGTCTTTAACCGCACGATCGGTGTGCTGGTCAACGCGGTCCGTTCTACCCCGTTCATCATCCTGCTCGTCGCCATTCAGCCGCTCACGCGCCTGATCGTTGGCACGTCTATCGGCACCTCCGCCGCTCTCGTGCCGCTGACGATCGCGGCCGCTCCGATGATCTCGCGTCTCGTGGAATCGAGCCTGCGTGAAGTGGACAAGGGACTGATTGAGGCCGCTCTCTCCATGGGCGCCACCAGCATGCAGATCATCCGCAAGGTCCTGCTCCCTGAAGCTCTGCCTGGCATTATTGCCGGTATCACGATTGCACTCGTGTCCCTCGTCGGTGCCTCGGCCATGGCCGGCGCGATCGGCGGCGGTCTCGGCGACCCCGCCATCCGCTACGGCTACCAGCGCTTCATGCCTGAAATCATGTACTCGGTCGTGGTGATCCTGATCGTGTTCGTCCAGGCCATGCAGTCTCTCGGTGACTGGACCGTCCGCAAGGTCTCTCACCGCTGATAACAACGGAGATCGGAGATTGGCAATTTTCTCCGATCCCTGTTATTATTCAATGCCTATGCGGGCGTAGCTCAATGGCAGAGCTGTAGCTTCCCAAGCTACTGACGAGGGTTCGATTCCCTTCGCCCGCTCCAGATTAGAAACCGACATACCTTTGAGTGTGTCGGTTTTTTCATAGGAATTTCCCGTTTCAAATGCCGAATGAACTTTCCCCCGAACAGCTTGAAGAACTGAAGTCGAGGCATATCCGAAGCTTCTCCATGCGCCGCGGCCATATCAGCCACGCACAGGAAAAAGCCTTTGAAGAAGTCTTCCCGCTTTACGAAGTGCCTTACGCTGAAGCCCCGCTCAATTTTGAAGAGGTTTTCGGGCGCAAAGCTCCCGTTGTCTTCGAGATCGGCTGCGGCATGGGAGAAACCACGGCAGCGATCGCTCAGGCCCATCCTGAAGTCAATTTCCTTGGCTGCGAAGTGTTTGTCGCCGGCGTCGGCGCACTGTCAAAGCGCATCAAGGAAATGGAGCTGAAGAATGTCCGCATCATCCGTCATGACGCGGTCGATGTGATCGAGCATATGATCCCGCCCGAATCGCTTGACGGCGTCCATATCTATTTCCCGGATCCCTGGCGCAAAGCCCGCCATCATAAGCGCCGCCTCGTCGCCCAGCCTTTCATTGGGAAACTCTGCACGAGAATCCGTCAGGGCGGCTATATTCACTGCGCCACAGACTGGCAGAACTATGCCGAGCAGATGCTGGACGTGCTGTCCCACGAGCCTGCGCTCCTGGACTGGAAGGGAGAGGGCTACTGCCCGATCCAGGGGAATCCGCTCTGTGAGCGCCCCCGCACCAAGTTCCAGGCCCGGGGAGAAAACCTCGGTCACGGAATCTGGGATCTCGTTTATATCAAGCGATAAAACGACCGCCCACGAAAAAGCCGGCTTTTAACGCCGGCTTTTTTTTCATGTCTTAGAGAATCACTCCCGTGTACCAGAGCCCCATCACCAGAGCTCCGAAAAGGATCCGGTACCAGCCGAATCCCCGGAAATTGTTGTGAGCCACAAACCGGAGCAGCCAGTTCACGACGATCAGAGCGGAGAAGAATGACACGGCGCCGCCGAGCAGCAGGCCTCCGACATTAAGCTCCGCCACACTGTCACGCATCTTCCAGAGGTCATAGACCGTTGCGCCGAAAATGGTCGGGATCGCAAGGAAGAAGGAGAACTCCGTCGCCGCTTTCCGGGAAAGACCGCAGATCATGCCGCCGATAATGGTGGCTCCGGATCGGCTGACCCCCGGAATCATCGCGAAGCACTGCATGACGCCAACCTTCAGCGCGTCGCGCCAGTTCATGTCATCCATCTCATGCACCCGGGGGGCGATTTTTCCTGCGGCGATCATCCGCTCGACAGCAAGAATAATGAGACCGCCGATCACAAGCGTTGTCGACACTGTGACGACATTGAAGAGCCGGCTCTGAATGAAGTGAGCGAAGAGCACGCCCGCGACCGCGGCCGGCAGGAAAGCAACCACCGTATTCACGGCGAGATTCTGTTCACGCCCCGGACGGAGAAAGTTCATAACGACCTTCCAGATCCGCTCACGGTAAAACCAGCAGACAGCGAAAATAGCACCCGCCTGAATGCCGACAATAAATGTCTCCCGATCCGGCGGACTGAACCGCATGACATCGGCAGCCACAATCAGGTGGCCAGTGGAAGAAATCGGCAGAAATTCCGTCAGGCCTTCCACAATGCCCATCAGAATGACCTGTATGTAGTAAATCAAATCCATGTTGTTCCCGAAGACGCCGGTGGAGGCAGACCCATCCCCTCAGCCGGAGACTGCCTCGCATAAGGAAAAAAGGGCTTAAAAATTTAAGCCCTTTTGTTTTTGCCGAATACCTCTCTTAATGCTTCAGCGGCTTGAAGCGCAGACGGTGCGGGGCTGCTGCAGCTTCACCGAGACGCTTCTTCTTGTCGGCTTCGTACTCCTGGTAGTTTCCAGGGAAGAACACCACCTTGGAGTCACCCTCAAAAGCGAGGATATGGGTGGCAATACGGTCGAGGAACCAACGGTCATGGGACGTCACCATCGCGCAGCCCGGGAACTCAAGCAGTGCATCCTCAAGCGCGCGGAGCGTTTCAACGTCGAGGTCATTCGACGGCTCGTCAAGGAGCAGCACGTTGCCGCCTGCGAGCAGCGTCTTCGCGAGATGGAGACGGCCGCGCTCACCGCCGGAAAGATCACCGACGCGCTTCTGCTGATCCTGGCCCTTGAAGTTGAAGCGGCCGATGTATGAGCGGGCCGGCATTTCAAACTTGCCCACCTGAATGATGTCAAGACCATCGCTGATCGCGTCAAACACCGTCTTGTCATTCGGAAGCGAGCTGCGCATCTGATCAACAGCCGCGAGCTTCACGGTCGAACCGATCGTGATCTTGCCGGAATCCGGCTGCTGCTTGCCGGTAATCATGCGGAAGAGCGTCGACTTACCGGCGCCGTTCGGGCCGATCACGCCGACGATAGCGCCCTGAGGCACAACGAACGACAGATCATCAATCAGGAGCTTGTCGCCAAAGCCCTTGCTCACATGCTCAAACTCAATCACCGACTTGCCAAGGCGGTCAGCGACCGGAATGAAGATTTCATTCGTTTCATTCCGTTCCTGATACTCGTAGGAGGAGAGTTCCTCGAAGTGAGCCAGACGGGCCTTGCTCTTCGCCTGACGTCCCTTCGGATTCTGTCTCACCCACTCCAGTTCGTGAGCGATGGCCTTGCTGCGGGCCTCGTTCTGGCGCTTTTCCATTTCAAGACGCTTTTCCTTCTGATCAAGCCAGGAGGAATAGTTGCCCTTCCACGGAATGCCCTCGCCGCGGTCCAGCTCCAGAATCCACTCAGCCGCGTTGTCGAGGAAGTAACGGTCATGCGTCACAGCCACAACAGTGCCCGGGAAGCGGTGCAGATACTGCTCAAGCCACTCCACGCTTTCCGCGTCGAGATGGTTCGTCGGTTCGTCGAGAAGCAGCATCTCGGGCTGCGACAGCAGCAGGCGGCAGAGCGCCACACGGCGCTTTTCACCGCCAGACAGGTTTTCAATCTTGGCATCCCAGGGCGGAAGACGCAGAGCGTCAGCGGCGATTTCCATCTGCGTCTCAGCATTCGTGCCGGCAGCGGAAATGATGGCCTCAAGCTCAGCCTGTTCGGCGGCGAGCTTATCAAAGTCCGCATCCGGTTCAGCGTACTCGGCGTACACCTCCTCGAGGCGCTTCTGGGCATTGATCACATCACCCATGCCTTCTTCCACAGCCTGACGGACCGTGAATTCAGGATTGATCTGAGGTTCCTGGGGAAGGTAGCCGATCTTCAGCCCCTTCATCGGGACGGCTTCGCCCTCAATATCCTTATCGACGCCCGCCATGATCTTAAGCAGCGTCGACTTGCCGGCACCGTTCAGACCAAGGACACCGATCTTCGCACCCGGGAAGAATGAGAGGGAAATATCCTTAAGAATCTGCTTCTTAGGGGGGACGATCTTACCAACCCTGTTCAGGGAAAAGACATACTGAGGCATGTGTGGTGGCTATGGATAAATCTAATAAAAACAATATTGTAACCGTAAACCCGGCAGAACCGCCGGGAACGGGCGCTTTTTTCATGCGGATCTGTTACTTGCGTTTTCCAAAGTAACCGCGGATCCGCCAGAGCTTGCGGAGCTTCGTGCCCCGTTCAAAACGGGCAATGCGCTCCGGCCCCATGGCTTCGGGGTGAAACTCATTCCATTTTTTAAGGACACCGCTCATGTCGATATCCTCAAGGACTTTTCGCAGTCCTTTCGGAAGTCCGACTGTACAGACGCCTGCCTGAAAGTCGATCAGACCGGGTTTTCCGTTTGACAGAACAACCCAGTTGCCGGTTCCGCGCGCATCGAGATGCACAATCCCGGCCTGATGAATGCGGGTCATCAGGTCTTCCATTTCTTTCAGGAACTCAACCGTCATCGTCGACCTGGGCGACTTCGAGAGGGAAGTACCCGGAAGATACTGAATCGCGATAGCGGCAGCATCCAGCCGGAATCCTCGGCTGGGCACACCCTCGATCCCCGCAAGCCGGCGTACAGCTCGAAGTTCGCGCCAGAAGAGTATGGGGGCAAGGATCTTCCTTACCCACCACGGGCGGGTGGAAAAATCCTTCACCGTCCACTCTTCACCGCGGTAGCGGAACCGATAGACACACGCGTTGGCCATGCGGCCCTCGCGCAGCAGCGTTCTGCTTCCCGACTCAAAATCCTCGCGGGTGAAAACCCGTCCGGATGAAGCCAGTCCCGGCATCAGACTGATCAGAGGCCGACCAGTCCGCTGCCATTGCCGCCCTGCGCGGGAGGCACCTGGAAGCCTTCGGAACCCGGGGTAACGATGCGGTGGGCCGCCTGTTCACGGAGATCCTCAAGCTTCTTCAGCGTATCCTCAACGCCCTGCTTGGCAGCCGCGCCGTAACCCTTCACGGCTTCGGCAAGCGTCTCAGCGGGGATCTCGAAGTTGATCGGAAGAGCGCCCATATGGGTCATGATCTGGGCTTCGCCGACAAAAATCATCTTGCGGGATTCGTCGCGGGTGCCGTCATCCTTCACCGGGGTCATCACGCGGATCGTGCCGATCTTTCTGTCCGAGACAATCTTTTCCTCAAACAGATTGCCGGCATCCATTTCCGTATTGAGACCATTCAGATCTGCCATCTTTGCTTCCTTATCGAATTCGAATAAATTGCATAAAAACATACGCCCCGGCTGACCGGGGCTGCAGCGGGCTTTATTATCCCACATACAGGGGCGGATTCCGCCCCCTTTTGCTGTCTCACCGATAGACGAGAACAGGAACAGAGGCTTCCGTGAGAACCTTCCGGGCCACACTGCCGAGGAGCACTGCCGAAAGACCGCTTCTGCCGTGGCTCGCGATCACAATGAGATCGCACTTCCGTTCATTGCAGAACTGCACAATGCCGTCAGCGGGATTCGAGCCATTGACGGCAACGGTCTCCGCCTTGATGCCCTCCGCGTCAACCGCTTTCCGGGCGCTTTCCAGTCTTTCCTCGGTTTCCGCTTTGACCCGATCCTTGTACTGCTCAAAGCTCTCAGGACGGTAGGCCGTCACGTTGGAGTAGGAATAGGGTTCCTCAACCGTCACGACGATCAATTCAGCCTTCAGCTGTCCGGCAAGCTGCGCCGCACCCCGAACGCCTTTCAGTGCGAGTTCCGAACCGTCCGTCGTCACCAGAATCTTATTGAACATAACCTTCCGTCCTTTTCTGCCATAGCCGGCAGTTACTCTTCCGAAGTCTCCGACCCCGCATGGTTCGCGCGGGCGGCAAACTCATTCAGTACCAGGGAGGCCAGCCTCAGACCAAACGACGCTGTAACGGTCATCACGGTACCCATGCCGGAACCCGGCGGGAGACGCGCGATGTCTTCCGCGGACAGCCGGCGGACGGGCTCCGTCGAATACACTGCCGGGATATTGAACCGCTGCGACTTGCCCTTGGGACTGCCCTGCGGGAAACCGTACTTCGCGCGGAGTTCACGACGCAGAGCGCCAATCAGCGGATCCGCCTTAACGGCCGCAATGTCTGCCACGTGAATCTTCCCCGGATCACAGCGTCCGGCGCCGCCGCCGCTTGTCAGAGTGAAGATGCCATTCTTGTGACCCCAGGCGATCAGAGCCGCTTTCGCCTTCAGCGTATCGATGGCATCAATCAGGGCATCTGAGGTTCCCAGCTGCGCATCCATGGTGTCAGGCTCAAGCACCTCTGTGATGACCTTCACTTCACAGTCTGGATTGATCAGCTTGACGCGCTCTCCCATCAGCTCAGCTTTCCAGCGGCCGTAGTTCCCCTGAATCGCGTGACACTGACGGTTCGTATTGCTCTCTTCACTCACGTCTCCGTCCACGAGCGTGAGTTTCCCGACGCCGGCACGGGCGAGCGATTCCACAGCCCATGAGCCGACACCACCCATGCCAACAATCGTCACATGGAGACGCGTGAAAGCCTGGGCGGCCGTAGGCCCATAAACGCGCTCGATCCCGCCGAAGCGCCGTTTATCTGTAGTTGTTCCCATAATTACCCTTTTCTTTGATGCGGATTCTATTTTTATGTGATGGAAGTATGACTGTAGCGCAAATCGTGTTTTTTGCGCTAAAGTGATACTAAAGCTTGAGCCTATGGTTTCTCGGGTCTCAAGCGGTTTCGTCCTATTTGATGCCGAGATTCGATCAATCAGCTCATCTATGACAGTAATTTTAAGGGGGTTTCGCTATGAAGATCCTGCTACCTATCGACGGCAGTGAATACAGCAAAAATGCCATTGATTTTGTCGCATCCCGGACTACGGTTTTGGGCAACAATCCGACGATTGAGCTGCTGAACATTCAGGTTCCGCTGCCTGCCCGCGCCAGCCGCCTCGTAGGACGCGAAGCGCTTGACCGCTACTACGAAGAGGAAGCCGACAAGGTTTTCACTTCTGCCCGCAAGGTTCTGAAGCGCGACAACATTACGGTGACCGAGGCCTATCGGATCGGCGCTCCGGATGAAATGATCGCCCAGGAAGCCGACAAGCTTCCCGCCGACCTGATCGTCATGGGTTCCCGCGGTCTTACCGCGCTGAAGGGACTCATCATGGGTTCCGTCACGACCGGTGTGCTCGCCCGCACGAAGTGCCCGGTGCTCCTGCTCCGCGGCAAGGAAGCGCCGCTCACGGACGCTCTCCGCGTCGGTATCGCTGTTGACGGTTCCAAGTACGGCATGGCTGCTGTCAATCACGTGCTGAAGGCAATCGACTTCTTCGGCAAGGGCGCTCAGTTCTATCTGATCAACGTTGTGAATGACTACGCCGGCGCTGTGATGCCTGATATGGCCGGCATGGCGCTCCCCGCCCTCTCCGAGAGCGAAGTGCTTGAGCTGCAGAAGAAGGAATTCGCAGAAACGGTCGATCCGCTTCGTCCGCTTTTCGAGAAGGCCGGCCTTAAGCCGACTGAAGTCTGCCTCGTCGGCAATCCGAGCGACGAAATCGCCGCCTTCGCGAAGAAGAACAAGCTTGATCTGATCGTAATGGGCTCCCACGGCTACACCCGCTTCAAGTCTGCCGTTATGGGCTCCACCGCGACTCATATCGCAGCTGAAGGCAATGTGCCGCTCCTCATCATCCGCGCCGCGGATGACGAGTCTGCTCCGAAAGCCTGATTCAGCCTGTGCAGATCCGCTTTTCTGCGGATCTGCCTCCTGAACAAAATGGCCGCCTTTTACAGGCGGCCATTTTTTATCCGAAACGCGTCACGCTCAGACTCAGAACGGAATGTCATCCCCATCGAACGAGGAATCAACATCCGGAGCAGACGGCTGCTGGGGCTTCGGCGCCGGAGCAGTCGGCGCGGCAGCGCGCGGCGCTCGCTGCGGGGACTCAAACTCGTCAGAAGCATCCGACGAACCGGCAGATCCGGTCGGACGGGCGCCAAGCTGCAGAGACTCACAGACGACTTCCGTCGAATAGCGTTCGATACCGTCCTTACCCGTGTACTTGCGGGTTCTCAGGCGGCCTTCAATATAAGCCTCGGACCCCTTGCGGAGATACTGCTGGGCAATTTCAGCCTGACGGCCAAAGACCACCACGTTGTGCCACTCCGTATCTTCTTTGCGGTTGCCGTCACGATCCTTGTAGCGGCGGGACGTTGCGAGCGCGAGGTGGCAGATTGCGGTGCCGCCTTCAGACGCGTAGCGGGTTTCGGGATCCCGACCCAGCCTGCCGAGAAGAATAACTTTATTTACAGAAGCCATAGCCTAGTTCGTCTCTTTAATTGAAATTGCGGAACTGAAAAAATTCCGCTCGTCGATGAAATGCTTCGAATCGCCCGGAAGACGATCCCTGATGAATGATTATAAGTGGTGATTTTTTTCTTCAGGACTTATTTTCCCGCAGGCTGCGTCAATCCCTGGCGGACCGGGCTTTCGCACTTCCGGATGCCGTCGGACGGGTTAAGCGCCGGGGATTTAGTTCTACAATGCAGGTCACATCTGATTAACTTTTTGATTTAACTCTCCCGGATAAGCTCCGTCAGAGAAAAAGCCTCCTCTCCTTATGCTTCAGAGATTCCCCCGGCTGACGGGAAAAAAGCGTCCTGTGAATCATCTTTCGGAAGAAACCCGGATCCAGATCCGTGAGTCTCAGAAACTCGGTGCTCTGGGACAGCTCGCCTTTGTGCTGCAGGCCCTGGTAATCGGTGCCATCTCTGGGTTCGTGATCGGTATCTTCAGAATGGCTTTCACCGTGCTGAATGGTCTCGGGACGAACTGGGTTGTGGAGGAATTTCAGAAGGGGGCGGAAGGATTCCTCTTCATCGCGGCCGCGCTTATCTTCTGCTGCCTGCTCTCGGGGTTCCTGCTGAAAATCGAACCTATGATCAGCGGAAGCGGCATCCCTCAGGTAGAGCTTGCCCAGATCGGGAAATTTCCGCCGATGAACTGGCTTCGTGTGCTCATCACCAAGTTTGTCGGCACACTCACTGCTCTGGCGGCGGGACTCTCTGTGGGGCGTGAAGGCCCCTGTGTCCAGATGGGAGCCGCGGTCGGGGTCGGCGTCGGTACATTTTTCTACGGAAAACATGCTCAGACGATGCACCGCTATCTGACAGGCGGTGCCGTGTCCGGCATGACATCCGCTTTCTCATCCCCCATCGCCGGCATTCTGTTCGCCGTGGAAGACATGAAGGTGATTCTGGATCGGCGAATGCTTGCGTTCCTCGCGATCACCGCGATGAGTGCCTGGTTCATGGTGAAGCACATCCTGGGGCTTCCGCTGGTATTCCCTTTTGTCGGCCTTGAGCCTCTCGGCTTTCTCCAGCTCTGGGTGCTCCTGCCTGTCTGTATTCTCAGCGGCGTTCTCGGAACGGTGTACTGCTGGATTCTGGTCTCGATCACCTGCTTTGAAGACCGCCTCCCGTGGCCTTCCCGCTGGGTGAGGCTCGCCGTGCCGTTCGTGATGGTGGCACTGCTGCTGCTCTTCTATCCAACCGTTCTGACGGGGTTCGGCCCCATGCCGACACAGATGGAGCAGCTCAGGCTTTCTATCGACTTTCTGCTTCTGCTCTTCCTTGTGAAAGCGTTCTTCTCCTGCTTCAGCTTTGCCTCCGGTATCGCCGGCGGCATTCTGATGCCGATTCTCACCGCAGGCGCAATCCTCGGCTGCCTCCTCTCCTCCATCGGGCAATCGGCCGGCATACTCCTCAGCTCACAGTCCGGCACCATTATGATTCTCTGCATGGCCTGCTTCTTTTCTGCTGTCGTCCGGTCGCCTCTGACTTCTGCCGCACTGCTGACCGAAATGACGGGAGACTGGACGCTGCTTCCCGTAACCCTTGTCGCCTCCATCGCCGGCAATCTGATTGCCCGCTATATGGGAGCTGACCCCGTGTACGAAAGCCTGAAGGCCCGAATTCTGAGACAGAGAGAACATGCGGCCCCGGCTGCGGCTGCCGAGGCGCACTGAATGATCAAGGGGGGACTGCCGTGGAGAAGATCATCATCAGGGGAGCGAAGACTCACAACCTGAAGAACGTGAACGCTGAGCTTCCCCGGAATCAGCTGGTCGTCATCACCGGTCCCTCGGGCTCCGGAAAAAGCTCGCTCGCTTTCGATACGCTTTATGCCGAGGGCCAGAGGCGTTACCTCGAAGGTCTCTCCCCCTACGCCCGTCAGTTTCTCAATATCCGCAATAAACCGGATGTCGACAGCATTGAGGGACTCTCTCCCGCGATCGCTATCGATCAGAAAAACCGCTCCGACAATCCCCGTTCCACGGTTGGCTCTTCCACCGAAATTCTCGATTACCTGCGGCTTCTCTACTCCCGGGTCGGAACGCCTTACTGCCCCGACCACCACCTGCCGCTGGAAGCGACACCGGTGTCCGTCATTGCGGAACGGCTTCTTGCCTGGCCTGAGGAAACACCGGTTATTCTTCTGTCCCCCATTCCGGCAGACCTCCGCGCGAATCCTAAGCAGCTCCTCGCGGATCTCGCGCGTCAGGGGTTCCTTCGGGTCAGAATCGGGAGTGACATTGTTGAAACCGAAGAGGCGTCGCCTGATGCGCTCGCGGATCTCAGTCTCCGAGCTGATATTGTGGTTGACCGGTTGAAACTGAGAAAGTCTTCCCGCGGGCGTCTGACAGAAAGTCTTGATCTCGCGTCAAGGCTTTCCGGAGGCCGTGTTTCAGCAATGAATCACAGAACCCGGGAAGAAACCGCGTTTTCAACCAATTTCAGCTGCCCGCTCTGTGACTTTTCTCTGAAAAAGCTCGAGCCCGGACTTTTCTCTCCTCAGACCGCCCGGGGCCGATGCCCAACCTGCGGCGGAACAGGAACAGTTCCCGCGGTTTCAATTGAAAGCATTATTCATCCTGAGCTTTCACTTCCGGCGCGATTCCAAATTGGGGAGAGAATTCGCCGAAGCATTTTGCTCTGCTCGAAGCGGCAGCAAACCGGGCGTCCGTGTCGCTTGATACCCCTTGGGAAGAGCTGTCAGGAAAAGACCGGCAATTCATGCTTCAGGGAGACCCTGACCAACCAGAATTCCCCGGCATCGAATCCCTGATCACCGAAGAAGCCGAGACTCTTTCGAAAGCGGACCGCGAGAAGCTTCTCGGCCCGCTCCTCAAGGAGAAAACGTGCCCCGACTGCAAGGGTGAAAAACTGAGCCGGGAAGCACGGAATGTGTTTCTTACGTCCGAAGGTAAACTCTTCAGCTATCCCTCGCTCCTCCGGATGCCGATTTCAGAACTCGAACCGCTGCTCGGATCGCTTGAGCTCGGGGAAACAGCACGGGCGGTCGCCGACCGGATTCTGCCCCCGATTCTTGATCGCCTTCGCTATCTCAACTCGGTCGGTCTCGCTTACCTCACACTCGACCGTCCGGTCACAACGCTTTCGGGCGGCGAATCGCAGCGCATCCGCCTCGCGTGCGAACTGAGCTCCGGTCTTTCAGGCGTTATGTATGTGCTCGATGAACCCTCCACAGGGCTTCATCCGGCTGATAACGAGAAGCTTCTCGACTCTCTGAAAAGGCTGCGTGACGCCGGAAACTCCGTGATTGTGGTTGAGCATGATGAGGACACGATCCGGAGCGCGGATTACCTGATCGACATGGGGCCGGGGTCCGGAGAATCCGGGGGCGAGGTCATCGCCTCCGGCTCTCTGAAAGAAATTCTGAAAGACCCGAAGTCGGTCACCGGAACTTACCTCAGTCACCCGGAAACCACGGTTCAGCGGAACCGCTCACGGCGGATCGGCAAAAAGCTCCTGATCAAAGGGGCCCGGGGACATAACCTGAAAAATGTCTCCGCCTCTATCCCGGTTGGCTGTCTCACTGTGGTGAGCGGAGTTTCGGGGTCCGGCAAGTTCTCTCTCATCAATGGCACGCTGTACCCCGCGCTCGCCGCGAAGCTCTACCGGGCTTCAGCCTCGCCGCTTCCGGTCGACGCGATCGAAGGACTGGAACACCTCGATAAAGTGATCTGCATTGATCAGCAGCCGCTTGGGCGCACATCCCGCTCAAACCCTGCCACCTACATGGGAATCTTCCAGGGTATCCGTGAAATCTTTGCCGGCACCGCTCTGGCGCTTGAACGGGGCTATGGGGCGGATCGTTTCAGCTTCAACGTCAAGGGCGGCCGGTGCGAAGCCTGTCAGGGCGAAGGCATTCTGAAGATCGGACTCCAGTTCCTGCCCGATATGCAGGTTCCATGCGACGTCTGCGGCGGCACACGGTATAACCAGGAAACGCTTGAAGTCCGCTATCAGGGGAAAAATATCGCGGAGATCCTCGACCTCAGTGTCGATAAGGCCATTCCGGTCTTCGCCAATCACCCGGCCATTCTGCGGAAACTGGAGGCGCTCGAGGCTGTGGGACTGGGATATATCCGCCTCGGCCAGTCCTCGCAGACCTTCTCGGGAGGCGAGGCTCAGCGGGTAAAAATCGCAGTTGAACTTGCCAAAACGGATACCGGCCGCACTCTCTATCTGCTGGATGAGCCGACTTCCGGGCTGCACTTCAGGGAGATTTCGCAGCTCATTGCCCTGCTCCAGAAAATCTGCGATGCCGGAAACACCGTTGTCGTGATTGAGCACGACATGAATGTGGTCGCGAGCGCTGACTGGGTGATCGATATGGGACCCGGAGGCGAGGACGGCGGACGGATACTCTGCGAAGGCACGCCGGAAGACATTGCCGCCTGCCCCGAAAGCGTAACAGGCCGGTTCCTGCAGAAAAAAATAGCCTGATCTTTGGCTTACTATAGGAAATCGTCTTCTGAGTCATATCATCGGCCCCTCTTTGCGGGTGCCGGAGTGATGCTGAATGAAACCCTTTTTACTGATTATCTTTGCCGCGCTCCTGGCTTCCGGATCTGTGCCAGCCTCGGCGGATGAGCCCCCGGCTCACGTCATTACACCGCCTGAGAGCACTGCTCCCGCTGAGAGGCCGCTTCGGGTCGGCCTTGTCCTCTCGGGCGGCGGAGCCCGGGGATTCGCACACATCGGCGTGCTGAAAGTCCTTGAGGAGGCCGGCGTCAAGGTGAGCGTCATCACCGCAACCTCAATGGGATCCATGGTAGGCGGCGCCTACGCGGAAGGCTACACACCGGAAGAGATGGCGAACATCGTCAAAAACGTCAACTGGACGCAGATGTTCGCGGCAAAACCAAATCGGGCTGACCTCAACTGGCGGAGAAAGGAAGATAAGGAACAGGGACTTTCTGACACCGAGCTCGGCATAGGCCCCAAAGGGTTTGCCCTTCCTTACGGCATCGTCACCACACAGGAACTGGATCTCTTCCTCGCGAAGACGAACGAACCGGCCTCCATGATCAACGACCTCGCCAAACTTCCGATCCCGTTCGCCGCTTTCGCGACCGATCTGGAAACCGGCAAGGCGGTTGAGCTGCAGAAAAACATTTCGCTTTCGCGAGCCATGCGCGCCTCGATGTCTATCCCTGGCGTTTACGCGCCGGCCGAGTGGCAGGGGAAGCTGCTTGTGGACGGCGGTCTCGTGCAGAATCTCCCCGTGGATGCGGCCCGCGCCATGGGCGCAGACATCATCATTGCCGTCAACGTCGGCACGCCGCTTTCCCCGAGAAAGGACCTTGGAAGCATTGCCGGCGTGATGGGTCAGATGCTGAATATTCTCACCGAGCAGAACGTCCAGAAAAGCCTGAAGGAACTGCGGAAAGAAGACATCCTGATCACTCCTGATCTTTCCAAATACACGTCAGGCGACTTCACCAAATCGGCGGAAATCATGAAGGTCGGCGAGGATGCCGCCCGGAAGATTTTTGATCAGCTGAAGAAACTTGGTGTCCCGCAGAAGGAATTCGCGGCCTGGAACGCCAAGCGCCACGAACTGATCGAGACGGATAAACCTCACCAGCTCGCCGACATCCGGGTTGACGGTCTTAAAACCGTGAACCCGAAGAGTGTTCTCGCGGAAATCAAGATCCGGCCGGGGGACACTGTTACCACTTCCCAGGTCGAGGCCGCGGATAAGAAGATCTGGCAGGATGACGATTTTCTCTCGGTCCCCTACCGGTTTGAACCGGGACCTGACGGGATGGAAGTGCTGGTCTTTGAGCCGCAGGAAAAAACCTGGGGCTACTCTTCATTCCGGTTCGGAGGCCGCGTTCAGACGAACTTCGATGACGACAACAATTTCCAGTTCATGCTGCAGCACACCCTGGGCTGGCTGAACAGCTGGGGCGGAGAACTGAGGACCGAAGCGCAGATCGGTGAAAAGGTGTCGTTCTCAATGCAACTCTATCAGCCGATCGGAACAGCGAGTCCCTTCTATCTGCTCCCCAGGATCTACGCGAATAAGGAGAGCTACGACCTCTATAACGGCGACAACCGTTCTTCTTCCTGGCAGAACAAAACCGCGGCCGCGTCTCTGGAACTTGGCTATGAAATCGGCCGTCTTGGAACTATCAGTGCCGGCACCGGCTACTTCACGCTGAGGAACACCCGTACAGTCGGAAATGACAAACTGCCGGTTCCCAATCAGAGCAGCCTCGGCTCCTTCATCAATCTCAGTCTGGATCGGCTGGATAACGTCAATTTCCCGACGAAGGGCTACAAGCTGGATGCCACTGGCATGCACTTCTATCACGACATGGGAACGAGCCGCAGCCGGGACACGTTTGACGCATCCGGTACGGCGGTGAAGACATTCGGCCCCTGGACCGTCAATGCGTCTCTGAAAGGAGGCCGTTCGTCACTGGAAGGCGTCTTCAAACTGGGCGGTGCCTTCAATCTGTCGGGCTCAGGATACGGACGGTACTCCGGGGATCGGATGCAGTTCGGTCGCCTCATGGTGTACCGGAGCCTCAGCTCCAAGCTGATGCAGATCGGAGCGCCTGTCTGGGCGGGTGTCTCGCTTGAGGCCGGCAAGGTCTATAACAGCAGCGGAAGCCAGAATTCCGGCTGGAAGCAGGCTTACGGCCTCTTCCTAGGAGCTGATACCTGGATCGGCCCGATTTACCTCGTCGTCGGCAAGACATCAGGCGGATCAAAAGCGATCTACTTCGCCTGGGGTCATATCCAGTAAGCGCTTCAGCGCAGAGCGTCCCGGTTTCTGAACCGGGGCGCTTTTTTCTTTCCAGACAACAAAAAAACCACAGACCGTAAGGTCTGTGGTTTTCGGAAACCTGGTGGCGAGTCAGGGACTCGAACCCCGGACACAAGGATTATGATTCCTCTGCTCTAACCAGCTGAGCTAACCCGCCATGAGAAGACGAATTATGCGGTATTTTTTTTACTTTGTCAAGGAATTCAGAAAAAATTTCTCTTACTTCTGCCAGAAATGGTTGACCGGACCGTGTCCGCTTCCCACTGACAGGCGATCCGCAGCCTGAATAGCGCCGCGCAGATAATCGTGCGCATCTGAAAACGCCTCCCACGCCGAACACCTCTGAGGTAGCAGTGCCGCGATAGCGGAGGAAAGCGCGCATCCCGTGCCGTGCGTATTCTCTGTTTTCACCCGGCTTGATTCGTAGCGGCACTGCTACCTCAGA
>OGKX01000583.1_pt1 | contig 19694 bp, 14 predicted proteins | sample 1572541 | NCBI WGS metagenome assembly OGKX01 (sample SAMEA2581982, study PRJEB24529) | metagenome | biome: Human gut stool | place: China | collected 2011
TCCTGCTGGGGTGGCTCATGCGATTTTCAAGGTGCGATGTGACTTTGTAAGGAATCGGGGAATTTCATCAGTGATACCGTAGTGAATTGGCTTACTTTTGAAAACACTTCCTATACCCTATACAAACTTTAAGGGGTGTTTTTAAACCGGGTCTTTTGAAAATTCAAAGAAAATTCATTTTTCCAACGTTCCCCTCTACCTATAACAATCTAAAATGGGTGTTTGGCAACCAGATTTTCAAATTTTGTTGAACTGCCTAATTTTAGAATATAGATTTCGTTCGATTTTCACTTATAGAACCAGAGGAAAGCTGTTTTACAAAAGATTTTGAAAGCCCCTGCACTAATAGGAATCCGCAGGGCTGTTTTGGAATACAGTTTTGAAAATTTTTCAATTTAAGAAAAAAGAAAAACGGCAAAGCAGATAAAATCCACTTTACCGTTTTGTTTCGATAGCGCGATACGCATAAATTACTGTCTTGGGCTTTTCCGATAATTTGCCTTATGAGAAGGTCGGCAAAAATGAGCCTGTCTGCATTGCAGATGAAGTGCCGTTTGACATCCCGGAGAGCTGGGAGTGGGTTACTTTAAAGCAGATAGCTGTTACCGCACTAGGTAAAACACTAGATAAATCAAAAAACATTGGTGAATATCGCCCGTATCTATGCAGCATCAATGTTTATTGGACAGGTATTGATTTATCAACCGTAAAACAGGCTCGTTTTGAAGATTCTGAATTATCGAAGTACCAGCTGAACAAGGGAGACTTGCTTATCTGTGAAGGCGGTGATGTTGGCCGTTCTGCTGTATGGGATAGAGATGAAGAAATGTATTATCAGAATGCACTTCATCGTGTCCGCTTTTACGGTAATATCGAGCCACGCTTCTTCCAGTTACTGATGGAAAGCTATAAGGGCGCAAAAATATTGGACAATTATAGCAAAGGAATGACTATAAAACATCTCGTTCAGAATTCACTTAACTCTATTTACTTTCCTTTGCCGCCACTTGCTGAACAAAGGCGCATCGTAGAAAAAATCAAACAGCTTACGCCGTATCTTAAAAAGTATGGTTCAGTTGAAACTACACTGTCAAATCTGAATTTGGCTTTCCCGGATGACTTGAAGAAATCAATTCTTCAATACGCCGTTCAGGGCAAACTTGTTCCCCAAGACCCAGCAGATGAACCTGCATCCGTTTTGTTAGCGCGCATCCGTGCAGAAAAAGAGCAGCTCATTAAAGCTGGAAAAATCAAACGGGATAAGCATGAATCTGTCATTTTCAGACGAGATAATTCTTATTATGAGAAGGTCGATGGAATTGAACGCTGCATCGATGATGAACTGCCATTTGAAATTCCCAAAAGTTGGGAATGGGTACGCTTCTTTTCCGTAGTGGAGATAGCAACAAATCTTGTTTCTCCAGAACGATATTTTGATTATATGCATATTGCTCCTGATAATATTGAAAAATTAACAGGAACTCTCTTGGACTGTCGAACAGTTGCGCAGGATAAAGTCTCAAGTCCTAATCATCTATTTTTCAAAGGACAGATTCTTTACTCTAAAATCCGCCCACTTTTGCGCAAGGCTGTAATTGCTCCCTTTGATGGACTGTGTAGCGCAGATATGTACCCGCTAAAGACTCCAATAAACAAAGAATACCTATTGAGGTATATTTTATCAGACTCGTTTAATGCGCAAGTAGCAACTGCGATGTCAAGTCGAGTTAAAATGCCCAAAATAAATCAAGCGGAGTTGAGCAAAGTGCTAATTCCGGTGCCGCCAATTCAGGAACAAAATCGCATCGTAAATAAAATCAAAGAATTATATATGGCCTTGGTGTGAGATTGTATAAAATCATGGTGAAAGGAGGTCTTTCACTATGATTGAAGAATTTGAAAGACACTTGAGAGGAACAAATCTCTCAGAAAACACTGTAACATCCTATTTGTTTGCTGTGCGGCAGTTTGGGGAACGGCATGATGCCGTCACGAAATGCAATTTGAAAGAGCACAAAGCATGGCTGATTGAGCAGTACAAGCCCAAGACGGTCAATTTGCGAATCCGCGCTATCAACTGCTACCTCGAAAGCATCGGAAAGGATTCATGGAAATTGTCATCCATCAAGGTGCAGCAGAAAGCCTTCCTCGAAAATGTCATTAGCGAAGCAGACTACATCTACTTCAAAAACTGCCTGAAGCGCGATGACAATATGCTTTGGTATTTTGTCATCCGCTTTTTGGCTGCTACGGGTGCGCGCGTCAGCGAGCTGGTACAAATCAAAGTTGAACATATTAGGCTTGGACACCTCGATCTTTATTCTAAAGGTGGAAAGCTGCGCCGCATCTACATTCCCAAATCATTGCAAGAGGAAGCCATTGTCTGGTTGGAAGAAAAGCAACAAGACAGCGGCTTTATCTTTTTGAATCGTTTCGGTGAACGAATCACTACAAGAGGTATTTCTGGACAGCTGAAAAAGCTGGCGATAAAGTATGGCATTGATCCTGCGGTGGTCTATCCCCATTCTTTCAGGCATCGGTTTGCAAAAAGCTTTTTGGAGCGGTGCAGCGACATTGCATTCCTTGCAGACCTGATGGGGCATGAAAGCATTGAAACGACGCGAATTTATTTGCGCAAAACTGCAACCGAACAGAGAACTTTGGTGGATAATATCGTAGACTGGTAAAAAATGAGGGTGCATTTTTAATTATGCACCCTCATTTCTATAGTTTCTTCATCTGACTAAATATTGCTGCAATTTGTTCAACAATCCGTGTCTGTTCGTTAAGTGGTGGTAACGGAATTAAAAGTTTCTCTATTCGAGCTATCGCCAATTTGGGCTGTCCAACTTTTGTTGTCACTTCGGCAATTTGATTTTGTATAAACGATGACTGAAGTAAGAATATCATCCAATCCTGATTGAGCGACGAAAAGACAAGTCGATCTGCATTTTCTGTTAAATTTGCACCATCCAATTCCGGGGGAATTTTCCCAATTCGCCCGATTGTACCAGCAACTGTAATAAACACATCTTCTTTTTTTATTATGTATTTTGATATACTGTTAAATATATCTTCTGGAACATATAATAGTCCATTTTGAATTACAGTTCCATCTTTCATATCAGAAACGCGGATATAAACATGTCCTGTATTCTCAGCGGTCAATTTTCTGCCTGCGGGGATTCGTTTTCCTCCAAGTACTTTTGCGATTGTTGATAATCTTGTCCATTCCCAGCTTTTGGGAATCTCAAACGGCAACTCATCATCGATGCAACGTTCAATTCCATCGACCTGCTCATAATAAGAATTATCTCGTCTGAAAATGACAGATTCATGCTTATCCCGTTTGATTTTTCCAGCTTTAATGAGCTGCTCTTTTTCTGCACGGATGCGCGCTAACAAAACGGATGCAGGTTCATCTGCTGGGTCTTGGGGAACAAGTTTGCCCTGAACGGCGTATTGAAGAATTGATTTCTTTAACTGTAACGGGAAAGCATCATTCAATCGTGTCAAAGACTGTTCTAAGTTGGTATATATAGATAATATGTTTTTGAGGACTTTTATTTTTTCGCAAATGCGTATTTGTTCCTTAATAGGTGGTACTGGAATTAACAAAGCATCTAAACTGTCTGAATTTAGAGTTGCACCCTTAATGGCTGTCTTAGTATTTCCATTTTGAGATAATAATGGCAGAGTCACGAATAGATAATTTGTTATAACGCGATTGACATCACAAAATGGATAGATTGAAATAATAGCTTCATTGTGAAAAGCGTCCATTCCAAGAATAGATACTTTTCCGACTGTTAGCTTAAAGCTCATTAAAAGGGTTCCAGCTTTACTGATGCGATTTTTAAAAATGACCTTTGCCGAATGTTCATTAACACGTTCTTTTGTTACGCATACCGTATCATCGAGCACCAAATCGGCTATTGAAACCCATGGATAGGTTGCGTTTTCCCAGTATTCGCTTTCTTTACGTGGCGGAGTTTTCCCCATGTTATATGACACTAGATTTTTAAATCTCACCCACTCCCAGTTCTCCGGGATGTCAAAAGGCACTTCATCTGCAATGCAGATAGGCTCATTTTTGCCGACCTTCTCATAAGGCAAATTATCGGCTCCACGAAAAATCACAGATGGATTCTTTTCTTTCTTGATTTTGCCCTCTTTGATAAGCTGTTCTTTTTCTGCACGAATGCGTTCCAGCAGCACAGAAGCAGGCTCGTCATTGGGGTCTTGCGGAACAAGTTTGCCCTGTACTGCCATTTGCAGAATGGAATTTTTCAGTTGCTGTCCTGTCATTTTTTCTTCCTTATCTATGTGGCTCAGTCCTGTGCTTCAAGGTCAATGCCCAGAATCTCCGTGATCTGAGCAAGGATTCGGTCAATGTCTGCGTTCAGGCTGGCGCGCTTCTCCTGATACTGCTGAATCAACTCTTTGGGCGGTAAGATTTCCTCTTCCTCATGCGGATAGCCACACAAGTCAATATTATAGTTGCGGTCTTTGATCTCCTGCACGGTATACTTTTTGGACTTGTCAAACCCGTCCAGCTGAATTTCTTTGCGGTCGCTCCACCATTCTACCGCAGGAGCAAAGTGTTCCAGCTTCATGGGCTTGGTCTTGCTGAAATGCTTGTAGCCTTCCGGCATATCCAGACGATAAAACCAGGTTTCCTCTGTCGGGCCAGTATGGTCAAAAAACAAAATGTTGGTCGTAATCGACGTATATGGGGAGAACACACTACCCGGCATACGGATGATGGTATGGACATTGAACTCAGAGAACAGTTTCGTTTTGATTGCTACTTTGGCATTGTCTGTGCCGAACAGAAAACCATCCGGCAGAATGACAGCTGCACGGCCATTTTCTTTCAATCGGTACATGATAACGGACATAAATAGGTCGGCGGTTTCGCTGCTGGCAAGGTCAGCAGGAAAATGGTTTTTAACATCGTTTTTCTCAGAACCACCATAGGGAGGGTTCATCAAGATAACGTCTACCTGATCGTCTTCGGTATAATCCAGAACATCCCGAAGCAACGTGTTATCATGGAACACTTGCGGCACATCCAAGTCATGCAGCAGCATATTGGTAATGCAAAGCATATAAGGGAACTGCTTCTTTTCAATGCCGTATATGGAGTTTGCATACAGGGCTTCATCCTCTGTTGTCTTGACCTTTTTATGCAGAGCTTTCAGCCAGCTGGTGATAAAACCGCCTGTGCCGCAGGCAAAATCAGCCATTTCCTCACCGATTTGTGGGTCGATCATCTGCGCCATAAAATCAGTCACGGCGCGCGGCGTATAAAATTCACCTGCAGAGCCAGCACTTTGCAGCTCTTTTAGAATAGTTTCGTAAATTTCCCCAAACGCATGACTTTCTGCATAATCACTCAGGTCAAGCTCATCGATCACATTGATAACTTGTCGGAGCAAAACACCATCTTTCATATAGTTGTTGGCATCTGCAAAGGTAGTCTGCACGATTGCTTTTTTGATGGGCGTAGAAGCGTCCACAGGTAACTTTTTCAAAGTGGGGAACAGCGTATTGTTGATAAATTCCAACAGTGTGTCGCCCGTTATGCCCTTACCGTTTTCATCGTGCGCCCAGTTACGCCAGCGGCAGGGTTCAGGAATAATTGACTGGTAATCCTTTTCGTCCCACTCCCAATCATTCTCTTTGGCATCGTACACTTTCAAAAAGAGCATCCATGCAATCTGCTCAATGCGCTGCGCATCACCGTTGATACCTGCATCGTTCCGCATAATATCGCGGACACGCTTCACAAAATTCGATAAATTTCCCATTGTTATGCAATTTCTCCTTCATAGATTGCCTGTTCCAGTTCCTTAACAGCTTTCAGATACCCGTCTTTCCCGCCAAAGTAAGAGGCAATCTTTTGAGGCTTGCCCATTTTCAGGAACGGGTCAAGCCGCAGAATTTCCGTCTTCTCAATCTCATAAATGCCAGTATTCATATACTTGTCCAGAAGTGCTTCCAGAACATCTCTTGCTGCACCGCTGTATTTGCCTAGAAAGTCGCGTTTTTTGACATTTTCTGCTCGTTCTCTACGCGTCAAAGGCTTTTTATCAAACGCAACATGGCAGATAAAGTCAAAGTCATCCACATCCGTCATGTTCTGATCGGCCTTTAGTGCTTCAAGGTCAATGCCATGCTCCAGAAGAAGTTCCCGGATTTTTTCTTTCTTTTCCTCAGCAGACCACTGACGGATAAAATTGTCCAGCGAAGCGTACGAGCCACGGATATTCTCTTTTGTGTAGTCAATAATGCTTTCCTGCCGGAGAAGCTTTCCGCCTGCATCATAAATAGAAACCGTTTTGTAGATGATCTCCACCCGGCAGCCATCTTTATCAACGATTGGTTTGGGTTTCTTGGAGTCTGGCGGCGTGGGAGGGTCAGATGTTCCTGCGCCCTTTTTCGGTACGGGCTTATCGTTCTCTTTTTCGGGATCGAATTCTTCGTTCATTTCAATCGGGCCATCCCAATCCGGGTCGGCAAAAAGGCGGCTCACATTTCGGAAGTCCATCACAACAAAATGGGTCTTGCCTTCTTTTTCGCGCAGACGGGTCCCGCGGCCAATGATCTGCTTGAATTCTGTCATAGAGCCAATCATTTCATCCAAGACGATCAGCTTTGTCATCTTGCAATCCGAGCCCGTGGAGAGCAGCTTGGATGTAGTCGCAATAACAGGATATTTTGAACCAACAGAGATAAAATAATCCAGCTTACTCTTTCCATAAGTATCACTGCCTGTAATGCGAACAACATAATCGGGATTCTGCTTCATCATGTCGGCATTTTGGTTTGCCAACGCCATCCGCATACGCTCTGCCGCTTCTTCGGTTGGGCAAAATACGATGGTCTTAGCCATGCGGTCAGTGCTTTTCAAGTATCGCGTGATTTCAGCAGCAACTTGATTGATACGATCCTCTATAATAATGTTGTAGTCGTAATCGCTATTTGTATAAATGCGATCTTCGATTTCGTTTCCGTAAATATCGCGCTGGCCCTTGCGTGGACGCCATCCCTCACCAATATCAGTCATAACATTGATTACCTTAAAAGGTGCAAGAAAACCGTCCTCGATTCCTTCTTTCAGACTGTAAGTATAGATGGGTTCACCAAAGTAGTCGATGTTGGAAACATATTTGGTTTCTTTAGGCGTAGCAGTCATGCCGATTTGCGTAGCAGAAGCAAAATATTCCAGAATTTTGCGCCAGTTGCTTTCTTTCTTCGCCGAGCCACGGTGACACTCATCGACAATAATCAGGTCAAAGAAATCCGGGCTAAAGAGCTGTGACAGCTTATCGAGTGCATTTTCAGCGTTCTCGTCTTGTTCTTCGTTCTTTCCAGCGAGCTGCTGATAGAGAGAAAAATAGACCTCATAAGAAGTAATCGTGCGAGGGTCGTCTTTAGAAAAATTCACCTTATGAATGACCTTTTCCAGCGGCGCAAAGTCCTGTTGGATAGACTGGTCAACAAGATTGTTCCGGTCCGCAAGATAGAGAATCTTTTTCTTTAAGCCGCTTTTGAGCAGACGATATACAATTTGAAATGCCGTATAAGTTTTACCTGTACCAGTTGCCATTACCAGTAAAAGCCGATTTTGTCCTCTTGCAATCGCGTCCAACGTGCGGTTGATGGCAATGCGCTGGTAATAGCGCGGTGGGTAAGTGTTTTGGTTGCTGTAATATGGCTGTGCAATTAATTTCTCCTGCACATCCGTCAAACCAGCTCCATCGTTTGCACCTGCTTTGTACCGCTCAACCAGCTCTTTTTCTGTTGGGAATTCGTCAAGTCCAAAGGTGCGTTCTTTGCCCGTCAAGAAGTCATGTTCTGCAAAGCCATCCCCATTTGAGCTAAAGGCAAACGGAACATCCAACATCTGCGCATAGGTCATGGCCTGCTGCAATCCATGGGAAACCGTATGATTGTTGTCTTTTGCTTCAACAATGGCAATCGGATTATTCGCGCTCAGGTAAAGCACATAGTCTGCACGTTTCGGCTTTTCACGGGCCACAATGTTACCTTTGAGGTTGATACGGCCATCCGTAATTTTTGTTTCCAGCGTGATATGTTGCTTATCCCATTTTGCTGTAATTGCGGGTGTGATGTAATGGAACTTAATATCTTCTTCGGACATTTGACTCTTTGAAAGCACCGCCATACAGACAACCTCCTGCATTATAGAATCCCGAAAACTTCCAGATAATCAATATTATCGGAAGTTTCATGCCGCAACGACCTTCAAGGTCAAACGACTCCAATTATTACTATACCACGACTTGATTCGGTGGGCAACAAGGCTAGAGATAAAAATGCTTTGCAACAAAGTAGTAAAGTTGTACAATAGCTTTAGATGATAGTGACAAGATTAGCTATCGTTGACATTGAAGCATCAGCCTGCTGTAGAGCCCAGATGATGGGGTGCACGGACACCACAAGCTGGATAGGGTCAATGTGAATCGAAAGAAACTGCACTGTAAAAAACACCATTCATGTTCCAATCAGTGCTATGTATTGGAAGATGAATGGTGGATTTTTGAACGAGCGGCGTTGCAATAAGTCTGAAGTTTTTAATTATCGAAGATTACGAATTCGGATTTTAGATGCAATTGGGCTATAACGCTTGTCATAAGCTTTATCGATATACGCAGTTGGATTGGATATAAAATCGGACCATTTCACGATCACGCAGTATTCCTCATCGGAAGTCCATGCACAGCTAGCATGAGGTTCGGTATAAAAATTGGCAGAAAATTCGCGGATTACAGTTGTATCATTTAACAAAATGCAATCGTGGTACTGACCACAAGTACTGCAGAGCGAACTTCCTTTATAAATAGAACCATACATTTCAGGTAATACAATACCTAGTACACCATTACGAGTATTTCCGATTCCATTATAAAGAGAGGCCTGAAGTTCTCGCTGAATGAAATAATTACGTGGCCGTCCCCAATAATCATTTCCTTCATTTTCAGAAGAATGCTGGCCAATCAAGAAAATTGTCACAGTTGAATCGGATAGATAGTCGTTTCGAATAGTTTCCATTATGTAGTCGCCATCTTCACTATCAATAATACGATCCAAGGATTTATCGATAACATCCTGACCTGCAAATAACTCGACGAGATAATTTTTATACGTTTTATCCTCTTTTTTATAACTTATAAAGCACTTGTGTCCCATTTTTAATCTCCTGACTTCATTATTTTTTGAAAAGCTTTTTTATTTTATAAAGATCGATTTTATCTAGACTGTTTTGTGCTAAAACAATTTTTGCTTTTGAAGGATATTGAAAACGAATACGACTAACTTTAAAAGTCCAAAGAATAATTTCAAGAAGTTCTTGATCGGTTATATTTTCATAACCGTGAAATCTTGTTATCCCAGAACCCAAAAGTGGAAGAACAATAGACCTTCCACCATAATGAATATCGCACTCGTTCCACATATTCATAAGGCATGCAGTATAGTCATTCATTTCCAAATATGCTCTATTTTGATTGTCGAATTTTGAGAATGCAAGTATAAAAAAGTCATCCATTGGAACAATCGTTCCGAGTTTATATTGGATTTGCTTTCCTACCAGCCTATTCTGATTGACGTTAATCTTACACTCTTGAGCATGCTGATTCTCTTGTATTAGATGATCTAAGGACTCTACATCATGGGCATACTTTTTAATAAACTGTCCGTTTAACGTTCGAGAAGAAATAATGTTTTCATCTACTTGGGTATCAAAGTATTCGTTAAATGCAATGATTTTTAAGCCTTCGCTTTGAAAAACATCGCCTGCTGAAATTTCGATAGTGGAGTTATTAACGGACAATTCGACATGTCGGATATGATTTGCATGAAACCACATTAGAACATAAACAATTAGCATCACACCAACGAAAGACAAAAAGTATTTGATTTTCAGTTCGGAGGGTATATCGTAGAAGAGCAGAAGAAATGAAACGATTGAACTAGTGATCGATAGTATTTTTTCATAATCGGCACGAAGTTCTTTTCTAAAGAAAGAAACTTTCATTGACATTTTAGATTCACCCCACGTCTATAAAGAACTAAGCAGCTACCAAAGAAGAATCTCAGACTAAATAGGATTTTATTCGTCCGCTTGATCTAATGATACTCTAAGATGTTCACAAAATCAATCTGCCCGTTAAAAATTCAATCGTTCGTTAACGCGATAAAAGTTTTGAATTTGAACTGAAAATACGGTATAATGAATCTAAACATTAAAAAGCGAGTAGGTGATACCATGCCTTTCCCCCTCGACCATTACATTGAAGCCTCCCATGTGGATTACAAGGAACGTCTTGAAGAGAAAAAGCCGCGCAGCTGGCTGAAATCCGTGTCGGCATTTGCCAATACCGAGGGCGGACACTTGATTTTTGGCGTAAAGAATGAGCCGCGCGAGGTCGTAGGATTGGAAAATCCGCAGGCTGTGGTAAGCAGATTGACGGAACTTATCAAAGTCCGCATTGACCCTACGCCGCGCTATCGGGTGCGGGAGGTCGAAATAGAGGGCAAGTCCTGCGTTGATCTGGAAGTACAGGACGGCCCGGCGTATCCATATTATTATGCCTTTGACGGTTCCCATACGGCCTATGTGCGGCATGGTGACCAGTCCGAAGAAGCCACTTCACGGGAACTGAACGAATTGATTTTGCAGGGCATGAACCAGACTTTTGATGCCCTGCCCAGTTCTTATCGAGTGGGTGATGTCAGTTTTACACTGCTGGCCGCGACGTTTAAGAATCTGAAAAAAGAGGATTTCGACCTCGAAAAAGACTTGCCCTCCGCAGGATTGGTAACAGATGATGGACAGATTACGAATGGCGGCCTGCTGCTTTGCGATCAGGGCGTTCTGAAACAATCCCGTATTTTCTGCACCCGCTGGAAAGGCAACTACAAGGGCAGCATTGAAGAAGATGCTCTGGATGACAAGGAATTTCAGGGTGCAAGTCTGATCACGCTGCTGCAAAATGCGGAAGATTTTGTTCGCAACAACAGCAAAAACCCGTGGAGTATCCGTGGTATGACCCGTGAAGAACGCAGTGACTATCCGTATAAGGCCGTTCGTGAGGTGCTGGTCAATGCGCTGATTCATCGGAATTATCAGATTCTTGGTTCGGAGATTCATGTGGAAGTGTTCGATGACCGACTGGAGATCACTTCACCGGGCGGTATGATGAATGGCCGCAGGGTTCAGGACATGGATATCCGGCACATTCCGTCTATGCGGCGCAATCAGGTTATTTCAGACGTGTTCTCACGGCTTGGCTTTATGGAGCGCCGTGGCAGCGGCATTGACCGCATCCTGAACTCTTATGTGGAAGTAGCCCAGAAGCCGACTTTCTACTCGGATTCGGATTTCTTTATCGTCACACTGCCGAATAGAAGTGTAGCGACTCCGGCACAGGTCAGTATGGAAAGTGTGGCAAGTGGTGCGGAAAGTGCGGAAACCTCTGCGGAAAGTGCGGAAACTTCTACAGTGCTCCACGGAATGAGTACGGATGCCGAAGTGAGTGAACTTTGCAAAAGGCTGGATAATACCAGGCTGACTGCAAGTACAAAAGAACGGACGCTTGAACTTTTCAAGAGATATCGGTATCAATATCAGTTCCGCAGCATAAACGTTGCACAGCTATATGGCGTTCAGAAATCGCGTGCATCCTCTATCATCAAGAATCTTATCAAGCATGGATTGGTGACGTCACAAGAATATGGCGTATACCAATTTGTGAAGAAGTAACACCGCTATCAACAGGCGGTTTTTGAAAACCAAGCGGTGAAGCTGTTACAGCCCATGGAACGTCTTAATATAATTTGAATTATCATAATCGAAATTATATTAACCACTTGTGTGAAAATGCCCACTCCCCTGAGAACTCTTCAGACGAGTGGGCATTCTTCTTTCTGTGTATCAAATTTACCTCTGTGGTCACTCAAATCGCCATCAAGTCGGTGGTTAAAATCATCATTTTTTATTTGTCCAAGAGTAAGTGCACGGTTTCTGCACTGTTTTTGCACGGTTTCAAGGGATGCAATGGGCACTCTGACTTGCAAAATACGACAAAGGGTGCAGAAATTGCCGGGCAGAAAATCACGATGCTTTGCACAAAAATAACGCAAACTCGAAAGTTTCAAAATCAGAGTGCTCAGCCCGAGGGGCTCTTTTAATCAGAGGGCCAGGGATTCGAGTTCCCTCGAGCACACAAAAATCCAACGAAGAATCGTAAGATTTCTCGTTGGATTTTCCTTTTTCTGGATGCTTGCACACCTTTGCACACTTTTGCACACCGGCGGGAAAGCCGTGTTTTTTCCTTGCATTGTCTGCATCTTGTGCATCGTGAGCAGAGCTTGTCGGGGCGAGGCCCCTCCATCTCGCCTGCGGCGAGACCGTTCTGTCGCTTAAAAGCCCCACTGGGGCTTTCATTGCTGCGCTGCGCTCGCAAACGCAAATTTTCCATACTTTTTTCAGGCGAACAGCAGGCGGGTGAACTCACGCCGCTGCTCGGGGTTCATCTGTCGGACAACTTTCAGCATCCCTTCCGGGGTGATCTGGATGCTGTCCGGCAGATTTTCTTTTACCGGCACAGAGCCGGATTTGGGGGAACCGATGTCCTGTGAATAGAAGTCTGCTTCCAGCTTCTCAGCCAGCTCCAACCGGGGCTTGTCCTGCGTGTGGGCGTAGGTGTCCATCAGGATGCCGGTGGTGGCGTGACCGGTGTTGCCCTGCACGGCTTTAATGTTGCCGCCGGATTCGATCAACTGGTAAGTAGCACTGGAGTGGCGCAGACCGTGGAACACGATCTTCTCAAACTCCGGGTGCTCCGCTCTCCACTGGCGATACCACTTGGTCAGAACGTCCGGGGCAATGGGTAAGCCGTCTGGTAAGCGGAACAGCTGACCGCAGTTGCTGTATTTTTCCGGGGCATTCTGTTCGTCCTGCTTCATCTTTTCCAGCCATGCCAGAAGCTCCTCTTTCAAGGGCTTGGTCATGTACAGGATGCGGTTGGACTTTTTGGTCTTAGTCCGCTTAAGGATCAGCGAGGACTTACTCCCCTCCCGTCTGTCCGGGAAGGTGTGGTAGATCTGGGTGGGGTCGATCTTGGACAAGGCGACCTTGTCGGCACGCTGCAGGGCTTTGTTCACCGAGATGGTTCCCCGTCCGTCTGCTGCGTCAAAGTCCAGATCACTCGGCTGCAAGCCGAGGATCTCACCCTCTCGCAAGGAGAGGATCATGCTCATGTGCACAGCCAAATGCAGGGCAGGGTTCTCGATGGTCTGCAGCGCCGCCAACATGGTGCGCTCATCCCAGATGGTGCGTTCTTCGGTATTGATCTTGGGGGCTTCACGGGGAGTAGGCGATTTGTGGATCAGATCCCAGTCAACGGCATACGAAAAGGCGGTCTTCAGGAGCGTGTGGACTTCGTGAATGGATGTGCTGGATAACAGCCGCTTCTTCTGATTTTCCGTCAGCTCCTGCTTTTCGCCGTGAACGTACTGGCCGCAAGGGGTCTGGCTCAGAGTGGCGTAGAACTGCTCGATGTCGTAGGTGCGGAGGTCTTGCACCTTCCGCTTTCCGATATACGGCACGATGAGGTTCTGCACCATCGCCACAGATTGGGTGTAGGTCTTGGGAGACCACTTGTGTTTGCTGGACTGAATGGGGATCCACTTGTACAGCATCTCCTCCACCGTCATGGTGTCGGGCACGAGGAAGGTGCCGTCCAGCAGTTCCTTCTCCACCGTGATCTTGCGCTCCTGCGCTTCGGCCTTGGTCTTGAAGGTTTCCCAGCCCTTGCAGGGCTTGCCAGCATGATCTTTGTAGTTATATCGGACGGAATACGTGTTGCCACGTTTCATAATAGATGCCATAGATGTTCCCTCCCTCAGACCGCTGCAAACCAATCGTCGAAGCTCTGCTTGCTTACCCGGATGCTGCTACCGAGGCGGATCACCTTGAAGTCTTTCGTGGTGTTGCACAGGTTATACGCAGCGCGGTTGGAGATCGCCAAAAGCTGGGCAATCTCCTCCACCCGGTAGACAAGCGGGGCGTGTCGGACGGTTTTGCTGGTCTGGTCAGAAGGTTCTACGGCAGGGGTTTCGGACAATTTCATTGTAGGGGATTCGGGCGCGATTTTCAAGTCCTCACGGGTCAGTTTGGCGGAATTTTTGCGGACATTCGTCATAGGCATGTCTCCTTTGCACTTCTCCAGACCCGGCGCAGTTCCGGTTGAGCTGCACCCTGTGGGCCGGTAAATATGTAAGGGCCTGCCGCTCCTGACCCGAAGCAGCAGCCCCAAAAAGTGCGAGAACTTGAATTTACGCGCCCTACGCGCCCCAAACCACACAAAAGTACCTTTCTGTGTTGATTTTTTAGGGCGCATGGCTGGGATGCACGCGCCCTTTTGGGGCGCATCTTGCCTTCTCTCCCGCCCCGAAGGGCGTGTTGCCGCCCTGTATCCGCCCGAAAGGGCGGATACGCGCCCGGAGAAAGCAACGATAACAAGTCAAAACCACTGCTTTGGGGCGCGTGGGGCGGGAGATTTTCACTTTTCGTGTGTTTTATGCCGCAGCAAAGGCGGGGTGGACGCATACGCCCCGGAAGCCGCGGTACTTTCCCTCGATGTGCTTGGAAAAGGTCAGGCCATACTTCCCCGCATTTTTCAGCAGGAACTGGCTGAACTTCTTTTGCGGAACAGGTGATTCCAGATTATCCTCGCACCACTTGGTGTAGGCGCGGTAGAGATAGGTGGAGCGTTCCTCGGTGTCGGGCTTGAAGCGGACATACGCCGTTGCCTGCATGAACTGGGTTAGGTTGTCGCTGTCCGCCATGGCTGCTTCGAGGTTCTGGATGGAGCGCTCGCTGATGGTGAACTGATAGCGGTTCGCCAGCAGACGGTGCAAACCTTCCAGCATCCACAGCAGGATGCCGGGACGCTCCTCGGACAGCTCTTCGATAAGGAACGGGTTATCCACCCGGGCAGGGTCACGGTCTTTCACCGTGATGAGGATCTGCCTGCGCCAGAAGCCGTCGCTGTCATCGTGAGCGGCCACAAGGTTGCCATTGCCGAAGCAGATGAAACGAACGTACAGCAGACCTTGGACAGCCTGCTTATTCTTTCGCTCAATGCACAAACGGTCTTCGGCGGTAACGATGGACTTGATGTTTCGTGTTTCAGGCAGAGCCACCATGTTCAGGTCGTCATCGACCATGACCAGCTTGTACTCCAGATTTGCACTGGCAAAGCGGTTCGTTTCGATGCGGAGGATGGATTCGGAGTGAGAGGCTTCCCCGAACAGCTTCTTCAGCAGCAAGCCGATGCGGGATTTTCCCTCGCCGCCCTTGCCGGTCATGACCAGCATCTTCTGCGCCTTGGTAGACGGGATCAGAAGATAGCCGAGATATTCCTGCAAGGTCAGAATGTCCTCCGGGATGAGCAGACCGTCCAGAAATTCCAGCCACTTGGTCGGTGCGGGGGCATCGGGCTGGTATTCCACGGGGAGCCGGTTCAGGCAGAGTTCCTTTTCCGGCACAAAACCCCGCTCATCCAGAAAGTAGGTTCCGTTCTGGAGATGGATGCGGTCAAGCTGGGGTTTCCATTCAGGGGTATAGGTTTCGATACGGAGTGCGTCCAGAACCTGCTTCTCCTTCTTGGCAAGGTTGTCGAGCACAAAGTCACGGAGGTCGCTGTGGACTTCGTAGAGCAGTGCGTCCTCGTCTACCTCGCCGTTCTGGTCGAACAGCTTCTGTTTCAGGCACATCATGGGGTGTTTCTCTAAAAGGTACTGGCAGTAAGCGGTTTCACGCACTTTGCCCTTGCTGTCTACCCAAGGGCATTCGCATTCTTCCTCTTCTTCCAGTTCGTCCTCATCACGCCAATCTTCGTTCCTCTTTTTCCAGTCGCTCATGCAATCCCTCCCAATACTTCCGTAGCTCGTTTTCGGTCTGCGGGTCCGGGAGCACCGAACAGTCCAGATAATATTCAACGATGTCAAGGTTCTTTATCGCTTCAAGAAAGCAGGGGTGAAGTTCTTCTGTGGGTGACTGCGGTGCATATCGGACCCGCCAACGCTGCAGACAGTGGTAATAGTCCAGCAGCTGCTGCCGGACGGTGGGCGGTCTGCGATGAGCAAGCCGCACCTTGCCGTCGGCAAGTGCCATGCCGAAATCGTTCTTCAACTTTTCCACAGCCTTATAGGGAGAAAGTTGAAAAAGTCTGCCGACAAAATCGATCACATCGCCATCCGCCTGACAGGCGAAACAGTGGAAACGGCTGTCCACCTTCATGCTGGGGTGTTTATCCCCGTGGAAGGGACAGCACATCATACCGTTCCGGTTTACGGCGAAGCCGTACAGCTCCGCCGCCTGCCGGGTCGAGATGGCGTTCTTTACGTCCGAAAAGACAGAGGGGCTACCCTCCGTCCCAATGGGCGGGGTACAGGCGAAAGGACGAAGCCCGGTGAGGGGCGTGGGTGAGGTTGGGTTTATTCACACATCGATCCGTCAGAGTGTTATTCATTTGACCTCCTGCTGCGGTACGGCGTGGCCGCGCTCCTCCTTGCGGAAGAAGGCTTCCACGTTCTGTTGTGCGGTGCGGAGTTCACGCAGTTCGATCTGCGCTTTCTTGTAGCGGGTGTAGAACCCGTTTTTCTCCGAGGAAAGGGTCTGATATTCGGCATCCAGCTTTTTGAGGTCCGGCAGTGTCCTGAGCCCGTTGGCCTTGAAATAGGCGCAAGCGGCCTCGTACACAGCAAACTCTGCACGGTGCTGCTCCTTGAACTTGGCGGGATTCCGCACAGTCTGGAGCTTCTGTGCAAGGGGCTTGTACTGCCGATAGACCACAAGATGCCCGCGCAGCTCCTTGAGGGAGACCATGCGGGCATCCAAGTCTTTGACCACCACCAGTGCATCGTCGTGCTGAGTTTTCAGTTCGGCAATGCGCTGGTGCAGGGCATCTTCGCTGGTGAGACCTTTCTCCTGTAACAGGATGAGGGTCTGCGACCAGCGTTTGAGATTGAACTTTTTCGCCCAACGCTCGTAGCCGATGCCCTTTCCGGCTGCGACTTTCGCCTGAATGTCAACCAGTTTCCTGATCTTATCCGGCTTCTTCTCGCTGGCGGGCTGGATGGCGGTTGCAAGCTGGATGTTTTGGGAGAGGGCGGTCAGCACCTGCTCCTTTTCCAGCTTCTTGCTCAGTTTCTTGGCGGTGATGAACTTTGTCCGGCCGGGCGGGCAGTAGCTCAACCGGCCTCGGCTCTCCTTCACGGCGATGCCGTGTTCCTGCATGAGCAATGCAGAAAATTCCTCGAAGGTGGTGGTCTTGTTCAGCACAGCGTAGATCTGCTTTCGCAGCTTGTTCAGTTCGGTCTGGTAGACGGTCTGGGTGGGCTGCTGCCCTTCGGCGGCAAGTTTGGCGTTGGCATGGTCGAGGCGGCGTTGTCCGCGCCGCTGCGCCCAATACTCGCGCTCCGAAACATGGTCGCCTTGGGCTTCCAGCAGATTGATCTGATTCAGATCGGCTTGCTCGCACATCTCCATGACAGCGACACGAAGGTGCCGGAGCATGGCAGAGGTGCAGCGGTGCTTCTTGCCCGCTTCCCAGTCGCACGGCTTGTCCATGAAGGGCTGCCGTTCCACGGTGCGGACACGCAAGCTGCCGATGACGATGTGGACGTGGATATTCCCGGCACTGTTGTGACCGTCCGGGTGGGTGCAGACGATGGCGGGATGACCGGGGAAGTTGTCCTTGCAGAACTGCAAGCCAAGGGCTTGCGCCCGTTCCATGGTCAGGCCGTTCTCTACTGCGTCCTTCGGGTCGAAGCTGATGATATAATGGTGGGTCTTCACGTCCTCCCGCCTGCCGTTCTTGCCGTACTTGCGATTGGCAATCAGGCAGGCCATAGCGAACGAAGATTCGCCGCACTCAAGGGTGTCGAGCAGGTACGAATCCCGCAGCTTGGGTCTGCCCTTCTCGTCCAGAATGGGCAGACCGGTGTACTCGTTGTGCTGAAAGGTGAGATAGCTTTCGGCGGCGGCATAGTTAGAGTTCTTCGAGCTTAAATGCTTGATGGTTGCCATACAGTTCACCAACCGTTTCTTCGGCTTTCAGCCGAAAGTTCGTGAGTGCGGACAGTTCCTCCAGAATTTGCGCCCGGAGCTGCTCGGTGTCTTTGCCGCCGGAGTTGAAGTGCCGTGCAGGGTCACTATTTAAAGTTTATAAAGTTATGCAAGATATTAATCAACAATTATATGAAAGAAAAGATACTCCTGAAGGATTTATTCCTGTTTATGGTGTAGTTATTACTGTTCCTACTGGAATATATACTAATGGGCAAAAAGAATTTACTTGTGATAAAACTTTTGATGAAGTAAAAGAAATACTATTAAAAGGCGGAAGTATTATTGCTATTGATAATAACAATAGTAGAATTAATTTTGATAGAATTGTTATAGGCGATCGTGATATTAGTGCTACGATTACTTATTTTTCTAATGATGGAATTAATAAAATTGATTTAAGTTGGGATAAAGGTTTAGCTAGAGTTGGAGGTGAAGAAACTAAAAGTATTAATACTTTTGTAGCTATAAATAGTAATTCAATTATTAAATCTTATGATATTGGTAATATTACTATATTATTAACAAATGATGGTAGTAAAGAAGAAGTATTAGCTGCTATTAATTCTATTTTTACTAATTTTGCTGGATTTGTTACAGCTATTGGTAAACCTAATTCTGTATTTCATAATGGTAAATATGGTACATTTAATGTTAGATATACAGATAATATTATAATTATTCAATGGAGTAATGCTAATGCAATTCATCATGTTGCTTTATCAGAAGATGGTTCGTATGTTTATAATACTATTCAGATAGTTGACCAAACTCTTTATAGATTATCTAAACTTACTATTGACCCAATAGTTAATCCTAAAATATGGATTGGTACTGTTACTCAATATGCAGCTATTGCACAAAAAGATAATAATACTACTTATATAGTTAAATCAGATGTTTAAATTATGGCTATATATCAAGGAGATGTTGGAATACATGATATTAAAATTGGTAATATAGATGTATTTGAAATATATCAAGGTAATAAACTTGTTTATCCTGAAAATACAGATGTTACTATTACATTTAAATTGAATGTTTCCGGAACTGTTACTATTAATGGTTATACTCCTGTTATAAGTGAAAATAATACTAAATTTGTATTTACTATTCCTATTAAGACTAATTATACTGCTATTATTAGTGCTGAACATTATAAATCTCAAACTATTAAAGGTAAGAGTGGTTATTTGCCTATAACTCATAATGTAGAATTAGAATGGGAACAAAAATTTATATCTTATACTGTTACTTTTCCTACTGATGGAGTTAAGGTTTTATTTGATGGAATAGAAAAAGGAGTTATAACTAATGGTAAGTTAGTTGTATTAATTGATGATACAGAAGCTAAAGATAGTTATATTGTTACATTTGAAGGTAGTAAAGCTAGTACATATGATACTAGTACATTGACAGTAGTTAATAGTAGTATAGCTAATACTGGTGGTGTTTATGATTTAAAACTGCCCATCTGAAAGCGGACGTTCAACTTGTCCCTGTCCGACAGACGGAACAGGTAATT
>OGKX01000604.1_pt1 | contig 19194 bp, 10 predicted proteins | sample 1572541 | NCBI WGS metagenome assembly OGKX01 (sample SAMEA2581982, study PRJEB24529) | metagenome | biome: Human gut stool | place: China | collected 2011
TGGTGCTTTCGCTCAAAGCTCCGGTTTGATAGACATGAGCGAAAGTAAATATGCAAGTATTACCAATGTCCCTCTCGATGCGACGAAATGGACAGACGGTTTTTGGAAAGAACGTTTCGGGGTGTTTAGCCATACGAGTCTGCAAAGTATGTGGAATACATGGAATAATCCGGATGTAAGTCATGGCTTTCGTAATTTTGAGATAGCTGCCGGAACATGCGAAGGTGAGCATTGGGGACCACCTTTTCACGATGGCGATTTGTATAAATGGCTGGGAGGGGTAGCTGCCATATATGCCGTCAATAAAGATCCGGAATTGGACAAGCTGATGGATCATGTGATCGGAACCATTGTGAAAGCACAACGTGCTGATGGGTATATCCATACTCCGGTGATTATCGAAGAACGGAACAAGGGAATCGATTCGCATTCGGAGGCGCATCGGCAGGCGGTGATCGGTACGAAAGTAGGAGATGAAGATGAGAAAGGGGCTTTTGCCAACCGTCTGAATTTCGAGACATATAATTTGGGACATCTGATGATGGCGGGAATCGTTCACTACCGTGCTACCGGAAAACGTACATTGTTTGATGCTGCCGTTAAAGCGACGGATTTCCTCTGTCATTTTTATGAAACGGCTTCTGCCGAACTGGCTCGCAATGCTATTTGTCCCTCTCACTATATGGGGGTAGTCGAAATGTACCGGGCTACCGGAAATCCCCGTTATCTGGAGCTTTCAAAGAATCTGATTGATATCCGTGGTATGGTAGAGAACGGTACGGATGATAACCAGGACCGTATTCCTTTCCGCGATCAATATCGTGCGATGGGACATGCGGTACGTGCCAACTATCTGTATGCCGGAGTAGCGGATGTATATGCAGAAACCGGTGAGCAGCAATTAATGAAGAATCTGACTAGTATCTGGAATGATATCGTGACCCGGAAAATGTATGTGACCGGTGCTTGCGGTGCTCTTTATGATGGTACATCGCCCGATGGAACGTGTTATGAGCCGGATAGTATTCAGAAAGTGCATCAGAGTTATGGACGTCCTTATCAGCTGCCGAATAGCACTGCTCACAATGAAACGTGTGCTAATATCGGTAATATGTTGTTCAACTGGCGGATGCTGGAAGTGACAGGGGATGCGAAATATGCCGATCTTGTGGAGACTTGTCTTTATAATAGTGTATTGAGCGGTATTAGTCTGGATGGAAAGAAGTATTTCTACACGAATCCGCTTCGTATCAGTGCCGATCTTCCTTACACGCTTCGCTGGCCAAAGGAACGGACAGAATATATCAGTTGTTTCTGCTGTCCTCCGAACACATTGCGTACGCTGTGCCAGGCACAAAACTATGCATATACATTGAGTCCGGAAGGGATTTATTGCAATCTGTATGGGGCAAATACATTGACAACGACTTGGAAAGAGAAGGGAGAAGTAGCTCTGACGCAGGAAACGGATTATCCCTGGGATGGAAATGTGCGCGTAACGTTGGATAAAGTTCCTCGTAAGGCGGGTACTTTCTCGCTCTTCTTACGTATTCCTGAATGGTGTGAAAAGGCTACGCTTAGGGTGAATGGACAGCCGCTGCAAACCAATGCAAAGGCAAATTCGTATGCGGAAGTAAATCGTACATGGAAGAAGGGGGATATAGTGGAGCTGATGATGGATATGCCTGTCCGTTTGCTCGAAGCTCATCCGTTAGCAGAGGAGATTCGTAATCAGGTGGTCGTGAAGCGCGGGCCGTTGGTGTACTGTCTGGAAAGTATGGATATTGCAAACGGGGAAAAGATTGATAATGTATTGATTCCCGCTGATATAAAACTAACTCCGAAGAAAATCACAATCGAAGGCAGTCCGATTGTTGCACTCGAAGGGATGGCACGTCTGGCATCTGCAACTTCGTGGGAAGGAGTGCTTTACCGGCCGGTTGTTCAGGCTGAAAAGACAGTAAATATCCGCTTGATTCCTTATTATGCCTGGGGAAACAGAGGAAAGGGAGAAATGACTGTATGGATGCCTCTTGCCAGATAGTCCGGATTGTTTAGTATACAGAAATGAAAAAAATCATGAAAAAGTTATTTTTAACGGCTATATGTATCTTGTGCAGTCACTGGCTATTGGCCGATGAGATATGGATTTCTCCCAAGGGCAGTGATTTCAACGACGGAACTCGTCAATCTCCTAAAGCCACGCTGACTTCTGCCTTGCGACAAGCACGAGAATGGCGCAGGACAGAGGATAACCGTATTCAAGGTGGAATCACAATCTATATGGAAGGTGGAACGTATGCCTTCCATGAACCGGTTTTTATCCGTCCGGAAGATAGCGGAACCAAGGAATCGCCAACAGTCATTCGTTCGGTAGGCGATGAAAAGGTGATATTGAGTGGAGGAATCAGCATAAATGGCTGGAAGAAACAAGGGAAAGTTTGGGTAGCAGATGTCCCGGCATTTAATGGACGTCCATTGGATTTCCGCCAGTTGTGGGTGAATGGAAAAAAGGCAGTTCGTGCCCGTGATGTGGAAGATTTCGAAAAGATGAATCGCATTTGCAGTGTGGATGAGAAGAATGAAATTCTTTATGTGCCTGCAGTTTCCATTCGCAGACTTATTGATAATAAAGGGAATTTGAAAGCTAAATATGCCGAGATGGTATTACACCAGATGTGGTGTGTTGCCAATCTTCGGATTCGTTCAGTTGAAGTGCAGGGAGATAGTGCGGCAATACGTTTTCATCAACCGGAAAGCCGGATTCAGTTTGAGCATCCCTGGCCGCGTCCGATGGTGACGACGAACGGACATAATTCTGCTTTCTATCTGACAAATGCCCGCGAATTGCAGGATGTACCCGGAGAATGGTATCATGATATAGATGCCCGTAAAGTATATTATTATCCACGGGAAGGAGAGAAGATGCAGGAGGCGGAAGTGATCGTGCCTGCCGTTGAGACATTAGTACGGGTGGAAGGAACTTTGGATCGCCCTGTGTGTCATATTCGTTTCGAGAAAATTACTTTTTCCTATACTACGTGGATGCGTCCGTCAGAAAAAGGACATGTACCTCTTCAGGCAGGTATGTATCTGACAGATGGTTACCGGATTGATCCGAAAATGCAACGGAACTATTTGAATCATCCGTTGGATAACCAAGGATGGTTGGGACGTCCCGCAGCTGCTGTTCGTGTGGTTGCTGCAAGGCAGATTGATTTCGAGCGTTGCCGGTTCGAGCATTTAGGCTCGACCGGATTGGATTATGAAGAAGCGGTGCAAGGCGGTGTTGTTCGTGGCTGTCTTTTCCGCGATATTGCCGGAAATGGTCTGTTAGTCGGCAGTTTTTCTCCGGCTGCCCATGAAACGCATTTGCCATACGACCCTGCTGATCGTCGGGAAGTATGCACACAGCAACAAATCAATAATTGCTATTTCACGGAAATAGGCAATGAAGATTGGGGATGCCTTGCCATTGCTGCGGGATATGTAGGGGACGTCAATATCGAACATAATGAAATCAGTGAAGTGCCTTATAGTGGCATCAGCCTTGGTTGGGGATGGACGCAAACTGTGAATTGTATGCGTAATAACAGAGTACATGCCAATCTGATTCATCATTATGCGAAACACATGTATGATGTGGCAGGTATTTACACACTCGGTTCGCAGCCGAAAAGTTATGTAACGGAGAATTGCGTGCATAGTATTTATAAGCCGGGGTATGTGCACGATCCTAATCACTGGTTCTATCTTTATACGGATGAAGGTTCTTCCTTTATTACTGTACGTGATAATTGGACAGAAGGAGAGAAGTATCTGCAAAATGCCAATGGTCCGGGAAATGTATGGGAGAACAATGGCCCGAAGGTGGATAATGATGTTCGTGAACGTGCGGGACTGGAAGCAGGATATAAGGATTTACTAAATATCCAGTAGGTATTGACAAGTCATTTAACTGTAATACGTGATTCGTTCCACAGATATGGAACTAAAGGAAAACAATTGTAGAACTAAAGGGAAACAGATGTGGAACTAAACGTCAACCACTGTGGAACGAATTATTTCTTACGATTCAGTTTGTTAGTAATAGAAAGAAAAATGAAAAAGAAATATATGATATTGCTTAGTGCCTTGTCTTTGGCAAGCAGCGCATTTGCCCAGACCTGGATATGGTATCCGGGAGACTACGAAATCTGGCTGGGAAATCAAATGAATAACCGTCGTACGGAACGAGGTGCATTTTTCCCTCCTTTTTGGAAAACGGACAGTCATTATGTTGTCGTAGAATTCAGCAAGCAACTGAATCTTTCTGAGCCGGAAGAGATCTTTATTGCTGCCGAAGGAAAGTACAACGTCAAACTGGATGGAAAGCTCCAGTTCGGTATGCCGGAAACCATGTTGCTTCCGGCCGGAAAACATAATCTGAACATTAAAGTCTGGAATCAGGCAACTCCTCCCACTATTTATGTGAAGGGAAAAACAGTGAATTCAGACTCTTCCTGGCGTGTGACTTACGAAGATAAAGAATGGATTGACGAGAGTGGAAAAGCCAGTGACACATCTGCCACTATCTATATGGATGCCGGTTGCTGGAATTTTGACGGAGCTACCCAACGTCCTTCCCAATTCAGTCTGACGCGTGAACCGCAGCAACCTGTTACGAAGACAGAACAGTCCGAAGGAGGTATCCTTTATGATTTTGGAAAAGAAACATTCGGGTTTATCACATTGAAGAATCTTTCCGGAAAAGGAAAAATAGAAATTTATTATGGTGAAAGCCCGGAAGAAGCAAAAGATAAAGCATATTGCGAAACATTGGACAAACTCTTGCTCGAACCGGGACAAGTGACCGACCTCGCCATCCGCAGCACTTCTTCCTTGAGTAATTCTGAAAACGAATATACATTGGAGAACAGTAAAGCCTTCCGCTATGTCTATGTAACTCACGAGCTGGGTGTACAGATTGGAGAAGTCTCCATGCAATATGAATATCTTCCTGAAGAATACCGTGGAAATTTCCGTTGCAATGATGAAGAACTGAATCGTATTTGGGAAGTTGGTGCATACACCATGCATCTCACTACCCGCGAATTTTTCATTGACGGTATCAAACGTGACCGTTGGGTATGGAGTGGCGATGCCATCCAAAGTTATTTGATGAACTACTATCTTTTCTTTGATAACGAGTCCGTCAAACGTACAATCTGGTTACTTCGTGGCAAAGACCCTGTGACCAGCCACAGTAATACAATCATGGATTATACTTTCTACTGGTTCCTTAGCGTATATGACTATTATATGTATAGTGGCGACCGCCATTTTGTCAACCAACTGTATCCACGTATGCAAACAATGATGGATTATGTGTTGGGACGTACCAATAAGAATGGCATGGTAGAAGGCATGACCGGCGACTGGGTATTTGTGGACTGGGCAGACGGTTATCTGGATAAGAAAGGTGAACTCTCTTTTGAACAAATTTTGTTTTGCAGGAGTCTGGAAACAATGGCTTTGTGTGCGGAATTAGTTGGAGATGCCAATGGCAAACAGAAATACGAGAAACTGGCTGCTGCTTTGAAAGCAAAGTTAGAACCTGCCTTCTGGAATAACGAGAAACAGGCATTTGTACATAACTGCGTCAACGGTCAGCAAAGTGATGCAGTCACCCGCTATGCAAATATGTTTTCTGTATTCTTTCAATATTTGAATGCAGACAAGCAGCAAGCCATCAAGAACTCTGTTCTTCTGAATGACAGTATTCTGAAAATAACAACTCCCTATATGCGTTTTTACGAACTGGAAGCCCTTTGTGCTCTTGGCGAACAAGATGCTGTAATGAAAGAAATGAAAGCCTATTGGGGAGGAATGTTGAAGGAAGGAGCTACCTCCTTCTGGGAAAAATATAACCCGGAAGAAACCGGAACGCAACATCTTGCCATGTATGGCCGTCCATACGGAAAGAGTTTGTGCCATGCCTGGGGAGCGAGTCCTATCTACCTGTTGGGCAAATATTATCTGGGAGTGAAACCTGTAAAAGAAGGATATAAAGAGTTTGCTATTGCTCCTGTATTGGGAGGATTGAAATGGATGGAAGGCACTGTACCCACACCGAATGGCAATATCCATGTCTATATGAACAGCAAAACGATGAAAGTGAAAGCAACAGAAGGGAAAGGCTATCTGACAATCAAAAGCCGTCGTTCCCCCAAAGCAAATATCGGAACACCGGAGAAAGTGTCGGAAGGAGTATGGCGGCTCTGGATCGATTCACCCGAAGAAAGAATTGTTACCTATCATTTATAATTCATTTGTTAATTAGTTAGTGGAGTAGTCCTTGATTAACGATCCTCTTTTATAGTGGAGATTGTTAATCAGGGACTTTTTTTATAGGAATATGCATTGCCTTTTCTAAATTTTACTACTTTTGTTTTGTGAAAGACACATAATTGTAATATGTCTTTTGTTCTTTTGGAAAAACGATTAAACAAAGTCCAAGGAATGTTAGATAAATCAGCTCAATACACTAATACGGATGACGAGAAGCTCTTTTCCTTCATAGAAAAAGGAGATAAAGGAGCTTTTACACAGGCTTATGACAGATATCATAAGCTGCTATATGTATTAGCTTACCGTTATTTAATGAATGCAGACATGGCAGAAGATGTAGTGCAACATGTCTTTGCCCGTTTATGGGAATTTAGGTCGGAACTACATGTAGGAATCAGCCTTAAGAACTATCTGTTCACTATGACGAAAAATCATGTCTTAAATCTGATTCGTAATGAGAATAGTGCAATCAGCAAGAACTATGAGATAGCCCAATCGACGCCTGTCTACGAAGATAATCTGATAGAAAATCTGGAGAAGAAAGAATTGATGGCCTCTTTTTATAAAGCGGTAGATATGCTTCCACCGCAGAAACGCAGTATTTGTTTGATGAAAGTGAAAGAGGAACTAACGAATCAGGAAATAGCCGAACGGATGAATCTGTCTGTTAATACAGTCAAAACGCATTATACGGAAGCATTGAAAATGCTACGTATTCATTTAAGTAAAATGCTAATAATTGTTACTTTTGTCACACTAATGACATATTTAAGTGTCCACTATTTAAGATAAAAAGAGAATGAATCGACCCACTGATAAACAAATAGAAGAAGTGCTTGCCGGAGTTGCTACACCGGAGGATGCAAAATTTGTGGCGGAATGGTTTGCCACAGAAGAAGGGAACACTTACCTGGATGCTGTGATGACTCGGGAGGCAGAATATTTAAAAGCCGAAACGGCAGAAATATATGTGGACCATACTATACCTTCAGAAAAGATGTACCATCAGATCCAAAAGAACATATCACGCAAACAGATCAAACGTATCTGCTTCCGTGTGGCTGCAATCTTGATTCCCGTTATTTTCCTGATAGGTCTTTATTTACAGATCAATTCCCGGGTGGATTTATTCGGCACTACGGAGTATGAGGAAATTCGTGTTGCCAAAGGAGAGCGGATACAGATGATGTTTCAAGACGGGACGCGAGTTTATATCAATTCGGATTCCTGGTTGAAGTATCCTAAAAAGTTCGGATTGAGTAAGCGGGAAGTTTTCCTGGTGGGAGAAGCCTATTTCGTGGTAGCCAAGAATAAAAAACGTCCGTTTATCGTTAATCTGAACGGACCTTCCGTTCATGTACTAGGTACTTCTTTTGATGTACAAGCCTACCCGGAAAATAAAGATATTGTGATCTGTCTGGATGAAGGACATGTAAACCTGACTCTTTCCTCTGCAAAAGAATACCCGTTACTGCCGGGCGAGAAACTGATATATAATAAAGAAAGTGACCAGTGCCGGATAATCAAGAACGATCATTCAAAGCAAGTTTCAATGTGGAAAGACAATGTGATTTCTTTTAAAGATACTCCTCTGGCAGAAGTGGTCAAGGTTCTGAACCGCTGGTATAATGTAAACTTTAAGATAGAGGATGAGCAGGCATCGAAATATGTATATACGTTGACCTCGGATAACACGATACTGGAGAAGGTGCTTCAGGATTTGGAAAAAATTGCACCGGTAAAATTTGAATATGATGAAGTCCGGAAAGAAGTGACAGTCCGAATGAAACAGGACGGAAAGAAGTAAAATATACTGGATAGGATAATAGAATGAGGACAGGCTGTGTATATACGCAGCCTTTACTGTTTTAGAATAAGAATGTTATGAAATAAATTAGGCTTATGCAAAAAAACTCTTTTTTCTCTCACCCGCTTTTTTGACTTGTGTGTCTACTAAGCATAAATGAGATTTTAAATCTAAGTTTAACTTTAATCAAAGCAAGTAGTATGAAACACAAAGTTCTGCTCGTATTGTTGCTGGGGATAATCATAAGCGTGTCCGCTTCTGCCCAAAAGGTGACAATGAATCTTAAACAAGTAAAGCTGGAGAAAGTATTCTCTGCTATTACACAGCAAACTGGTCTTACGGTGGCTTATAGCCGTACGATCGTCAATCCGGATCGAATAGTGACGGTAGAAGCAAAGAATCAGGAATTATCTAAAGTACTGAATGATTTGTTTCTCGGTACTAACGTGAACTATGAGATCGGAAAAACAAAAATTTATTTGAAGGAGAAAGTTACGGCTTCTGAACAACAGACCAGTAATACGAACAAAAGAAATATATCCGGCCGGGTGGTCGATGAGAAAGGAGAGCCGATTATTGGCGCCAGTGTGATGGTGCAAGGCAGTTCTTTGGGTACAATAACGAATGTAGACGGACGTTATACTTTGGCTAATGTTCCCGAAAACAGTACGATTACAGTATCATACATCGGATATATTACGGTTAATTACGCTGCTACCAGCAGAAATCTATCCCAAGTAGTTCTCCGCGAAGATAGTAAGACACTGGAAGAAGTGGTAGTGGTGGGATATGGTACGCAAAAGAAAGTAAACCTGACTGGTGCTGTTGCTATCGTTTCGGGTGATGAACTGACGACCCGTTCTGCTGCCAACTTATCACAGCTTCTGCAAGGTTCCGTACCGAATATGAACGTAAACTTTAGTTCGGGACGTCCCGGACAAGGGGGAAGCTTCAATATCCGTGGAGTCAACTCCATTAGTGCGGACGCGGCACCTCTGACTATCATTGATGGGATTGAGGGAGATATAAATAAGGTAAACCCCAATGACGTAGAATCCATCAGTGTTTTAAAGGATGCTTCGGCTGCTGCCGTATATGGTGCCCGTGCTGCATATGGAGTTATTTTGGTTACAACCAAGAATGGAAAGGTCGGCAAGACCAATGTCAGCTACAACGGTCGTTTTAGTTTTGGTGAAACGACAACTTCTACGGATTTTGAGACGCGTGGTTATTATTCGGCCGGTATCAATGATATGTTCTACAAAACATATCAGGGCGTCCCTTATACACATTATACCCAAGAAGATTACCATGAATTATGGATTCGCCGTAATGATAAAGTGGAAGATCCTTCCCGACCATGGGTGGTAGAAAAAAACGGAGAGTATAAATATTATGGCAACTTTGACTGGTATAATTGTTTGTTTGATAATACCCGCCCCACTTGGGAACATAACTTGACGGTTTCAGGAGGAACCGAAAAAGTGAAGTATATGCTATCAGGCAACTACTATAATCAGAAAGGAATTATCAGAATAGATCCGGACCGTTTTAAGAAATATACGTTCCGTTCAAAGATCATTGCCAATATTACTTCCTGGTTTGAATTAAGTAACAATACTTCTTATTATCATTCTGAATATACTTATCCGGGGCTATCGGGAGTAAATGACGTTTTCACCAGAGCCGGGCGGCATGCTTTGGCAAGTATTGTGCCGATGCATCCGGATGGAACCCTGGTTTATAGAACAGGTCTGACAGATACAGGAGAAGTGGCAGATGGTGTTAGTGCCGTATTATTGAATGGCGGCCACCATAACCAGGATCGTGAATATGAGTTTGTAACTACGTTCGAAGCCGTATTGAAACCCATCAAGCATTTTGAGGTTCGTGCAAATTACAGCTGGGCACATTACAACCAGCAGAATTTGAATCGTTCCGTAGATGTATTATACTCCAGAAATCCGGGAGAAACAATCACAATGGATAACGGACGTACCAGAGGCAATTATTTGTCGGAAATACAAAACAACCAGATACGCCAAACTTTCAACTTATACGGAACGTATGACAATACCTTCGCAAATGCACATTCGGTAAAGGTCATTGTGGGAGGTAACTATGATTATAAGTATTTCAAGAAACTGGGAATGAAACGTAACGGGTTACTCTCTGAATCTCTCGATGATTTTAACCTGGCAAAAGGTGATGATATATCCATAACCGGAGGACAAGAGGAATATGCGATTCTTGGCTTTTTCTATCGTTTGAATTATGGATATAAAGACCGCTATCTATTTGAAGCCAGCGGACGTTATGATGGTAGTTCCCGTTTTCGTCGAGGACATCGTTTCGGTTTCTTCCCGTCATTCTCTGCCGGATGGCGTGTCAGTGAAGAAGCCTTCTTTACACAAGCCAAAAACTATGTAAGTAATCTGAAACTAAGACTGTCTTACGGATCATTGGGAAATCAGAAAACAGTAGGCTATTATGACTATCTGCAACTGATTAATACCGGAGCGGTAATGAACTATGCTTTCGGAGATACTACGAAAGGCGATTATGCCTATGAGTCAGCTCCGAACTCTACCGATTTGACCTGGGAAACTGTAATCACAAAAAATATAGGTTTGGACTTGGGTTTTCTTAATAATCGTTTGAATGTATCTTTTGATGCATATATTCGTGATACCAAAGATATGTTGATGGCAGGAAAGACTTTGCCTGGCGTATATGGTGCCTCTTCTCCCAGAATGAATGTGGCAGACTTGCGTACGAAAGGGTGGGAAGCATCTATTACTTGGGGAGATAGTTTTACTTTGGCAAGCAAGCCTTTCAACTACCGGGTAATGGCTGGTATCGGAGATAACACCTCCAAAGTGACAAAATATGATAATCCCAACCGGACGCTGACCGATCCTTACGAAGGACAGCAGTTAGGCGAAATATGGGGATACGTAGTAGACGGTTATTTTAAAACGGATGAAGAAGCAAGGAATTATAAAGTAGACCAATCGTTCGTTAACCAAATGATTAATGCAAGCGCTTTGGATAATGGACTTCATGCCGGTGACCTCAAATTTGTCGATTTGGATGGTAACAACAAGATTGAGCAGACAACATCGGCTAATGACCGGAAAGACATGAAAGTGATCGGTAACTCATTGCCGCGCTATAATTATAATTTCGGAATCTCTGCAGATTGGTATGGAATTGATTTTTCAGTTCTTTTTCAGGGCATTGGCAAACAAAATTGGTATCCTGGTGCTGAAACGTCCATGTTTTGGGGACCTTATTCCCGACCATACGCTAGTTTTATTCCTTCCGACTTTATGAGCCAGGTATGGAGTGAAGAAAATACAGATGCTTATTTCCCACGTCCCAGAGGATATGTGGCTCTCGGAAGTAATCGTGAATTAGCAGTGGTTAATACTAAGTATTTGCAGAACCTCGCTTATTGTCGGTTGAAGAATCTTTCTATTGGTTACACATTGCCGGATAAATGGCTTTCTAAAATAGGTTTCGAGAAAATACGTGTTTACTTTAGTGGTGAGAACTTGCTGACATTTACTAAGCTACATTCCGATTATATTGATCCGGAACAAGCATCGGCAAGTAACAGCTGGAAAACAAGTAAAAGTGACGCAAATATTTATCCCTGGGCAAAGACATACTCTTTTGGTGTAGATATAACATTCTGATAATAACGAATATAAAGGAATATAGTATGAAAATAATGAAATATACATTGTGGGCGACTGTTGGTCTGTCGTTGTTATTTGCTTCTTGTGAAAGCATATTGGATATAAATCCGAAAGATCGCTTGACGACTAAGGATTATTTTACGAATGAAGAGCAATTACGATTATACAGTAATCAATTCTATTCGAATAACTTCCCGGGTGATGGCGATATTTACAAGGATAATGCTGATGTGTTGATCGTATCACCTTTGGACGATGAAGTGAGCGGACAACGTGTCATTCCGGAAACGGGTGGAGGATGGAGTTGGAGTGCACTGCGATCAATTAATTTTTTATTGGATAATCTGGGAAACTGTAAAGATCAGAAAGTGCGCGATAAATATGAAGCCCTGGCACGCTTCTTCCGTGCTTATTTCTATTTTGAAAAGGTGAAACGTTTTGGAGATGTACCTTGGTACGATAAAGTACTCGGCTCGGATGATGCTGATTTATACAAAGCCAGGGATTCACGAGAATTTGTGATGGGAAAGATAATGGAAGATCTTAATTTTGCCATAGAGGTTTTTAAAGAAACCAACCGGACAAAAGAACTTTATCGTGTAACCTGGTGGACTGCCCAGGCATTAAAGTCACGTGTAGGATTATTTGAAGGTACTTATCGTAAATATCATGGATTGGGTGATTATGAGAAATACTTGAATGACTGTGTAAGTGCCTCTAATGAAATTATGACTGCTTCCGGAGGATATTCATTGTATCAATCCGGCTCACAGTCCTATCGTAATCTCTTTAAATCCGAGAATGCGATTGATGCGGAAATCATATTGGCAAGGGATTATAATAATGATTTGAGTTTGGTTCATAAAGTACAGGCTTTTGAGAATTCTCCGACATTAGGCCGCCCCGGACTTTCGAAAAAAATGGTCAATTATTATTTAATGAAGAACGGCAACCGTTTCACCGACCAGCCCAATTATGCAACAATGGAATTCAAGGATGAAATAGTCAATCGTGATCCGCGTTTAGCGCAAACAATCCGTACTTCAAATATAAATATGAATGTCACGATGACCGGATACCACTTGCTGAAATATGCAAATGATAATATGAGCTATACAGGTGATTCAAGCAATGACCTTCCTCTGTTCAGATTGGCAGAAGTTTATTTGAACTATGCCGAAGCAAAGGCAGAATTAGGCACACTGACGCAAACTGATATCGACAATACGGTAAACAAATTGCGGACACGTGCAGGAGTTACGGGAAAACTGAATATGAACGCAGCAAACCTTTCTCCGGACCCTTATATGTGTGCTCTGGAAACCGGTTATGTGAATATCACAGGAGATAATAAAGGGGTGATTCTGGAAATCCGCCGGGAACGTGCGATAGAGTTGGTCATGGAAGGCTTCCGTTATTATGATTTGATGCGCTGGAAAGAGGGGCAATGTATGGCCCAATCCTTTAAAGGATTTTATCTTCCTGCTACAGCTATCAATAAAGCGTATGATATCGATGGAGACGGAACAAATGATGTCTGTTTCTACACCACATCTTCGCAACCCAATGTTGGAAGTGTGACGTATGTAAAATTGGCTTCCGATGGAAGCGGCACCTCATTGTCAGAAGGTAATTATGGCAATTTATTGTGTTACAGTTGGATCGACCGTACCTGGAATGAGAACCGTGATTATCTATATCCGATACCAAGACAGGAAATAACCTTATCTAATGGTGTCGTAACCCAGAATCCGGGATGGAATGAATAACAAGTATAAAAGATATAAATAATAGATTTATGAAAAAGATAGTAATATACACATTGATTACCTTCATATTCTCTGTTTTCGCCAGCAGTTGTGAAGATAATAAAGACAATTCATTGTACTATCCTGATTTCACGTGGGATACAGGAGATGGCGAGGAAGACGAAGACCCCGTGACTGAAACGTCCATGCGTGTAGCAACTTATAACTTACAGGTGGAGACTGGTACAGGATGGACTAACCGACGGGAACGTGTGGCACAATTAATCAAAGACTACGATTTTGAGATTTGTGGATTCGAAGAAGCCAGTTGGGAACAACGTTCCTACTTAGGAACTCAACTTGCGAGTGATTATCAGATTCTCGCTTATGGTCGTGACACTGGAAATGACGATAATAAGGCAGGAGAGATGAGTGGCATTTTATATAAGAAGAGCCGCTACACATTACTGGATGCCGGACGTTTCTGGTTTTCCGAAACTCCGGAAATTCCTTCCAACGGATGGGATGAAACAAATTTCAAACGTTTCTGTGTATGGGGAAAATTCAAGGATAGCAAGACTCAAAAAGAATTTTATCTTTTTGAAACTCACATGCCTTTGGCTGATAATGCCAGAAAACATGCATGCCAAATGCTGGTGGATGCAGTTTCCGATAAAGCAAAAGACAATACTCCCGCATTTTGTACCGGCGACTTTAATGCGACTCCTGATGCTCCCGAAATAGCCACTACGATTTGCCAAAGTGGTATATTGAAAGATGCGTATCGGGAAGCGGCCGTTCAACACGGAGCTCTCTTTACATTTCCTTCTAAAAAGACCAGAATTGATTTTATTTTTGTGAAACATGCTACGGTGCTTTCTACCCGCACTATTGTCAGTTCTTTATCCGATCATTATCCTATGGTGATTGTAGTAGAAATCTAAAATAAAAATGAAGATTATGAAAAACAAATTTTATCATATAAGTACATATTCGGTAATGAGATATTGGACCATTTTATGGATGGCTGTTTTATCTTTCTCATGCTCTGATTTTAATCCGATGGATTCCTATAGCCGTATTCCGCCGGATAGAAACACAGACATAGATGACGGAGATGAGGGTGACGGAGCAGGCGGGCTTTTTGAAAAAGGTTATGGAACAATGAACAAACCCTACCTCGTTATGGATGTGATACAGATTCAGAATATGAGTGAAGCCTTGGTGAAAGGAAAGATGATTTACTTTCAGTTGGGGGCTGATATTGATATGAAGTCTGTATCTAATTGGGAACCATTGAACTCAAACGGTGACTATTATATCTATTTTGATGGAAATAACCATATTATAAAGAATTTCACCTGTACAGACAAAGCGTATGCTAGTTTTTTTGGTATTTTGGCCGGGACTTGTAAAAATGTCGGTTTCTATAATGCCCATGTAGAAGCAGCTACTAATAGTGGGGCAGGGGTTATCGGCGGTTATATCGGAGTGAAAGCTCCGAACGCTGTAGAGAAGACAGGGCAGGTGGAAAACTGTTACGTCTCCGGAAAAGTGAAAGGAAAGTATGCTGGTGGAATAGCTTCCCGTATGGGTAGACCGTATGGAGGACAGATTTGTTATATCAAAAACTGTTATTCCACAGCAGAGGTTATATCTACAGGAGATGAATGTGGAGGTATTGTAGGTTCTATGTATGAAAACAGTGAAGTGTCGTATTGCTATTCTACAGGTGTATTAATTGGAGCCAATTCAGTGGGAGGTATTGCTGCACTTCCTTCCGAAGGAGCTAAAATTACGTCCTGTGTTGCTTGGAACTGGAAAATAACAGGTCCTGCTGCCAGATCTGGACGTATCAGTGGAGTTTTGTCTCAAGGTGAAAATGGACATCAGGCGGATCCCGTCGCATCTGAATGTTATGCATGGGAGGATATGATTTGTACAGGATTTACTCCGGAGGATAATGCAGGTTCCGTTTCGACAGGAAAATATGATGGAGTGAGTGAAAGTGCTCTGACTTTGCAGAATAGCATTGCTAATTGGGGGACCCCATGGCATAATGTTGGGAATATAGATATGGGATTCCCTATTTTAGAGTGGCAGTTGGATAGAGAAGATTATGCTAGTTATGGAGGACATGACAACGAACCGGAAGGAGATTTTGCCAATGGAGACGGAACTCAAAATAATCCTTATGTGATTGCTAATGCTATCCATATTCAGAATATGAGCAAAGCCCTCATTGAAAAACAAACGACTTATTTTGTCTTGAGTGCGGATATTGATATGCAGGGGATCAAGTGGGCACCTCTAAATGATGCTAATGGTTACCATAAATGGATTGATTTCGATGGACGCAATCATGTAATTAAAAACCTTACTTGTGAGTCAGGCACATATAGAAGCTTCTTCGGGGTATTGTGTGGAGAATGTAGAAATGTGGGATTTGTGGATGCAAATATCTCATCTCCGAATACTGGTATTGGCATCATAGCCGGTTATGTAGGATTGGCTGCCGGTGCAGAGAATTATACTGGAAAGATAACAAACTGCTATACTACCGGAGTACTGAAGGGGTCGGGAGCAGCAGGTGGAATTGGCGGTGTACTTGGTGGTTCGGGATATATCAAAAATTGCTATTCCAGTGCTACTGTTATTGATCAAATTGCTAACAATGCAGGTAAAGCCGGTGGAATCATCGGAAGGGTGAATGGCAATGCCAGTGGAAGCAGTATTGAAAACTGTTATACTAGTGGTGATATCAATGCCATAGGTGGAGGAAATGCCGGAGGTATAGTCGGCAAAGTGGATGGCGGTAAACTAGTCATAAAAAATTGTATTGCTTGGAATAGTATGTTGGTTAGTACCGATAAAGCAAAGGTGGGACGTATAGTCGGAGGTACTGCCAATGCTACTTATGAAAACTGCTATGCTCATGACGGTATGATTTTGAAAGCAGGAGAGGCTACATTTACCGTTTCAGATGAGACATCACCGTCCGGTAGTAGTTTCCAGGGAGTAGCTAAATCTGCTAACGAGCTGAAAAACACTGTCATAAACTGGGATTCTTCTCTTTGGAAAGAAGGAGGCAACGGCTACCCGGTATTTAAATGGAGTAAATAAATTGATATTTAATGATTTGTAATATGAAGTGTTCTATAAATAAGAAATATTATTTTCTACTTTTGATTTTACTTTTTGCCGGAGGTCTTCCGGCAAAATCTTCCAACTTAGACAAAACGAAACCGGAAGATATTATTCGCCTTGCATCTTATAACATCCGTACCAAAGGAGACAAGGGGGATAAGGCTTGGGAAGTCCGTCTGAACGCATTGGTAGATGTTGTGCGACGGAATAAGTTCGATATGTTTGCCATACAGGAAGGACGTACCTCTCAATTAAAAGATATGATGATTCTGAACGAATATTCTTATATCGGTCGTGATCGTGACGGGGATAATAAAGGAGAACATTGTGCCATTTACTATAAAAAAGATCGCTTTAAGGTGTTGAAACATGGTGATTTCTGGTATTCGGAAACTCCGGATATACCTTCTTATGGTTGGGGAGCACGTTGTCGCCGGATTTGCACTTGGGGATATTTTAAAGACCTCCGGTCCGGGAAGAAATTCTATGTATTTAATTCGCATACGGATCATGAAGCAACAGAAGCAAGACGGCAATCTTCGTTCATGTTGTTGGAACAGGTAAGGAAAATCGCTAAAGGCAGACCAACCTTTTGCACCGGTGATTTTAATGCCACTCCGGACGAAGAACCGGTACAACTTCTCCTGAAAGATAGTTTATTACTGGATTCATATAAATGTACTTTGACGCCTCCTAAAGGACCGTCCGGTAGTTTTTATGCCTATGACAAAACTGGAAAAACAGCTAAGCGCATAGATTTTATTTTTGTGACTCCAAAAATAAAAATACTTTCTTATCACACCATTGATGATGATATAAAGTATAATAAGTACTCTTCAGATCATTTTCCTGTAATGGTGGAAGCGCTACTGAAATGAGAAAAGGAATAAACATTTGAATAGTTATAAAAAACAAGTTGTAAAGGTCGTTCATTACTATAAGTGTATAGATATATTTGTATATATCGCATTGGTGTTGTTTCGGCCTTTACACTGTTTTCTTTTTCTCATACAAGATGCTAATAAACTCATAGAACGTTTATAATAAAAAGTGAAATAGTTTATTATAAACGTCTCTTGTATTTATTATAAACGACATTCATAGAAATTCGTCAAACGGCACTGAATATATTAAACAAAACGGGGTGAAATTAGCAAAAATTTCACCCCGTTTTTACTCTTTCAGACATATATTTATGTATCTGAAAAACTACTTTATGTATCTATTTTTGTATATATCATTTTGATGTTAGCTAATTGGTTATTGCAAATTTACAAAATAAAAAGGGCAAAGTCAATAGTTCTATTCATTTAGAATCCACAAACTGCCCGAATATATTGATCATATTAATATTGAGAAACCAAACATGCGGACAACTCTTTTTATAGTCAGTCTAATCAGCAGCATGGTACGGGTGTGTAAACCAGAAGCAGGAACCTATTCCTTCGGTCGAATCCACGCCAATTTCTCCTCCCATTTGGGAAACAATGCTTTTGCAAATAGAAAGTCCGAGTCCTGTACCTTGAACAAAAGTATTCAGCTTCACAAAACGTTCAAATACGCTCTTTTGCTTTTCTTCCGGTATTCCCATTCCGGTGTCGCGCACATAGAATTTTATTTTCTGATGGGATACTTGTTCATATTCCCAGGGTGATACAGCCTTGCTGGGTGAACTTTAATGCGTTATTTATAAAGTTACTGATAACTTGAGTGAATCTGTTTTTGTCAGTGTAGAGATAACATTCCGGGAATGGTTCCTCAAAAATCAATTCAACACCTTTACTCACTTTCATACTCATTGATTTGATGATTTCAGCACACGTCTCATTTACATCCACATTGGTATATACAAAATTAAATGTTCCCGCTTCGATTTTCGAAAGATCGAGAATATCCGATATCAGTTGCAAGAGAAGTTCATTATTCTCTTGCACAATCTTGATATATTCCTGCCGTTCGTTTCTGCTGTCCGTTTCTGCCAGAAGACTGGAAAAACCGACAATAGCATTGAGAGGAGTACGGATCTCATGACTCATGTTAGCTAGGAAAGCCGACTTCAGACGATCCAGTTCTTCCGCTTTATCGCGGGCAATAATCAATTTCTGTTCAGTCTCTTTCAAAGGCGTGATGTCATAATTGATACACAACATCTCAATAATACCGTCCTGCGGACGATAATCTCTGACCATAACGTTAATGCTAGTCCATGTATATTTGCCATTCTCCCTGCATACACGAACTTCTTTACGCAAACTGGTTGCCTTTCCCGTTTTCACTTCACCTACAAAGTTTTTCAGAACAGCCTGATCTTCAGGAACCACATGTGTATATACTCCGATAACCTGCGGCATGGGAGTACCTTCTTTCTCTCCCAAATTCCTGTACCATGTATCTTGGGCATACCCGTCTCTTGTCAATACATTGAAATGAGCAAATCCTACCTTGGCATAATCACCGA
>OGKX01000608.1_pt1 | contig 19122 bp, 12 predicted proteins | sample 1572541 | NCBI WGS metagenome assembly OGKX01 (sample SAMEA2581982, study PRJEB24529) | metagenome | biome: Human gut stool | place: China | collected 2011
TTCGCCTTCAATACCGCTGCCCAGCAGGACTGCATATACATCATCTTTCAGATCTGCTTTCAGTCTTGTAGCTTCGCCGATCAGTTCCAGACCTACGTTCTGAACCTTACCGCTTCTTTGTTCAACTACTACATAAATACCATTACTCATTGTAGGGTTTCCTCCTTATATTCCAAATTTTCGTATTAGCTTCTTTCTAAGCAGAAACAGAAATCAATCTGTTTCTTTCCGTCCTTAACAAACGGATCCGCAAGCATTCATCAGATGATGAATTTTTCTTCCAGTTTAGCAACGATTGCTTTAACAGCTTCGTCTGCGGACAGGTCTTTCAGGATTGTACCAGCGCCTTTTACTTCTTTTGTGAAGGACTGATATACGTTTGTAGGGGAACCCTTCAAGCCGATCATATCCAGTTCCAGGTCATCTTTCAGAGCTTCGAAGTCCAGAACTTTGATTTCTTTTTCGTAAGCTTCTACGATACCTCTAACTGTCATGTATCTAGGTGTTGCCAGTTCTGCGATAGCTGTCAGCAGGCAAGGAGTTTTGATTTTGATGATGTGGTAGCCATCTTCGAACTGTCTTCTAACTACTACATAATCTTCAGCAGCTTCTTTGATTTCTTCAACATAAGAAACCTGAGGAACATGCAGTTTTTCAGCAATCTGAGGACCAACCTGAGCTGTGTCACCGTCGATTGCCTGACGACCTGTGATGATCAGATCATAGCCGATTTTCTTCAGAGCAGCTGCCAGGATACCGGATGTAGCGTATGTATCGGAACCACCGAATTCTCTACCGGAAACCAGGATAGCTTCGTCACAACCCATAGCCAGAGCTTCTCTCAGAGCAACGTCAGCCTGAGGAGGGCCCATGGATACTACTGTAACTGTGCCGCCAACCTGTTCTCTCAGTGTCAGAGCAGCTTCGATACCTGTTTTGTCGTCGTGGTTGATAATAGAGGGAACACCGTCACGGATCAGAGTGCCGGTTTTAGGATCAATTTTAACTTCAACTGTATCTGGTACTTGTTTAATGCATACAACGATTTTCATTATAGTTCTCCTTCCAAAATATTAGTAATTCAGCTTCGTCATCTAAATTTGAGAATGTCTACTGGATCAAACTTTCATGGAGCCGGAGATGATCATCTTCATAGCTTCGTTTGTACCTTCGTAGATTTCTGTGATTTTAGCGTCACGCATAGCTCTTTCAACGGGATATTCACGGCAGTAACCGTAACCACCGAACAGCTGTACGCACTGTCTTGTAACTTCGTTTGCTACATCAGATGCGAAGTATTTGCACATAGCAGCATAAGGAGCGTAGTTGCCATGGTTATCTTTTTCAGTAGCAGCTCTCCATACCATCAGTCTAGCAGCATCAACTTTTGTCTGGCATTCAGCAAGTTTGAACTGTGTGTTCTGATATTTACCGATGGGTTTGCCACCCTGTTTTCTTTCTTTAACATATTTCAGTGTTTCGTCGATAGCGCCCTGTGCGATACCTACGGACTGAGCACCGATACCGATACGGCCGCCGCCCAGAGCTGTCATAGCGATCTTGTAGCCCTGACCTTCTTTGCCCAGCAGGTTTTCTTTGGGAACTTTAACGTTTTCATAGATTACTTCACAGTTGGAAGCAGCTCTGATACCCATACGTTCGATGTTGGGACCAACGGACAGACCTTCGGATTCTCTTTCAACGATGAAAGCGGACATACCTTTAGGGCCTTTGGATTTATCTGTCAGAGCGAATACGATGAAGATATCAGCAAAACCGGAGTTTGTTGTGAACATCTTTGTACCGTTCAGTACATAGTAGTCGCCATCCAGTGTAGCTTCTGTACGAACGCCAGCAGCGTCTGTACCAGCACCGGGTTCTGTCAGACCGAAGCAGCCGATTTTGGAACCGTCAACCAGAGGTCTCAGATATTTCTGTTTCTGTTCTTCTGTACCAAATTCATTGATACAAGGGCAGCAAAGAGATGTGTGTACGGACAGTGTGATACCTGTGGAAGCATCAACTTTGGACATTTCTTCCATGCACAGTGTGTATGTCAGAACGTCAGCACCCTGACCGCCATATTCTCTAGAATAAGGAATACCGAACGCACCGATTTTCTGCAGTTTCTGCAGCAGTTCGCGATCATAATCTTCAGCTTCATCCATGTCCTTTGCGATGGGTTTAACTTCTGTTTCAGCAAATTTTCTGAACAACTCTTGCTGAAGCATCTGAGTTTTTGTCAATTTGAAATCCATTTAATATTCCTCCTATTTTTTAATAAATTTAAAGCAACCGTCCTTGCGCCCCGGTCGCTTTATAAAAACAACCTACATCCGACGCTGCCGTCATGAAGTCCACATTGGCTTTTTTGCATTTCAACAGAAAAGCATTTGTGCGCTTCTAAAAGAACTATACCATTTTTGTCTAAAAATTGTCAACATCTTTGTCGATTAAATATTAGATAAAAAACGGTCACAATTTATGGTAATACCGACAGTCCTAACTGTCTTTTCGCCACAAAAAAACCAACAAAAATCCATGGTTCTTCCGGCATCATTCTTTCGCCTCTCTTACCCAAATTCTCCTGCCTTCAGCCACGATCGCTTCTCGATTTCTTCGGAAAATGTCCGTTCCATGGATCTGTGAATGGCAAGGAAACCTTTGTTTTTCTCGATACTTTGTATGCGAAATATACTGCCGAAAAAATAACACACTGCCTGCTGATTTTGTGTGTTCCTTGTCTTTTTGCTTAACCATACTTTACACTATTGTCTTTTCTCTGTCAATATCCTCACCACTTAGGATGCCGTTTTTGCCCCTTTGTTGTCATACAAGCATTGTATACTTTTCATAATGAATGTACCTGACATTTTCCTGCTTTTCCCATTCTTTCAACCTTTTTACCTTTTTTTAGATAAAAAAATATCCTTTTCCCCCTCCCCCAAAGGCCTTCTCCCCTGCCATGAACCGTACTTATCACATTTTTTCACACCACCATATTTTTGTGAAAATTTACGCTAAATATCCTCCTGTCACGTTTTCTGTTTTTTGTTTATTCTTCCGAAACTGGAAATATTTCTTTTTGGCATTCCTTTCATTTCCTGTTGCGGCTTTTCCTTCTATATAAAAGTAGTTTCATACTTTGCAAGAGAGTTTCAACTGAAACCGCAGCCAAATTCCTTTCCAATAAAAAAACAGATGTTTCAAAACGATTCGCCCCAGAAACATTCTGTCCTAATAAAGTGAAGCTTTAATCCAGCTGTTCCATATTTCTAACCCTATTTCATACAATGCTTTCTCCATGCCAATACTATAATCAAAATATAAAAAAGGAGTATCCCTAAGGATACTCCTTTTGCATTTACCGTATGAGTTGAAATTATTCGATAACTTCTACTACGGAACCTGCGCCTACTGTTCTACCACCTTCACGGATAGCGAAACGCAGACCCTGGTTCATAGCAACGGGTGTGATCAGTTCGATTGTCATTTCAACGTTGTCGCCAGGCATGCACATTTCTGTACCTTCGGGCAGAGAGATAACGCCTGTAACGTCTGTTGTTCTGAAGTAGAACTGAGGTCTGTAATTGTTGAAGAAAGGTGTATGACGGCCACCTTCTTCTTTGCTCAGAACGTAAACCTGTGCTTTGAATTTTGTATGAGGTGTGATGGAACCGGGTTTAGCCAGAACCTGACCTCTTTCGATTTCGTTTCTCTGAACACCACGAAGAAGTGCACCGATGTTATCACCAGCCTGAGCTTCGTCTAACAGTTTACGGAACATTTCTACACCAGTTACAACAACTTTTCTTGTTTCTTCTTTGATACCAACGATTTCAACTTCATCAGATACGTGAAGAACACCACTTTCTACTCTACCAGTTGCTACTGTACCACGTCCTGTGATAGAGAATACGTCTTCGACTGGCATTAAGAAAGGTTTGTCTGTGTCACGCTGTGGATCTGGAATGTAGCTGTCAACAGCATCCATTAATTCCATGATCTTATCTCCCCATTCTCCGTTAGGATCTTCAAGAGCTTTTAAAGCAGATCCCTGGATTACAGGAATGTCATCTCCTGGGAATTCGTATTCATTTAATAATTCACGAATTTCCATTTCTACTAATTCTAATAATTCTTCATCGTCAACCATGTCACATTTGTTCATGAATACTACGATGTAAGGAACACCTACCTGACGAGATAACAGGATATGTTCTTTTGTCTGAGCCATTACACCATCAGTTGCAGCTACTACTAAGATAGCTCCGTCCATCTGAGCAGCACCAGTGATCATGTTCTTTACATAATCGGCATGGCCTGGGCAGTCTACGTGAGCGTAGTGACGTTTTTCTGTTTCATACTCAACGTGAGCTGTAGAGATTGTGATTCCACGTTCTCTTTCTTCTGGAGCTTTATCGATATTTTCAAAATCTACTGCTGCGTTTCCTGCTACACGTGCAGAAAGAGTTTTTGTGATTGCAGCTGTTAAAGTAGTTTTACCGTGGTCTACGTGTCCGATAGTACCAATGTTGCAATGAGGTTTGCTTCTCTCAAACTTTTCTTTAGCCATTTTAAATGTCCTCCTTATTAGGCCCGTTGGGGCAATTACAATAATGATCTCTAAACTTCAAAATATAGTGCCCCGGCTAAGGGCTGTCCTAAATTTGATTATATTTCATTTAAACAAATATTTCAAGACTATTTTGACAAAATAGCCCCGAAATATTTATATATTAATTTTTCTTACTTATCAGCAAGTACTTTTTCCTGTACGTTCTTTGGTACTGGTTCGTATTTTTCAAAGAACATAGAGTAGTTACCACGTCCCTGAGTTCTAGAACGTAAGTCTGTAGAATATCCGAACATTTCAGATAATGGAACGAATGCACGAACCATCTTACCGCTCGCGATATCATCCATACCTTCGATACGTCCACGACGAGAGTTGATATCACCGATAACGTCTCCCATGTATTCTTCAGGCATTGTAACTTCGACTCTCATGATTGGCTCAAGCAGGATAGCTCCGGCTTTCTGCATAGCCTCTTTAAATGCCATAGATCCGGCAATGTGGAAGGCCATTTCACTAGAATCGACATCATGGTAAGATCCATCATATACTGTAGCTTTCACACCAAGTACTGGGAATCCTCCTAAGATACCAGACTGAGCTGCTTCTTCGATACCTTCTCCAACTGCTGGGATGTATTCTTTAGGAATAGATCCACCAACAACTGTAGATTCGAATTTGAACAGTTCTTCTCCGTTGGCATCCATTGGCTCAAAGTGAACTTTACAGTGACCATACTGACCACGACCACCAGACTGTTTAGCGTATTTGCTGTCAACGTCAACGGCTTTTGTAAATGTTTCTTTGTATGCTACCTGTGGAGCACCAACATTAGCTTCTACTTTGAATTCACGAAGCAGACGGTCAACGATGATTTCCAGATGAAGTTCACCCATTCCGGAAATGATTGTCTGTCCTGTTTCCTGATCTGTATGAGCTCTGAATGTAGGATCTTCTTCAGCCAGTTTTGCAAGTGCTTCAGACATTTTACCCTGATCACCTTTAGTTTTAGGCTCGATCGCTACGTCGATAACTGGTTCTGGGAATTCCATGGATTCCAGAATTACAGGATGCTGTTCATCACAGATTGTATCACCAGTTGTTGTAGATTTGAAACCTACTGCAGCTGCGATATCTCCTGAATATACGATATCTAATTCTTCACGCTTGTTAGCATGCATCTGTAAGATACGTCCAACACGCTCTTTTTTGTTCTTTGTTGCATTTAATACGTAAGATCCTGATTTGCATGTTCCAGAGTAAACACGGAAGAATGCAAGTTTACCTACGAATGGGTCTGTCATGATCTTAAATGCTAAAGCTGAGAATGGTTCATCATCAGATGAATGTCTTTCAACTTCGTTACCATCTTCATCGACACCTTTGATAGCTGGGATGTCTGTTGGAGCTGGCATAAATTCGATAATAGCATCCAGTAATTTCTGAACACCTTTATTTCTATATGCTGTACCACAGCATACTGGAACTGCTTTACATTCGCATGTTCCTTTTCTTAATGCAGCTTTTAATGCATCAACGCTTGGTTCTTCACCTTCCAGATATTCCATCATCAGATCGTCATCTAATTCACAGATCTTTTCAACTAATTCTGTATGATAAAGTTCAGCGTCTTCTTTCATATCTTCTGGGATTTCAACGATAGAGATGTCTTCACCTTTGTCATCATTGTAGATGTAAGCTTCCATCTCGAATAAGTCGATGATTCCTTTGAAGTCGTCTTCTTTACCGATAGGTAACTGAAGTACTACTACGTTAGCTCCCAGACGATCTTTCATCTGATCAACTGCTCCGTAGAAGTTCGCACCTAAGATATCCATCTTGTTGATGAATGCCATTCTAGGTACGTTATAAGTATCAGCCTGTCTCCATACGTTTTCAGACTGAGGTTCTACTCCACCCTTTGCACAGAAGACTGCTACTGATCCATCAAGTACACGCAGGGAACGTTCTACTTCAACTGTGAAGTCAACGTGACCTGGAGTATCAATGATATTGATACGATGCTCTAAAGCACCTTTTTTAGGCTTGCAATGATCCTGCAGTGTCCAATGACATGTTGTAGCTGCAGAAGTGATTGTGATACCTCTTTCCTGTTCCTGCTCCATCCAGTCCATAGTAGCAGTACCATCATGAGTATCACCGATTTTATAGTTTACACCAGTATAATAAAGGATACGCTCTGTTGTAGTTGTTTTACCAGCATCAATATGAGCCATGATTCCGATATTTCTGGTTCTCTCTAATGGATATTCTCTTCCAGCCAAGATTTTTTCCTCCTATAAGTTTTAACATAGAAGCATATCTGGCAAGACGCCAGAACAGATTCTTGAAATTAGAATCTGTAATGTGCGAATGCTTTGTTTGCTTCTGCCATCTTGTGCATATCTTCTTTTTTCTTTACAGATGCTCCTGTATTGTTGGAAGCGTCAAGAAGTTCTTTTGCAAGACGTTCTTCCATTGTTCTTTCTCCTCTTTTACGTGAGAAAGTTGTGATCCAACGAAGCGCTAATGCCTGTCTTCTATCTGGTCTAACGTCGATAGGCACCTGATATGTTGCTCCACCGATACGTCTAGCTTTTACTTCAAGAACTGGCATGATGTTGTTCATAGCTTCTTCGAATACTTCTAAAGCTGGTTTTCCAGCTTCTTCTTCGATACGGGCAAATGCTCCGTATACGATTTTCTGAGCAACTCCTTTTTTACCATCTAACATAATGTTGTTGATTAATTTTGTCACAACCTTATTGTTGTAAATAGGATCTGCTAATACGTCTCTTTTCGCAATATGTCCTTTACGTGGCACGGTTCTTCCCTCCTTAATAATCATTAATTCATCGGTACTCATACTTAGTTATTGCATGTTCGTGCAGGACTTTTATATCTCCTGTAACCTTTGTAGGAAACAATAAAGTTCCGGCACAACTATACAAGGTAGCGTTTAATTACGCTGCTTTGTACCAATTTAGTTTTGTTTTATTTTTTCTTAGGTCTTTTAGCTCCATATTTGGAACGAGCCTGCATTCTGTTAGCTACACCTGCTGTATCAAGTGTACCTCTAACGATATGGTAACGAGTACCTGGTAAGTCCTTAACACGACCACCACGAATCAGAACAACACTATGTTCCTGTAAGTTATGTCCTTCACCTGGGATATAACTTGTTACTTCGATTCCGTTAGAAAGACGAACTCTGGCGATCTTACGTAAAGCAGAGTTAGGCTTTTTAGGAGTTGCAGTTTTAACAGCTGTACATACACCTCTCTTCTGTGGTGAGCTTGTGTCTGTAGCTTTCTTCTTTAAAGAGTTAAATCCTTTCTGAAGTGCTGGTGCTGTAGATTTCTTTACAGATGTTTTTCTCCCTTTTCTAACTAATTGGTTAAAAGTTGGCATTGATTTCACCTCCATACATGTTTTCTACTGTGGTTACTTAAATTCACCTTGTGACTATACATGCACTTCTTGGTTTTGCTCCCCAAAAAGGCATGCTAGGCTATTATAAAATGCCTGCATGCCTTTGTCAAGACCTTTTCCCAAGATTTTTATTAATTTCTATATATTTTTATCTTTTTAGAAATCTCATTCTATGGATCTTATTCGAAATCTTTTCTTATCCCACTGTCTTCAGAAATGCTTTCTCGTCACATCTCTGATATCGACCCTGACAGCTTCTATTCTGATTTCTTTTCTTGATCTCAATGTTTCGATTTCTTTGTTATATGGCTTCTTTACGCCATTTTCTTAATATATAAAAATCAATCTCTTATTCTTGAGAAAATATTCAGTTAATAAGTTCCAAATTATTTTGTTAACGGGTTACACTTTGCTTTAGTTACCAGTTACAATTTTTTTAAATGCTCCACCGGTCAGCTGATCGAATGTCGATTGATCTCTTATCTGAATCTTTCTTGTTTGGATTCCTCGTCTCTTGGAATCTTTCTTGTTTGGATTCTTTTTCTTTGATCATCTTCTGATCTTATCTTAAGATCTTGTTCATTCTCTCTATTCTTCGTATTATCTTTATGAGGTTGACTCCTTTACCGTTCTATCCGCTTCTAGGACTCTTATGTTCTCTCCCGAGATCATAATATCCTGTTGAGTCAGTCTCATGATTCCCAATCATCTTAATACTTCTGATCCATCAGCTGCCGGTTTTAAAGGTCTTTCCGTTAGCCTTATGGAGCAACTTGGGCGATTCTCCTTTCTTTTAAAACTTATCTTTTATTTGTTGATTTTATTATATCAATATCTGTTTACTTTGTCAATTAAATAGTTTTTTCAGATTTCTTAAGAATTTTACATACAATAAACAGATTATAGTTTGATAGACTGAAGTTGGTGGAATATTATAAAAATGGTTATCTGTCTGCGACGCGCTTTCGCTCGACTCACACGTAACTGTACTAAGCTCCTGAATGGTCATCCGACCATCCACTCGCTAAGTGCAGACGTGTTCCTACGGTCGCCAACAGATAACCATTTTTATAATATTCAATAATTTCAGTTATCGAAACCACTATGAGATATGTATGTTGAACGGTATTGGCTTGCACTCTTGGTATCGATAAATGAAGATAAAATATTTTACGTATGCACCAAATACTGTAATTGTCCACACTATAGTCTTCTGGTATATGATAAAAAACCACAAACGCAGCATTGGCATTTTGCCATATTTTGAATAAATTCGCAGCCCAATTGGACGATTGTCTGAGCTTCAGAGACTCTTGTCTTAGATAAACTTCAGAGCGAGTTATCGTAGGAAATTGGGCGGATAAGCGATTTGTTCAAAATATGAGCAAAAATTCCACCGCTGCGTTTGTGGTTTTTTATTTATTTTTTATCATATACTCAAAGCCTACAGTTAGCCAACTACAAATTCAAATTATTCTTCAATATCAAATTCTTCATCCTCGAAATCGATTTCATCTCCGATCGTGAAATCATTTTCATCTGTGCTGATCTTGACATCTCTGTAACGTCTCATACCTGTTCCGGCTGGGATCAATTTACCAAGGATTACGTTTTCTTTTAATCCTACTAATGGATCGACTTTTCCTTTGATTGCTGCATCTGTAAGAACTTTTGTTGTCTCCTGGAAAGAAGCTGCTGATAAGAAGGAATCTGTTGCCAAAGATGCTTTTGTGATACCAAGCATGATCTGATCTGCTGTTGCCGTCTGAAGACCCTGTTCTTCCATCTCTTTGTTTCTCTTCTCAAGTTCTAATACATCAACCATTGCTCCTGGTAAGTATCCTGTGTCTCCACCGTCTTCGATACGTACTTTCTTAAGCATCTGACGTACGATAACCTCAACGTGCTTGTCGTTGATATCTACACCCTGTAAACGGTATACTCTCTGTACTTCACGGATCATGTAATCCTGTACTGCACGGATTCCCTTGATTCTTAATAAATCGTGAGGGTTGATAGAACCTTCTGTAAGTTCATCTCCGGCTTCAAGGATCTGTCCTTCCTGTACTTTCAGACGAGATCCGTAAGGGATCAGATATGTCTTCACATCGCCAGTTTCTCTGTTTGTGATGATAACTTCACGTTTCTTCTTTGTATCTTTTAACTGCACTTCTCCACCAAATTCTGCGATGATCGCAAGTCCTTTTGGTTTACGTGCTTCAAATAACTCTTCGACACGAGGAAGACCCTGTGTGATATCATCACCGGCTACTCCACCGGCATGGAATGTTCTCATTGTAAGCTGTGTACCTGGCTCACCGATTGACTGTGCTGCGATGATTCCGACAGCTTCTCCAACCTGTACGGCCTGACCTGTTGCCATGTTGGATCCATAACACTTCGCACAAGCTCCAACTCCGGATTTACATGTTAACATCGTACGGATCTTAACAGATGTATATCCTGCATCACAAACGGCTTTCGCACGTTTTGGTGTGATCATGTGGTTTGCTTTTACAATGACTTCACCAGTTTCTTTATTCACAAGCTCTTCTGCTGCGTATCTTCCTGTGATACGTTCTTCTAAGCTTTCGATAACTTCCTGTCCATCCATGAATGCTTCTACATACATTCCTGGAATTTCCTCTCCAGTACCTTCACAGCAATCCTGTTCACGAATGATCAGATCCTGTGATACGTCTACCAGACGACGTGTTAAGTATCCTGAATCGGCTGTACGAAGGGCTGTATCGGACAGACCTTTACGAGCTCCATGCGCTGAAATGAAGTATTCCAGTACGTCAAGACCTTCACGGAAGTTAGACTTGATCGGTAATTCGATCGTACGTCCTGATGTATCGGCCATCAGTCCACGCATACCTGCTAACTGTTTGATCTGCTGGTTAGAACCACGGGCTCCGGAATCGGCCATCATGAAGATGTTATTTAATCGGTCTAATCCTGTGATCAGTTTATCTGTTAAAACGTCATCGGCGTCGAACCATGTCTTAACAACCGCTTTATAACGTTCTTCTTCTGTCATCAGACCACGTTTATACTGTTCTGTAATGAATTCTACCTGTTTCTGTGCATCTCCTAAAATCTGAGGTTTCTCAGGTGGCACTGTCATATCGGAAATGGATACTGTTAAGGCTCCTCTTGTAGAGAATTTGTATCCGATCGCTTTGATATCATCTAAGACTTCTGCAGTCTTTGTTGCTCCATGAATGTTGATACATTTATCAAGGATCTGTTTTAACTGTTTCTTTCCTACGTGGAAATCAATCTCATATGCTAAAGCATTCTCTGGTTTGCTTCTGTCTACAAATCCTAAATCCTGTAAGATGATCTCATTAAACAGGATACGTCCAAGTGTACAATCTACAACCTGAGAAATAGGATTTCCGTCTTTGTCTACACCCGTACGTCTTACTTTGATCTTAGAATGAAGTGTGATCACCTTATTTTCATAAGCTAAGTATGCTTCGTTCTCAGATTTGAAGTATTTACCTTCACCTTTGTCTCCATCTTTCTCTAATGTCAGATAGTAGATACCAAGTACCATATCCTGAGAAGGAACAGCTACTGGACCACCATCAGATGGTTTTAACAGGTTGTTTGGTGATAACAGAAGGAATCTACACTCTGCCTGTGCTTCCACAGATAATGGAAGATGGACAGCCATCTGGTCACCGTCGAAATCGGCATTGTATGCTGTACATACCAGTGGATGCAGACGGATCGCTTTACCTTCTACCAGGATAGGCTCAAACGCCTGAATTCCCAGTCTATGCAGTGTCGGTGCACGGTTTAACATAACCGGATGTTCTTTAATGACGTCTTCTAAGACATCCCATACTTCTGGCTGAAGTTTTTCAACCATTTTCTTTGCTGATTTAATGTTGTGAGCTAATTTGCGCTCTACTAATTCTTTCATAACGAATGGCTTGAATAATTCGATCGCCATTTCTTTTGGAAGACCACACTGGAAGATCTTTAAGTCTGGTCCTACTACGATAACGGATCGTCCAGAGTAGTCTACACGTTTTCCTAACAGGTTCTGACGGAAACGTCCCTGTTTACCTTTTAACATGTCTGATAATGATTTTAATGCACGGTTTCCTGGTCCTGTAACTGGACGTCCACGTCTACCATTATCGATCAGGGCATCAACTGCTTCCTGTAACATTCTCTTTTCGTTTCTTACGATGATATCTGGCGCCCCAAGTTCTAATAATCTCTTCAGACGGTTATTTCTGTTGATGATACGTCTGTAAAGGTCATTTAAGTCAGATGTAGCAAAACGTCCACCATCTAACTGAACCATTGGACGGATATCTGGAGGGATGACTGGAACTGCATCCAGGATCATCCATTCTGGTTTATTCTCTGAGTTGCAGAATGCTTCTACAACTTCCAGTCTCTTAACGATTCTGGCTCTCTTCTGACCTGTAGCAGTTTTGAACTCATCCTGTAAGGATTTTGCTTCTGCTTCCAGATCAATGGCCTGAAGCAGTTCTTTCACTGCTTCAGCACCCATTCCTACGCGGAATGTATCTCCGTATTTTTCATACGCTTCTCTATATTCTTTTTCAGTTAATACCTGTTTATATGCAAGATCTGTATCTCCAGCATCTAAAACGATATAGCATGCGAAATATAAAACCTTTTCCAGTGTTCTTGGTGAAATATCAAGAATCAGACCCATACGGCTAGGAATTCCTTTAAAATACCAGATATGAGATACTGGAGCTGCTAATTCGATATGTCCCATTCTTTCACGACGGACACTTGCTTTTGTCACTTCAACACCGCATCGGTCGCAGACAACACCTTTATAGCGAACTTTTTTGTACTTTCCGCAGTGACACTCCCAGTCCTTTGTAGGCCCGAAGATCTTCTCACAGAAAAGCCCGTCTTTTTCAGGTTTTAATGTTCGATAGTTGATCGTCTCAGGTTTCTTTACTTCTCCTCTAGACCACTCACGGATCTTTTCTGGAGAAGCCAACCCGATCTTAATTGCATCAAATGAAATTTTATTGCTTTGATATTCATTGCTTGATTCCATCATTTAAGGCTGCTCCTTCCTAAATTGCTCGCCAATCTACATGATTGTGTTATCTTCACCTTCTGATAAGTCTCCGTGTTTATATCCTAAAGCACCGAGTTCAGATTCGCTTTCTTCATAATTGTTGAAGACACCGTCTCCTTCGATCATTGGTGCAAGATCCTGATTTGCATCTCCACCATCAACATCTTCTCTTAATTCAACTTCTTCAGCGTTCTCGTCAAGAATTTTAACATCTAATGCCAGTGACTGGAATTCTTTTAATAATACTTTGAAAGATTCTGGAACACCTGGTTCAGGGATGTTATCACCTTTGATGATCGCTTCGTATGCTTTCACACGACCTACAACGTCATCGGACTTGAATGTCAGGATCTCCTGAAGTGTGTATGCTGCACCATAAGCTTCCAGTGCCCATACCTCCATCTCTCCGAAACGCTGTCCACCGAACTGAGCTTTACCACCCAGTGGCTGCTGAGTTACTAATGAGTAAGGACCAGTAGAACGTGCATGGATCTTGTCATCTACCAGATGATGCAGTTTCAGGTAATGCATGAATCCGATTGTTACAGGGCTGTCAAATTCTTCTCCTGTACGACCGTCTCTTAATCTTACTTTACCAGTTGTATCAATTGGTACACCCTGCCATTCTTTTCTATGGTCTCTGTTTTCATATAAGTAATCCATTACATCATCGTTAACTTTATCACGCCATTTCGCGTCAAATTCTTCCCATGATGTATTGGCATAGTCATTTGCCATTCTTAATGTATCTGCGATATCGTTCTCGTCTGCACCATTGAATACTGGTGTAGCAACATTAAATCCAAGAACTTTTGCTGCTAAGGACAGATGGATCTCTAACACCTGTCCGATATTCATACGTGAAGGCACACCTAATGGGTTCAGTACGATATCTAATGGACGTCCGTTTGGTAAGTATGGCATATCTTCTACTGGCAGAATACGGGAAATTACACCCTTGTTACCATGTCGACCAGCCATCTTATCTCCTACAGAAATCTTTCTCTTCTGAGCAATGTATACACGAACGCTCTTGTTTACTCCAGGAGGAAGTTCGTCTCCATTCTCTCTTGTGAAGATCTTCGTATCCATAACAACTCCGTAAGCACCATGTGGCACTCTTAAAGATGTATCACGGACTTCTCTTGCTTTCTCACCGAAGATCGCACGTAACAGTCTCTCTTCAGCTGTTAATTCTGTTTCTCCCTTAGGAGTAACTTTTCCTACCAGGATGTCACCGGCACGTACTTCTGCACCGATACGGATGATACCGTTATCATCTAAGTCTTTTAAGACATCTTCACTTAATCCTGCAAGATCTCTTGTGATCTCTTCCTGACCAAGCTTAGTATCTCTGGCTTCTGCTTCATATTCTTCGATATGAACAGATGTGTAAACGTCATCCTGTACCAGACGCTCACTTAACAGTACCGCATCCTCGTAGTTATATCCTTCCCATGTCATGAAACCGATCAATGGGTTCTTACCAAGAGCCATCTCTCCGTTGCTTGTTGAAGCACCGTCTGCTAAGATGTCTCCCTTTTCTACTCTGTCTCCTACAAATACGATTGGACGCTGATTCATACAGTTACCCTGGTTGCTTCGTGCAAACTTGATAACATTGTACTCATCTCTCTGACCGTCATCATTACGAACTACGATCTTTGTACTTGTAGATCTTTCTACGACTCCGCCATTTCTTGCTGTGATGCAGACTCCAGAGTCATATGCAGCCTTGGATTCCATACCTGTTCCAACAACAGGAGCTTCTGTAGAAAGAAGTGGTACTGCCTGACGCTGCATGTTGGATCCCATCAGCGCACGGTTGGCATCATCGTTCTCCAGGAAAGGAATCATGGATGTAGCTACTGAGAATACCATCTTTGGAGATACGTCCATTAAGTCAAGGTTTACTTTATCAAATTCTGATGTATCCTCGCGGAAACGTCCGGATACATGAGTATTTACGAAATGTCCATCTTCATCAACAGGTTCGTTCGCCTGTGCTACTACATAATTATCTTCTTCATCAGCTGTTAAATAAACAACTTTGTCTGTAACAACTGGATTCTCAGGATCTGATTTATCCAGTACACGATATGGAGCTTCGATAAATCCATACTCGTTAATTCTCGCATAAGTAGCAAGAGAGTTGATCAGACCGATGTTAGGTCCTTCAGGTGTCTCGATCGGACACATTCTTCCGTAATGTGTGTAATGTACGTCACGGACTTCGAATCCGGCACGGTCACGAGACAGACCACCTGGTCCTAATGCAGATAAACGTCTCTTATGTGTTAACTCAGACAGTGGGTTGTTGTGGTCCATGAACTGAGATAACTGAGAACTTCCAAAGAACTCTTTCACTGCTGCTGTTACTGGTTTGATATTGATCAATGACTGTGGTGAGATAGATTCAATATCCTGAGTTGTCATTCTTTCACGAACAACTCTTTCCAATCTTGAAAGACCGATACGATACTGGTTCTGAAGCAGTTCACCTACAGCACGGATACGACGGTTTCCTAAGTGGTCAATATCATCATCATGTCCAATTCCATACTCTAAATGGATATTGTAGTTGATGGATGCTAAGATATCTTCTTTTGTAATATGTTTTGGAATCAATTCATGAATATTCTTCTTCAGAGCTTCTTTTAATTCTTCTCCTTCATATCCTTCTTCTAAGATCTTCTCTAATACAGGATAGAAAACATCTTCATGAACACCAATCTCTTCTGGATTGAAATCTACATATTCAGCAAGATTTACTTCCATGTTGGAAAGTATTTTTGTAGCACCTTCTTCTGTCTGGATCATAACACTTGCTACGGCTGCGTTCTGAATCTTATCTGCAAGTTCCATGTCCACATTCGTTCCAGCTTCTGCTAATACTTCTCCAGTTGTTGGATCTAAAACATCTTCTGCTAAGATAAATCCACTGATACGATTTCTTAATGCTAATTTTTTATTGAATTTGTAACGTCCAACTTTCGCAAGATCATATCTTCTTGGATCGAAGAACATGCTGTTGATCAAGCTTTCCGCACTATCTACAGATAATGGTTCTCCCGGACGAATCTTCTTATATAATTCTAACAGACCATCTTCATAGTTATCAGATGGGTCTTTTTCAATACTTGCAAGGATCTTTGGTTCTTCACCAAATAATTCTTTGATCTCTGCGTTTGTTCCGATACCTAATGCACGGATCAAAACTGTGATAGGCACTTTTCTTGTACGGTCTACACGTACATTGAATACATCATTGGAATCTGTTTCATATTCAAGCCAGGCACCACGGTTTGGAATAACTGTGGAAGAGTATAACTCTTTACCAATCTTGTCATGAGCAATTCCATAATAAATTCCAGGGGAACGCACTAACTGACTGACGATAACACGTTCAGCTCCGTTGATGATAAATGTTCCTGTTGCTGTCATTAAAGGAAGATCGCCCATAAAAATCTCATGCTGCTTGATTTCATCAGTCTCTTTATTATGAAGTCTTACTTTCACTTTTAAAGGTGCAGCGTATGTTGCATCTCTTTCTTTACATTCTTCAATTGAATATTTGACGTCATCTTTACATAATTGATAGTCAACAAATTCCAAGCTTAACTGATCGCTGTAATCTTCGATTGGGGAGATATCTTCAAATACCTCTGCTAATCCTTCTCTTAAAAACCAATCATAGGAATCCTTTTGAATTTCGATCAGATTTGGTACTTCAAGGACGTCATCCTGTCTGGCATAGCTGATTCGCATCCCTGTACCTGATTTTATTGGCTGTATTCTGTTCTTTTCCATGGACGTTTTTCACCTCTTGATCTAAACCTGGTTTATATACTACATCAACTGTAAGAAACCCTCTATCTTACTATATCTTTCTTACAATCTTATTCTTAATTTTACATAGAGTGTGGGCAGACAAACCCACATTAAGACATTTTCTTATATTACCACATAGAATTTATCATGTCAATAACTATTTTTAAATACATGAAAAAAGCCCCTGAAAATGTTTCTCATCTGCCTTTTTCATTAAATTCTTCACTTCTTTTCACTCTTATCTTGTAATAAAAAGATTTTGTATGTTACACTAGTCATAAACAAAGGCGTTGTAAACAGATATATGTTTATAGCGCCTTTTGCATTTATTAAGAAAGGAAATCTTAACGTGGGAATCACTTTAAAACACAACAAACTACTTTTGGCCGCCCCATGTACTGCATTTATTGCTGGGTTGATCTGGGATAAAGTATCCTCAAGAGTTGCCGTTGCATCTATCTTTATCAGTATGATCTGTGGACTCATTGCTTACTTTATGATTCCTGATGATAATATTAACTATTTTGTAGGTAATGTATTTTCTCTTTGTGTTCCGATTGTTGTTATCATGATCGGCTCTCTATTCGAGAAAGAACATTTTGATTTTGAACAATTAAATTATTTATTCTAATTGTCTATGTATGGTTTGCCATTGGAATTGCAGTGATCAGTGTATTTGCAATTCGAGAATTGTTTAGCTGGTTCAAGGTTCCAAACGAGCATATATCACAAAGCATTCAGAAAGGACCGAGAAAAAATTATGAAATGTAATGTTGTTTGTATACAAACTTATCCAAAAATGAATCAGAAAGAGGAAAATCTTTTTCATATGGAAACGCTTCTTCGCAAAGCTATGGAATCTCATCCAGATACTCAACTCATTATTTTCCCTGAGCTTGCTGTTACTGGTTATCAATGTGGTAAAAATTTTAAAGACTTGGCAGAAACTGCCACGATCAACTCTACATCCGTAAAAAAGATGAGTGCCTTAGCTAAGGAATTTCATGTTCATATCGTCTATGGAATGGCTGAAAAAGAAGAAGATATCCTTTATAATTCTCAGTTTTTCATTGATGACACTGGTGTTCTTCTTGGAACTTATCGCAAAGTTCATTTATTTGATTCCGAGAAAAATTATTTTACACCCGGAGATCAATTTAAAGTATTTAATACAAAGATTGGTCGTATCGGCTTGTTTATCTGTTATGACGCATTCTTTCCAGAAGCTGCCAGAAGTCTTGCTATTCAAGGAGTGGATCTCTTAGTTAATAGTACAAACTGGGAGAAACCTTATGACTACGATATAGCAAAACAAATGAAGCATGACTATTATACAATGTTGACGGAACGTCGTCCAGATGTTTATATTGCATGAATGAATATTGTGTCCTATCTTCTCTTTTTACGAGAAAGTTTTTATAAAAAAATAGACAGTGCTCTTTTTCATAAGAACGCTGTCTATTTTTTATTTTACTTATTTTTCCATAATATATTCTATAAGTTTATCTGAAAATTCCTTCACCACTGTATCTGCCTGATGGAGATCTTGTTTGATCGCTCCTTCTGGTGCATATCCAATGCATTTCATTTTGGCAGATTTGGCTGCCTTTACTCCTGCTTCGGAATCTTCGACCACGATACAGTTTGCCGCCTTCTGTCCAATTGCCTCAGCCGCCTTTTGAAAGATTTCTGGATCCGGCTTTCCGTTTTCACATTCGGAACCGCTTATAAATGCTTCAAAGCAGTCTGTAATTCCAAACGTATTCATATTTGTCATGATATCTTCTTTCAATGAAGACGATGCTACTGCCAGATGAAATCCTTTTTCCTTTAATGTACGGATCAGATCAACAACCCCCGGCATCGGCTTTAGTCCTTCCTGGTCGATCAACTCTTTTCTGGTTTTGACCCACTGATCTATATAATATAGAACTTCTTTATCAAGACTTTCAAATTCTTTCTTCATCTCTGTCCACATATATTCATGTGTTGTACCCAAGAACTTATCATGGTAATGCCAGTCAACTTCAATACCTGCTCGTTTTAAGATGAGATGTTTTGCTTTGACATTAAAATATTCTGAATCAGCGATCACACCGTCCATATCAAAAATCACTGCTGTAATCATACTTTCCATTACTGAAAACTTATAAAAAGTTATAAACCTTTATGTTTCATTCCTACTTCAACG
>OGKX01000626.1_pt1 | contig 18813 bp, 10 predicted proteins | sample 1572541 | NCBI WGS metagenome assembly OGKX01 (sample SAMEA2581982, study PRJEB24529) | metagenome | biome: Human gut stool | place: China | collected 2011
TGCCGTCCGGAAAAGGTTTTGCAGGTATACAATATCTGCAAAACCTTTTCCGGACGGCAGCTCCCTGATTTCTGTATAATAAGCACGAGCACTATAATATGCAAGTGAAAGTACACAAGCCAATGCATTCTCATCATTATACTTTAAAATAGAAGTTTCAAAATGTGCCGCCTGTATTTTCTCAGCAACTACTTTATTTTCCAGTTTCCATGTTGCCTGCAGTAACTCTTCAGAATTTCTTATTGCTGTAATTACTTCCTGCCATCCGGCATCTCGTATGGAAGTAATAAATTCCGTTGTGATCTCACTGTTTGGAATAAACACTTCCTTTCTGGAAAAATCATATCCGAGATATCCCAGATGGATAAACAGCGTTAATACATCATCAGCGCTTGAAAAGGTAGTCATATCATTATTAAACGAGCTAATATCTATTGCCAGTCTTTTTCCGGCAAGTAATTCGATAATAGCTTCTTTCAGGCCCTTATAATTCATAACAATATAGTCTCGCAGAGCCTCGAATGTTTCTGTTTTGTTCCAGTAATTATCAAAAGAATGGCTCAGCATGGCACTTACAACAGAACGGGGATTATAAACATGTCCGATTTTTTCAAAAAAATATCCGTCGTACCAACACTTTGTATCCTGAAAACTCATATCAAATTGTTTGCATAACACTTTCACTTCATTCTCCGTGAAACCAACATACTCAGCAAGCGCTCCTGGATTGGTCATGGAAAATTCGTCAAACATATTTAATGCAGAATGAGAACCGTACTTTTTGATTGGAAGAATTCCTGTCATATAAGTAAGCCCGACATAGTTTCTGTCTTTCAACAGGTTTCTGAGAAAATCCAGATATTTTTTCTGAGCCTCCATATCATTTTTATTTTCTCTGAAAATACAGTCCCATTCATCAATAATAAAAACAAATGGAATTTTGTACTCTCTATAAATTTCCTGCAGCACGTCAATCAGATCTGTCTGATCCAGATAATCAAGATCAGGATACTCTCTCAGAAGATCACGAAGAACATATTTGCTGAAAAGCTCACACATCCTGTCAATATTATGTGTGCGACTGAAAAAATCCTGCATGTTCAAAAAAATTGTATTATATCTGTTTAAATGCACTGGGAATGAAGGGTCTTTTGCTATGCTCATATTGGCAAATAATTTTTGTGAATCACAGTTTCTTTGATAATATGCTGCCAGCATTTCGGCAGCCATAGACTTTCCAAAACGTCTTGGACGACTTACACAAAGAAACTTCTGCTTAGTTCGAAATACCTGGTTTGTATACTGAATGAGTTCTGTTTTATCTACATAAATCTGGGAAGAAACTGACTCAAAAAATCCCTCATTTCCTGGATTCAAATATAACCCCATAAATAAAAACCACCTTTCTTCCAAACTGATTCCTGTTATTTCTTGTTTATAGGAATTATAACATTATTCTGATGCTTCTGCCACAGCAAAGAATCGACAAATTGTTCTTAATGTTTGTCATTTAAAAGCATTTTCATAAGTGTAGATTCTGCTGAAACTGCAAAACAAAGAGTGGAAGAAAGAGTTCAAAATGGTGGACATGGAATTCCTGCTTCAGATATTGAAAAAAGATATATAGAATCCTTTGCAAATTTGCAGTATTTGCTGCAAGAATGTGATCTGGCAGTTTTTTATGATAATACGGATAGATTTGCTATTTTTCACAAAGGTAAATTGGTAAGATTATCCCAAAATGTTCCTGTTGCTGATTTCTTAGTTTGTCACTAGTCAGATTTGCTCCCATGTCATAATCTGCTATGTTTTGTGTCATTGGCATTTTGTGCAATCCGGCAGATTTCCTGCCGGATTATCTGTTTCATTTACAATGTTACATATGAGCTGAGTGCTTCAAGTGCTTTTACAATACTGATGATGTCCACCTTTGACAGCTCCGGATAGTCCTGTTCAAGGCGTTCCCTGTTCCAGAAGCAGTCCGACAGAGACGATATTTCTGTGCCGATCCCCCAGTTGGGAATACACAGATACTTTCCATATGCATGTTTTCCTACCAGCAGATGGAAAGTGCTCCCACGAGCGGTCACCTCAAACTCATTTCTGTTTATGTTTAATGGACGGATATGACCGGTCCAGTTTTTTTCATTGCTGTCCGGATTGCTGCACTGGTAATAGGATCCCATAGCTACTGGGGTCAGATCATCGAAAAAATCCGGGAAGAAAGTAATCTTTACATAAAATGATACAGAAATTTTTATAAAGCAAGAAGAACAGAAATTCCCAAATAGGACTCCTATCATCATTACGATAGGAGTTCTTTTTTGTCAAAATTTATTCTATGATTGTCGAAAAGTTTCTCTGGTAAACAAACAACAGCTCTGATAAAATATAAATACAAAATATGTGACAGGGAGGTGACATCCATAGTACATCAGACAGATCTGGCACAGACTATAGACCTTGCCGCAGAACGTGCAAGATATGACGAATGTGCCAAGAAACTATTAACCTATAAGGCAGTCATTGCCTGGATCCTCAAATCCTGTACAAAAGAATTTTCCCAATATAGTGTCAATTTTATCTGTGATAACTGCCTGAAAGAAAATATCGAAATTTCCAGTCGGGCAGTACATCAGGACCATCCTGACCGCAGTAAATTACTGGATGGAAACGAACAAATAGACTGCCTTAATTCCGAAGCAAATGCTATCAAAGACCAGACTGTATATTATGATATTCGTTTTAAGGCATATATTCCGAACACCGAAGAACCCGTACAGCTGATCATCAATTTGGAAATCCAGTTAAATGACACACCGGGGTATCCATTAGTTACAAGAGGATTTTATTATTGTGCAAGAATGATTTCCGAGCAGTATGGAACTATTTTTACTGGTGAACATTATGAAAAGCTTCAGAAAGTCTACAGTATTTGGATCTGCCCGGATCCGGCGAAAAAACGTAGAAATGGAATCTTCAGATACCATACAGTACAGGATACAGTATTGGGAAAGCCTTATGAAACTCTTGGCAGTTATGACCTTATGGAAGTTGTTATCGTAAATTTAGGTGATGCAGATAAAGAGAGTGATCTGGAGATCCTTGATCTGCTGAATACACTCTTCTCTCTTTCTACATCCTCTGAGACAAAGAAAAAACGTCTTCAGAAAGATTTTGGCATCGCCATGACAGAAGAATTTGAAAGTGAGGTGCAGGATATGTGTAATCTGGGAAAAGCACTTGTTGAACAGGGTATTGAACAGGGCATCGAACAGGGCGTGGAACAAGGTGTAAAACAGAAAAATCTGTCCCTTGCAAAAATGATGCTTGAAGATAAAGAACCAATTGACAAAATTAAAAAATATACTGGTTTTGCCACAGATAAGCTGGAAGAGATTGCAAAATCTATGGGAATGACTTTTACAGCCTAAAGTTCTAAATGATACCTTTATAATTCTGTATGAAACTATACTCAACAAGTAGCAAGTTTATTACATAATGTGAAAAAAGCTTTCAATCGCATCTTTTCGGATATGATTGAAAGCTTTTTTGCGCATTAAATACAGACCTTTTTGAATATAATTATGTATTTTCATATAAAAATCTATAAAAAATTAGTTATAAATCATATAACGCATATACTTTAACAAATAATCATCATTCCTCACACCAAATCCCTATACAAAATCAACCTGTCCACCACCCAAAGGGGAACTATAATCATGACAAAGATTAAGAATACGAAGAAAGGCATGGCTAAGAAAACCTTAAGTATGTCTCTCGTCGTTGCAATGCTGGCAACCTCTAACGTGCCGGTTTGGGCTGCTGAGTTCAGCGATGGTACTGACGCTTCCGTAGCTACTGAAGCAGATGCGTTCGCTGCAGAAGCTCCTGTTGTTGACGATACAGAAGACGCAGCTCCAGCATCTGTAATGGTAAATGAAGCTGATATTACTCTTAACTTATCTGCAGACAGCAAAAAAGTTGTTTGGGGAGGAGCATCTGTTATCAGTGGTACTGTAACTAAAACTGACGGATCAGAAGTAGAAGGTGGATGGCAGTATCGTTGGGTTGACGAAAAAGGTATTGCATATGCATCTTCTAACGGAAAAGTAGACGATGCAGTTGATATGAGTTTGAATACAACAGCTGACATGGCTGGAAAAACATTAACTCTTTATGTTTACGATGTAGACAGCAATCAGCAAACTCTTTATGACATTAACACAGGTATTTCTGTAGCTGTAGAAAAGAGATCTTTAAATTCTGTGACTGCTACACCTGCAACCACAACAAAAGCATACAACGGTTTTGCTCAGACTATTACTGAAGCTGACGGCGTTGCACTTACTGTTCTGGATTCTGAAAATGCAAATGTAGCTGCTGATGCTTATGAAACATCTGTAACTAATGCAACTAATAATAAAGAAGAATTCAAACTTACTGTAACAGCAAAAGAAGACTCTGCTTACACAGGCAGTGCTGAACTTGTAATCGGTAAGGTTACAGCAAAAGCATATGCAAAAGGAGATATCCTTGCAACAGCAACAAAAGGACAGTCCTATCAGTATACAGGTAAGGCTATTAAGATTTCCAAAGATAACATTACATTAAAAGAATCTGCTTCCAGTAATAAAGGCGCTGATGGAAAATTAAGCGGTGCTGATTTATCTGCTGCAGTTACAACTGCTCAGGTTGAATATACAAAAGTAGGTGATTACCCCGTTGTTGTATATGTTGACAAAACAAAATTAAAGAATTTTACAGATGCAGATGAATATTACACAACAGATGAGACTGTTAACGTTGCAAAACGTGACCTCTCTACAGCAGGAACAAAGATTACTGTTAACACTTTAAGTGGACAGATTCCAACAGATATTGCTGTAAGCAAATTAGCTGATTATCTGACATTTACAGGTGTAGAAGGCTCAGACCTTTCTGCAATTAAAAACTCCAGCAAAGAATATACACTTATTGTAAAAAATGCTGATGGTACAGACGCTAAACAGTTTAAAAACGGAAGTACATATACTGTTACAGTACGTGCAAAAGACGGTGGAAACTGCACAGGTGAGCAGACATTCACTGTTGTTGCTACTGCAGCTGCATTAAATGCTGTATCTGCAAAAACACAGTATACAATAGATTATACAGGCGATGAGATCAAACCTTCCAAGAGCGATTTAGGAGAACTGGTTATTCAGTATTTCAACGCACAGGGTAAACCCAAAACAGAAGATCTTGGAACAGACGGATACGAAATCACAGGATATACAAACAACGTAAATGCAACAACTGTATATGACGGAAATTACAATCCAGTAGCAAATGCTTACGTTAACATCAAGATTACAAGCGGAACATACAAAGATCAGACAGCATCTATTCCGTTCTTAATCAAACCACTGGTAGTTGAAGCTGATTATGTAACTGTACCGGATGATGTTTCTATTAATAAAGCACTTACAGAAGCAGGCGAATATAAACTTCCTGTAACAGTTGTAGCAAAAGACGAAACAGGAAAAAAAGTAGAAAAAACTCTCACAGACAGCGATTTCACAGTTAAATATGAATATGAAAAAGCTTTCGGTAATGACTTGTTTAACAACATCATTACAAAAGTTACTGTTACAAACACAAACTATATTTTAAAAACAACAAACGGCAAAACAAGAACTGTTACAGCAAGCGGTAAGACAGAAATCGTACCTAAGAAATTAACAGACGCTATGGTTGTTGCAACACCTTCTACTTATACTTACACAGGTGGAAAGATCCAGCCTACTTATGCAGTGCTTGACGGTGCTATTGCTCTTTACAAGAAGGGTGAAGTTAACGATAAAGATGCTGAATATGAGGAAGTAAGCATCAGCAATGCTGTAAATGTTGGTACTGGAACAATCACTGTACAGGGATGCAACTACTTCTATTCAGGAAAAGCAACTGGAACATTTACAATCACAGCTGCAAACACAGCAGATGTAAAAGTATCCATCGCTGATCAGGATTATACTGGAAAACAGGTAAGACCTCGTAAATTTACAGCAACATTAAATGGAAACGATGTGTCCAACCAGTTTGAGATTGTTTCTTATGGCGAAAATGTTGAAGCTGGAACCGGAACAGTTGTTCTGAAACCATTAGATGGAAACAAGAACTTCACAGGTTCTAACATCACAGCAAGCTTCAATATCGTAAAAGAAAAAGTAGAAGCTACTCTTAATGTTTATGACAGCAAAGGATTTGATGTAACAGATGCTTATAAAGCAGACGTAGATAAAGATGCTGATGGAAATGTAAATGGTGTAGTTCATAACAGCCAGGTTGCATTCACATTTGACGGAAATGAGCATACTTTTGCAAAGGCATTATTAAGCAACATCAGAAAAGTTACAAATGATGGCGTAAAGACAACTGCAAAAGAAAGCGATTTCGAAATCAAATATGCAGACAATATCACAGGTAAGAAAGTAACTGCTGGAAAAGAAAACATTGGTTATATCTATGCAGTAGCTAAAGAAGGAACAGGATTTGCAGGAACTAAGACAATTGTTACTTCTGATGGAACAATTATCAACGGTGTTGTTGCTTATATCCCATTCACAATCAAATCTGTTAAATTCGTTGCTAAGAATGTAAGTGTTAAGAACGCTACATATGCAGGCGGCCTTCCAGTTAAACCAGAAGTACTGATTCAGATTGGTGGAAGCACATTAGTTGAAGGCAAAGATTATACTCTTAGATTAATCGACAAAAATGGCAACACTGTAACTCCTATCGATGTAACTGTTGGTGATATTTATGGAGTAGAAATCAAAGGTATCAACGGATACACAGAATCTGGCGTTGCAACATTCGATACAGACGATGTTGACAGCACAGCTTACTCCAGAGCAAACTTAACATGGGGCGTTGATAAGAAGAACATCAGTGATTGTACTGTAACTGTAAAAGATGGCGTTACAACTGTATTAAACGGATATCTCCCAGTTCCGTCTACAGAATATACTTCTGAAAAGAACGCTGACGGAACATATACAGTAAAAGCAAACAGCACATCCAAAAACTATACAGGATCCAAGACAGTAGTTGCAGACGGAAAAGCAGAAGATGAAAAACCGGATGCTCCGATGATTACTAAAGTAAATGTTACTGGAAATAAAGCAACAGTTGTTCTTTCCGGTGATGCTGATGGCGCTGCAGGTTATGACTATGTAATCTCTACAGACCGTGACTGCATTACAAATAAAGACTATGATTCCATCAGCAAGAATCAGGTCAGCACATCCACTAACTTTAAGTATGTACAGCAGGGAACATACTATGCATACTGCCACGCTTGGAAACGTGACGAAAACGGTAAGAAAGTATTCAGCGACTGGTCAAATGCATATCCATTCGTTGTATCTGCAATCACACCGGATGCTCCGATCATCACAAGCGTAAAAGTAAGCGGAACAACTGTAAAAGTAACATATAAAGCAGCTGCTAATGCAACAGGATACGACGTAGTACTTGGAACATCTTCCAAGAAAGAAAACGGCGAGACTCGTCCATATCACTATGGCGATCACAAGATCCTGAACCTCAAAGAAGGTACAGTAACAGCTACATTTAAGAATGTACCAAAAGGAAGCTGGACAGTAGGAATGCATGCATTCAACAGAACTTCCGAAAACGGCAAGAAAGTATTCAGCCCATGGTCCAATCTTAAAAAGATCACTGTAAAATAATCCATTTGGGTAATTTTATATAAGATTCCAACAGGCAAGACGGGGCATAATTCATGATTATGCCCCATTCTTGCAATGCAAAAGAAATACGTTTTTCAGATAATAAAGGAGAAAAAGAGTATGGGATTAAAAGAACGTAGAAAAAAAATCATGGCTTTAATGCTCGCTGCCTGCGTAGCAGGGACCAGCGTTGTACCTGTAGCAGCTTCTGACGTCAGCGTATTCTCTGACGGAACTGATGCCGCACCAGAAGCATTTGATTCTGTTGATGTTGGCAGTGCTACTGAAGCACCTACTAAAACTGTAAAAATTAACTTCTACTGTCCAGACGAAAAGAAACAGATCGCTGAGCCTGCACTTGAAGTTGCTAAAGATGCTACTTCTGTAAATACCAGCAAACTTACTGTTCCGGAAGGTTATGAACTTGTTGAAAGTGGTGATCTCCCAATCAATGATGGCTATGTATACGCAGAAGTTCGTAAAGTTGCAACTACTAAAACTGTAAAAATTAACTTCTACTGCCCAGACGAAAAGAAACAGATCGCTGAGCCTAAACTTAAAGTTGCTAAAGATGCTACTTCTGTAAATACCAGCAAACTTACTGTTCCGAAAGGTTATGAACTTGTTGAAGTTGGTGATCTCCCAATCAGAGATGGCTATGTATACGCAGAAGTTCGTAAAGCAGTTACAACAAAAGGAATTACTGTTGTATATCAGGATAGAAAAGGAAATGTCATCAAAACAGCTCCTATGACTGTTGATAAAGATGCTACTTATATTAACACTGGCAAATTAACAGCACCAGATGGATATACAATTGGCATCGTTGGTGACATTAAAATTTCCCAAAATAACAAAGTTTATATTACTGTAGACCAGAATAAGAAATCTGTAACTGTTATTTTTAAAGAATCTGGTAATGTTGTCAGCAGTAAAAAACTTTCTGTAGTAGCTACTGCCCAATATGTTGATAAGAGCAGAATCACAGCACCAGCCGGATATCGGATTGCAACAACTGATTCCAAATTAAAAATTTCCGAAAATAATACAGTAACTGTTGAGGTTAAAAAATTAGGAAAAACAATTAAAGTTGTTTATAGATTAGCAAAAACAAACAGAATTGTTACTACTGGAAAAATCGTTGTCGATAAAAAAGCTACATCTATTAAAGCCAGTGAAGTTCCGGTACCAGCAGGATACAAAATGGTAACAACAGGTTCCTGCTCTGTCAGAACTAAAAAAATCGAAATCTATGTAAAGAAATAATTTATTAAGAGTCACACATATCGATAACTTTCAGGTATCGTTAATAAACAATTTATTTACATACTCACAGATTCCTAAAAAGAAAGGGTCTGTGAAATAAGTCCCTAAATCACAACCACCGGCTTAGCCGGTGGTTTGCTTTGACCCTATAAGGGTCTGTTACCGGCACTGGAGTCTAAAGACTCATCGAAATAGATTCGCCAACCGCAACATCATTTACTCACTAAGCCCTTTCGGGCTTATCTTTATTTGTTACGTTTTACTAGCTCACCCGTGAACGGATCAATATACTCTTTCAGTGTCATTTGATCATATTCCAAATCACTCTGTAACTGATTTGCTATATATTCCTGTATTTTCTTCGCATTTTTTCCATCGCATCTACATAATATCCCCTGCACCAGAAATGTCTGTTTCCGTATTTGTACTTCAAATTTGCATGGCTTTCGAATATCATTAATGTACTCTTACCTTTTAGATATCCGACAAAATACGATACGCTTATGCTTGGTGGAATTTCAACCAACATATGCACGTAATCTGGACACAACATTGGGGTCTGACCGTGCGTCCAGCAAAGGGTATATAGTCCGGTGGGTGGAAGCCCCATCAAATAAGCTGTTAACCACAGCATTTGAAGCGAGTCTTGAGTCTGTTACGGTAACGTGCAGGCTAAGCGTAGACAGCAAGATAGCAGGGATAGCTATGGAGCACCGAAATCCCAAAGTATCAGAGGGTCGACACCGTGGTCAGGGTGGAAGACAATATATGCACTTATCGTTATGGTGAGATTTTGCATGCCTCTGCGGTGTTGTTGAAACTATTCATGTCAGACAGGGACTATATGTCAACTGGAGAGGACCTGCATTTTCTTTTCAGAGTGTGTAAATGAAAAGTATGTCCGCCAACCAAAAGAAGAAAGACAAACGAAGTGCAGGTAGTCGGAGGCCCGAACAGTACCGGTGAAGGTATGAACAAAATAAATACTGGAGGGAAGTCGAGAGAGAACTGTGCCTCGCAGTTCTGGCCTGCGAAACTATATCAAAGAGGAAACATTAGCTATACACAGAGATAGGGGAACTAATGGAAACGAAATTGGCGAGAATATCACAATTATCAAAAGAAAACCCAGATATGGTCTTTACATCACTGGGGCATCTTATCAATAAGGAGATGCTTGAGAACTGTCATGTCCAGATGGATGGAACGAAAGCCGTAGGAATAGATGGAGTTACCAAAGAAGAATACGGAAGAAATCTGGAAGAAAATCTAGAAGCCCTTATAGAAAGTCTGAAGAAGAAATCCTATAAGCCTAAACCAGCAAGACTGGTAGAAATACCAAAGGACAATGGGAAGATGCGGCCACTTAGTATCTACTGTTATGAAGACAAGCTGGTACAGGAAGCACTGCGCAGGATACTGGAAGCAGTATTCGAGCCAATGTTTTATGATGAGATGATGGGATTCAGACCCAACAGGGGCTGCCATAAAGCAATCCGCAAACTAAACATAATGCTGGAAAGGAAACCGACGAATTATGTTCTGGATGCGGATATAAAAGGATTCTTCCAACATCTTGACCATGAATGGATTGTGCGTTTTATAGAATCAAGGATTAAAGACCCGAATATCATCCGCCTTGTCAGACGAATGCTGAAAGCAGGAATTATGAATAACTATGAATTTGAAGCAACAGAGGAAGGAAGTGGACAAGGTTCCGTCTGCTCTCCGATAATTTCCTGTATCTATATGCACTATGTGCTGATATGGTGGTTCAGAGAGGTGGTAACGCCGATGTTAAAGGGATATGCAGGTCTGGTGGTCTATGCTGATGATTGTGCGCCACGAAGGCGGAAACTTGTGACATGATGTCAAACAAGTATAGCCATGCTGTGTGAATGATGATGGCAGGCCCATCGGAACCGCTATATAGGTGGAGGTTTCAAATCACTCTGAGGTGCTGTAGTCAAAAGCTATGGTACTGAGCGTCAGAGAAAAGGCTGTACAAAACAGTCAGGTGTGGACAGTGGAGATGAACGAAGCTGTGAACCACTTACGAAAACGTCGAAAGCGTAGAGACTCCATCAAAACCAGGGGGTCAGTCGTTAACCTGGGATAAGCATAACGGGAGCCTATTTACTGGTTATGCGGTGGACGGCGTAAAGGTGGCATGAACACTGTTCAGGCATTCATATGGAACGTGGGAACCTACGGGCTGGTGTTAAGGGAGAGTGCCAAGTGGACGAACCGCAAGGTACAGAGTACTGATACAGTCATAGGGGCAGAGTGGCTTGTAGTAGTGAAGAGGGTTTCTGAAAAGAAAACAGAGCGAAGAAGCCACAGTATCCAAGCAGAGTAAATAAGTCAACTTAGGAATAAGGAGGAGCTTATGAGCGAAGCAAAACAGTTTGATATTTCAAAGAAGGCTGTAATTGCAGCTTTTCAGGCGGTAAAGGAAAACGCAGGAAGTTACGGGGCAGATGAACAAACCATAAAAGAGTTTGAGGAGCATCTTAATAACAACCTGTATAAACTATGGAACCGGATGGCATCAGGAAGTTATTTCCCGAAGCCTGTAAGGGCAGTAGCAATACCCAAGAAAAATGGTGGAATCAGAATTTTGGGAATTCCAACAGTAGAAGACAGAATCGCACAAATGGTTGCGAAGATGTACTTTGAACCGCTGGTTGAACCAATGTTTTACAATGACTCATATGGATACCGTCCGAACAAATCTGCAATTCAGGCAGTAGGACAAGCAAGGGAAAGATGTTTTAAAAGAGACTGGGTATTGGAATTAGATATCAAAGGGCTCTTTGATAACATCAAACATGGATATCTGATGTACATGGTTGAGAAACATACGCAAATAAAATGGCTGATACTTTATATAAAACGTTGGCTTACAGTGCCGTTCATCATGAGTGATGGCTCGGTTGCTGAACGCAGGTCAGGAACACCTCAGGGTGGATTATGCCGAGCTCGGCATAAATTTCCTTATGACGAGATAAACGTTATGACGAGATAACGCTGATTATCTGCGTAAATACGGAATTTCTTTAAATTTATCTCGGCATAATACAAGCAAAAATGCTACACTTTGTTATTCTGTAATCATAAAAAAAGAAAGGAGTCAGAAACTCATGAATCTTGAAATGATTACAGAAGGACTAAAACAACTGTTGCAGGAAAACAACTATTCTTCTGCAACCATCCGCTTTTATGAAGGTGAATGGAATAAGATCCAGTGCTTTCTTACGGAAGAGTACGGAAATACCGAATACGATATGGAACGGGGACTTAAATATCTCGAAAAACAATACGGCTTCATTACGAAATATAATAATGGAACGCTTTCCCAACAGAGAGTCCAATTGCTCCGTGTTGTGCATATGCTGGAAGATTACCGTTTGCATCAGGTGCTTACCAGAAGATACTATGCCTCAAAAAATCCTATTACGTTGAATGCGTACTATTTAAATTTATATACGGATTATTTAGATTTTCTGAATTCTACGGAACTGTCAGCAAGTACAATCGGACATTATAAAGGGATTTCCAGGGCTTTTATGGACTATCTTCAGCAGAGGAAGATTGGAACTATAGAAAATATCACTATGGATGTTTGCAATTCTTATCTGAAAACGCTGGCAGGGTATAGTTTTAAGACCATAGAACAGAATGTTTGCGGGATCAGACATTTTCTGCGTTTTATTTATTCTATCGGAATACTCTCCACTGATTATGCTGAAAAGATCCATATGCCTGCTGTTTCCAAAAGTGCCAAAATACCTTCTGCATGGAAACTTGATGAACTGAAAGCAATGCTTTCGGTCATTGATCGGAACAGCCCTATCGGAAAACGTGACTATGCAATGATCCTTCTTGCATGTGTTCTTGGTCTTCGGATTGGAGATATCAAAAACCTGCGTTTCCAAAACTTTAACTGGGAAGATAAAAAGCTGTCTCTCATACAGCATAAAACACATAAACTATTAACTCTGCCAATACCTGATGCGGTAGGCTGGGCGGTGATCGATTATATCAAAAATGGGCGACCTCAGTACTACGAATCGGATCAGGTGTTCCTGAAACATATGCCGCCATTTGATCCTATCGGCAATGAAAACCATATGCAGCAACAGCTTGTAAGATACATGAGGAAAGCAGGTATCGACCAGCGTACAAAAAAGCACTCCGGCTTTCATTCCTTAAGACATTCTGCCGGCTCCATGCTACTGGAAATGGAGACACCGCTTCCGGTCATTACAGATATCCTTGGGCACTCTGATTCTGATGTAACGGCTGTTTATCTGAAGACAGATCTGCAGAAACTGGCCGAATGTGTGCTTTCACCGGAGGAATTCTGCCATGGATAAAGAAATCTATAACAGCATTTTTCAAGAGGAGATCCATGATCTTATAGCATTAAAACGTGCACTTGGATTCTCTTATGAATCAGAAGCAGGCTCCTTGCGACGCATTGACACCTTTTTATGTGAAAACAATCTTTCCGAAAAGCGTATCTCTAAAGAGCTTTGTGACCTATGGTGCAGAAAAAGGACTTATGAAACTGTCACAAATCAGGCGAGCCGTATCAGTGTCATGCGGGTTTTCTGCAAATATCTCAACGATATCGGGATTCCTGCATATATTCCGCCGAAAAGGATCACCCGGAAAAGGAGCAGATACGATGCACATATTTACACAGATGAAGAACTTCAAAGTTTTTTTGATGCAGTTGACAAAAGTCAGTCGGTGCCGGATTCCTGCCCGTATCGTGCTGATGTGATGCCGGTCTTTTTCCGTATCCTGTACACCAGTGGAATGCGTGTTTCAGAGCTGCGCCTTGCCAGAATCCGTGATATCAACCTCGGAGAAGGATATATCACTATTCACGAGGCCAAAAATCATAAAGAGCGGTATGTCCCCATCCATCCTTTACTTACAGACAAATGCAAGGAATTAAAAGAAAATATCCATGTCCATTCATCCGATGATGAATATTTCTTTATGCTGCTTCCGGGAAGACCGATGACTTTAGGAAATGTATATAAAAATTTCAGGCGCTATCTGGAACAGGCTGGGATCTCTCACACTGGAAAAGGTCCCCGTATCCATGACTTCCGCCATACTTATTGCATAAATCTTCTCCGCAAATGGAGCGATGAAGGAAAAGACCTGATTGCGTATCTTCCATATATGCGTACAATGCTTGGACATGAAAGTTTTGAGGAAACAGCGTATTATCTAAAACTTACGGCGGAACGTTTTCCATATATAAAAGAACGGATGATGGAATCTTTTCCTGATCTGATCAGGGAGGCAGTTATCAATGAACACGAATTCTACTGATTTTGCCTGTCTGGTCACAGGATTTTTAACGGACTATCTGCCGCATCATAGATGTTATTCCAGGAATACCATTCTCAGTTACAGAGACACTTTGAAACTGTTCCTTCGGTTTTTAAAAGAAGAAAAAGAGACCTCTCCGAATTCTTTTTATATCAAGGACTTCAAACGTGAACTGGTGATTGAATTCCTGGAATGGTACCGGAACAACGGGGCTGGTATAACTGCAGCAAATCAACGGCTGGCTGCATTGAAAGCATTCAGTGATTATGCACAGTTGGAACATATCGAGTACATTGCCCCTTTACAGAATGTCTCTGGGATCAGGGCAAAAAAGGCTGCACCGAAAGAAGTATCTTTCCTGACTGTGGAACAGATGTCATCACTTATAAACAGTCCGGATGTTAATTCCCATACCGGTTTCCGACACAGGGTGATCCTGACACTTTTGTATGACAGTGGGTGCAGAGTTCAGGAATTATGCGATATCACGATAGCCGATATATCGTTAGGTTCTGTTGCAACCGTAAGATTACACGGAAAAGGCAACAAATATCGTACAGTCGTGATAGCAGACGCAACAGCAAAACTTGTCGAAAACTATCTTAGCCGGTACCGTTCATACGCTGTAGGAACCGATTTTTTGATCACTAACCGTTATCATCGAAAGATTGACCGCGATGGTATCTCTTATATCATAAAAAAATATGTAGATGCGATCCGCAAAAAAGATGCAACATTCCCAGAACATGTACATTGTCATATGTTTCGTCATTCAAAAGCAATGCATATGTTGGAAGCCGGTATCAATATCGTCTATATCAGAGATTTCCTCGGGCATGAGGATATTTCTACGACGATGGTTTACGTGAGAGCTGATAATCGTCTGAAAAATGATGCGATAAATGCACTTGCTCCAAAAGTTACTGAGGAAAGAGATTTTCCTGACTGGAACAAAGATAAAGATCTTTTACAGTTTTTAAATTCCTTAAAGTAGAGAATTATTATGCCGAGTTACGCAAATAGAAACACTGGCAAAATCTAAGAATACTGAACGTATCTCGGCATAACATCTATCTCGTCATAAGGTGGAGTTATCAGTCCTGTGCTTGCAAATCTATTTCTTCACTATGTATTTGATGACTTTATGACAAAAGCATATCCGAACATCTGGTGGGAAAGATATGCTGATGATGGAGTACTGCACTGCCAATCGTACAAGCAGGCTGCATTTATAAAGCAGAAACTGGAAGAACGTTTTCAGCAGTTTGGATTGGAACTGAATAAAGAAAAGACACGTATTGTCTACTGCAAGGATAACCGAAGGCCACAAAACTATAGTTGTACCCAATTCACTTTTCTGGGATATACGTTCAGACCAAGGCTAAATAAGAATAAAGAAGGAAAGTTCTTTGTAGGCTTTACGCCTGCGGTCAGTGAAAAAGCCAAAACTGCTATGAAACAGAAGATCAGAGAATGGAAGATACAGTTAAAGGCGGATCTCTCATTAAAAGATATTGGGAACATGATAAACAAAGTAGTGCAAGGATGGATTAACTACTACACACACTATTATAAGTCAGAATTTTATGAGGTGTTGCGTTATATCAATCAATGTCTGATTAAATGGGTACGACGAAGTTATAAAAAGAAAAACACGAGAAGCAGAGCCGAGCACTGGCTTGGTGCAGTAGCCAGAAGAGACAGAAACTTGTTTGCACACTGGAAATTTGGAATATTACCATCTGTTGGAGAGGGAGCCGTATGAGTCGAGAGGCTCACGTACGGTTCTGATGGGGACTCAAGGGGAGGTTCCTTGGGTCTACCTACTTTGTGGTGACATTCCAATACAAATCAGATGCAGTATGGTTCTATGAACACTTAAAACATAGAATGGGACACTTTGGATTAAGCCTTGAAGAAGAAAAGAGCAGGCTGATAGAGTTCGGACGATACGCAAAGGAAAGATGCAGTAAAAGTGGAACGAAGCCAGGTACCTTTACTTTCCTAGGTTTTACACACTACTGTTCCAAAAGCAAGAATGGTAGATTCAGAGTGAAGAGGAAAACCAGTAAGAAGAAGTTTGCGAAGAAATGTAGAGAAATAAATCAACTGATGGGACACATGAAAACATGGAAACTGAAAGAGATTACTGCTAAACTCAATCAGATACTGACTGGTTATTACCATTACTATGGAATCACAGACAATACAGAAAGAATAACAGCATTTCGATACCACGTAATGAAAAGTTTATTCTACTGTCTAAATCGGAGGAGTCAAAAGAAAAGCTACAACTGGGTAGAATTTCTGAATATGATAGATAACAGCTATCCACTGGTAAGACCCCGAATATATGTCAGTGTATATAATTGATAAATGTGAACGATTCGTTTCGCAAAGAGCCGGATGCGGGAAAGCCGCAAGTCCGGATTCTGTGAGGGGCGTACGACCGCAAGGGGTGCGTCTACTCGACATCGAAAATAACCGCAACTGGTTACGATGTAGTACTTGGAACTGGCTCCAAGAAAGAAAACGGTGAGACACGTCCATACCAGTATGGCAATCACAAGAAACTGAACCTCAAAGAAGGTACAGTAACAGCAACATTCAAGAACGTACCAAAGGGAACATGGGTAGTTGGAATGCATGCATTCAACAGAACATCCGAAGACGGAAAGAAAGTCTTCAGCCCATGGTCAAACCTGAAAAAGGCTACTGTTAAATAATCCATTTGGGTAATTAATACAGATTCCTAAAAAGAAGGCTCCGGTCATTGCGATCGGAGTCTTTCTTTTTAATAAACCTATACCATATATTCTAACAGAATCTTATCCTTATATTGCTTTCTGCTATTTCAAGGTGTATCTGACTCCCCTGCCTGCACCTGTTTTTTCAGGATTTTCTTTTCAATCAGGCTGTTCAGAGTACGTACTGCTTTACTCTTTTCCATTTCTGCTGCTTTCTCAATTTCTGATCTTGACATTTTTTCTTTTCCCTTAAGGATGTTGACCAGTATCTGTTCGGCTTCGTTCAGGTCATAGTTTTCCCTTATAACAGGAAGAATTACTTTGATAGAATTAGAAAAACACTGATACGATGGTTTTATCAGTGCGTTCCTGTAAGCATGATTGATCCTCATGATTCCGGTTCCAAATTTCTCAATATATTTCAGCCGGAAGAACACATTTCCGATAATAGGATTTCTGAGTATGGATATCTGACCATTCATGTATTCCTCTTCGCTGATTCCGGCAGGAAGCCCTCCCGGAGAACTGATCTCAATCCTGTCCGCATACATACTGACTTTTATAGATGCCGGGATATCCCACATTCGATGGATCAGAGCATTGGCTATTGCTTCCCTGAAGGCTTTTTCCGGGATTTTGTCAATACATTTCCTCTCGGCTCCCTCTATTTTTTCATACTGATAATACTTTCGGAACATCTGAAGTGTTTTTTCCAACTGAGAAAGTATGGAAATATTTTCCAGTGATTCCCTGTCCATGATCTCATCTATGGTATCACCAAAACGTATGATATCTATTCCCGTAAACTGATTATCATCAGCAAGAAGTGCAGCTGCATTATTGAACCCACTCTGATCAGAATACAGTTCAAGAGTTTTTAAAATATCTTTATTGATCTTCTCAATGCCCATCACCCGGATAAATTCTGTTTCCAATTTAGCAAAAGTAAGCTGCTGATTGAATGAAGTGATCTCCTCAAAAGTCTGATTACAGCCCTCCAGGATTAACCGGTTATATTCCAGACGATCCACTTCAACTGTAGAAGAATCATTTCTTTTATAAGCTTTACCTTTATAGAGATAAGGCTTATACCTGCCTTCATAAACAGTGAGCACGATCGTATTTTCCTGTATCTCCAGACGGAACTCCGGCACAGGACTGAGACTGTCATTGATCTTATTCTCCAGATTCAGACATCCATTCACTGGATCTGTTATGCCGATAACGTTCCCCTGATCATTGATTCCAAATATAATCTTTCCTTCGCCATAATTAGCATAGGCACTGATCGTTTTCAGAAACGTGTTAGATGACAGATTTTCCTTATATTCCAATGTTCTGCTTTCCCTCATGATACATTTTCCTCCACATTTTCAATCCTTTGAAACCCAATATTGATTTGTAATATATAGTATAAAATCGTTCCAATCGAAATGCAACGATTTCTTTTTTCGTTTCATATAGAATACAACGATTTATATAATCATCAAATATAATTCCGCCGATCAACAGCCAACGTAATTGTATAATTGTGAAATAATAAATATTATACGTAAATAATACAGTTATAAATCATTTCATTTTAACTTTTATTTCTACATTGCTCTACTCAAAACAATTTTTTTCCACAAAATAAACCTGTCCACCACCCAAAGGGGAACTATAATCATGACAAAGATTAAAAACACAAAGAAGGGCATGGCAAA
>OGKX01000632.1_pt1 | contig 18658 bp, 18 predicted proteins | sample 1572541 | NCBI WGS metagenome assembly OGKX01 (sample SAMEA2581982, study PRJEB24529) | metagenome | biome: Human gut stool | place: China | collected 2011
AGTTGCAGGCACCGATGCAGCGGCCGCAGCCCTTGCACTTGTCCTGGTCGATGACAGCCTTGTTCTGCTCATTGTATACAATGGCGTCGGAGCCGCACTCCTTGGCGCAGCGGTGGCAGCCGCGGCACAGGCTCTCCTGCACGGCCGGGTGGCCGGAAGCGTGCTGCTCCATCTTGCCCGCGCGGGAGCCGCAACCCATGCCGATGTTCTTGATGGCACCGCCGAAGCCGGTGGACTCGTGGCCCTTGAAGTGGCTCAGGCTGATGAAGATGTCGGCATCCATGATGGCGCGGCCGATCTTAGCGGTCTTGCAGTATTCGCCGTTCGGCACAGGCACCTCCACCTCATCGGTGCCGCGCAGACCGTCGGCGATGATGACCTGACAGCCGGTGGTCATGGGCCAGAAGCCGTTCAGCTGGGCGCAGGTCAGGTGCTCCAGCGCGTTCTTGCGGCTGCCCGGGTACAGGGTGTTGCAGTCGGTCAGGAAGGGCATACCGCCCTGCTCCTTGCACAGGTCGGCCACGACCTTGGCGTAGTTGGGGCGCAGATAGGCCAGGTTGCCCAGCTCGCCGAAATGCATCTTGATGGCGACGAACTTGCCCTCCATGTCGATGTTCTTGATGCCTGCCGCGATGCACAGGCGGCGCAGCTTATCGGTGAGGCTGGTACCTACGGGACAGCGGAAATCGGTATAGTAGACGGTCGATGCTTCCATCGGTTTTTCCTCCTGTTTTCTTTGACGATCTCAGGTGCGCAGCTCCTGTTTGCCGCGCTCATACTCTCTGAAAAAATATTATAGCACGACGCAGAGGCAGGCGCAAGAAAAGCCCCTCGCCGGGGCGAGAGGCTCAGAAGATCTGCGTTCGATTTTACACCATTGCGGACACCACTGCCACGGCCAGCACCACAAGGCCGAGGGCGATGCGGTAGATGCCGAAGAAGGTGAAGTTGTGGCGCTTGACGTAATCCATCAGGAAGCGGATGGCCGCCAGGCTGACCACGAAGGCCACCACGCAGCCCACCGCCAGCACAGCCACCTCGGTGCCGGTGATGGCGACACCGGAGACGGCGAATTTGAGCACCTTGAGCAGGGATGCACCCGCCATGACCGGGATGGCGAGGTAGAAGGTGAACTCCGCCACGCAGGCACGGGAGAGGCCCAGCAGCAGGCCACCCACGATGGTCGCGCCGGAACGGGAGGTGCCGGGGATGATGGCCAGCATCTGCCAGACGCCGATGATGAGGGCGTCACGGTAAGTGATCTGTTCCAGATGGGTGACGTGGGGCGCAGTGCGGCGGCTCTCCACCACGAGGAACAGCACACCGTAGAGGATGAGCGTTGCGGCCACGGTGATGTAGTTGTAGAAGTGAGCCTCCATCCAGTCGTCCAACGGACTGATGACCAGCACCGGCAGGGTGGCGGCGACCACCTTGAACCAGAGCTGCCAGACGCTGGGCTTGGAGATGACGCGGCCATGCCGCAGGCCGAAGGGCCACAGCTTGCCCCAGAACAGCACCACCACTGCAAGGATGGCACCCAGCTGGATGACCACGCGGAACATGGACATGAACTCTTCGCTGGCGTTGAACTTTACCACCTGTTCCAGCAAGATCATATGGCCTGTGGACGAGATGGGCAGCCACTCGGTGATGCCCTCCACGATGCCCATCAAAATCGCTTTGATGATCTCAAGAAACATATAAGCACTCCTCCTGCCGCACGCCGGGCGCACGGGCTTTTGTGATCCTTATCATCATACTGTTTCAGTATACCATATTCCGACTCTCTGCGCACCAGGAATTCAAAAATTTTATCTCTGGAGTCCCCTACAGCTTTTCTATTTATCTGCGGGGGAAAATATGCTATACTGGGATGTAGATTTATCGGAGACGAAGTTCCATATATATTTTACAGCGAGGTAATTTCATGAACATTCTTGTAATCGGCTGCGACCAGGTGGGCGCATCGCTGGTGCGGGACCTGGAGCGCATCGGCCACGACATCTCCATCATCGAAAAGGACTCCGAACAGCTCAAGCGTCTGGACGCCTTCGACGACTACACCTTCAGCGGCAACGCCCTTGTGGGCGACCCCACCGACCCCGACGTACTGCGTCAGGGCGGCATCGAGAACTGCGACGCCGTGGCCGCTGTCAGCGAGGACGACTCCCTCAACCTGATGGCCGCGCAGATCGCCAAGAGCCTCTTTCAGCGCGAAAAGGTCATCTGCCGCGTCTCCGACCCCCACCTGCAGGTGCTCTACCACAAGGCCTACGAACTGGACACCATCTGCCCCACCGTCCTCACCGAGCAGGCCGTGTTCCGTTCTCTCGCCAAATAACCGATACCATTCGTATAATGAGGTAGTATTATGAAAGTTTGTATTGCCGGCGGCGGGCGTGTGGGCCGGTATCTGGCCCAGAGCCTGCTGGCCAACCACCACGAAATCGTCATCATCGAGCCGGTGGAGAGCCAGTGCCGGATGCTGGCCGATATGCTGGACATCCCGGTCATCTGCGGCGACTCCATCAGCGTGGACACTCTGCGCACCGCCGACGTCGCCAGCTGCGACGCCTTTGTGGCTGTGACCGGCTCTGACGAAGACAACCTTGTGGCCTGTCAGATCGCCAAGCGGGAGTTCGGCGTAGACCGCACCGTGGCCCGGGCCTCCAACCCCAAGAACCGCGAACTGCTCCACACTCTCGGCGTGGACACCGTAGTCTGCGGCACCGACAACCTGAGCCACATCCTCGAGCGGGAGATCGAGACAGATACCATCCGCCAGCTCCTCTCTCTGGGCGGCGGCACGGCAAGCCTGAATGAAATTTTGCTGCCCGAGAATTTCCTCTACGCGGGCAAGGCCATCATGGACATCCCCATCCCGGGCGACACCATCCTGATCAGCATCACCCGCGACACCGAGTTCATCATCCCCCACGGCAGCACGATCCTGCTGCCCTGGGACCACATCCTCTGCCTGACCCGTGACGACAGCCTGCACGAGCTGACCGAGGCCTGGGGCCTCAGCGATAAGTGACGGAGCAGGAGCTGCGGCGCACCGCCGTCATCATCCCGCCTACTGGCCGGGCCGTCCTCTGCGTCTGGGCGGCGGTGCCGGGGCTGTTCGCTGCGCCTTTCGTGTTCTGGCAGAGCATTGTCGCCGGAGCGGGTTTCTGCCTGCTCTGGGGCTTTCTGGTCTACTGCCTCTGGGCGCGGGCCTGCAGCTTCGCTGCTGTGCTGGGGGAACGGACTGTAACGGTCTACTCCGGCGTTGCGCTGCCGGTGCGTCAGGTGCTTCCACGCCGGGCCGTTACCAGCGTCCGGCTGCTCCGGACGCCCCTGCTGCGGCTGGGCGGCGTCTCGCTGCTCATCGTGGCAGCCCCGGGCGCAAAGCTCTTTCTGCCTGCCATCCCGGCCCAGCAGGCCGGGCTCCTGGCCCACATTCTGGCGGAGGATGCACCATGACCCGACAACGGCATTACCACCCCCTCGCCGCCCTCCGCTTCCTGCGCAAGGCGGTCGTCGTCTGCCTGCTGCCGCTGGCGAACGCCCTGCTGGAGTTCAGCCTGAACGCTCTGCTCACAGCTCTGCGGCAGGACGCCGCGCTTCTGCTCTTCCTCTGCGGGGCCAGCTCCATCCTGCTGGAAGCCAGCAGCTGGGCGCTGGATGAGGCCGGTGTGCTCCGGCTGCGGTGGGCGTTCATCTCCAAGCGGGAGCGCATCATCCGGGGCGAAGCTCTGGCCGCACTGACCATTGAGCGGCCGCTTTTCTTTCGGCTGCTCGGGGCCAGCCGGGTGGTGCTCTACCCGGTGGGCCAGCCTGCCAAGCGAGCCGTCACCCTTTATTTGCACAAAGAAGACGCGCAGGAGCTTGCTGACCGCCTGATGCCTGTCCGGGACCCGGTCTGCCACCGCCCTGCCGGGGGCGAGCGGGCCGCGCTGGTGGTTTTGGGTGCCAACGGTCTGTCCACGCTGGCGCTGACCTATTTGGCCATCCGGCAGAGCCGACCATTTCCCCTCACCGCCGAGGCGGTAGCCCTCTCCCGGCTGAACGTCCTCGTCCGGTTCGCGGCCCACTGGCTGCCCGCCGGTGCGGCGTGGATGCTGGTGCTGACCGGGTCGCTCTTCGGCATCAGTCTGGCCCGCAGTTTTGTCCAGACCGTCCATTATACGGTCTGGCACACTGCCGACCAGCTGGGCAGCCGGGGCGGCTGGCTGTCCCGGTTCGAGTTTCGGGTGCGGAGCAGTGAAATAAGCTACGCGGACGTCCGCGTCTCCCCCATCGCCCGGCTCATGAAGCGCTGGCCGGTATTCGTGGTGGCAGGCAGCTGCCGCCCGGAACTGCCGCTTTTCGTCTACCGCTCCGGGCAGGAAGAGCTGTTCCGGGAGCTGCTGCCCGAGTTCCGGATGCCGCCCGACACCCGGCACGACCTCACCCACCGCAGCGCCGTTTTCTTTGCGCCTGCCGGCATCCCGTTCGGGCTGTGCCTGCTGCTGGTGCTGGCCTCCCGCAGCGTTCTGCCTGCCCTCACGGGGACATTGCTCATCCCGACAGCGGTATTTGCCGTCTTTCTGGCGGGCGGGCTGATGGGCTGGCTGAAAGAGGGCATCTGGCTCCGGGAGGGCCGGTTCACCCTGCGGCGGCAGAAGGGTGTTTATCTCCACTGCATCTGTGTGTTCCACCCGGATGTCTGCCTGCGCACCTTCCAATCGCCCTGGGCGGCACGTTATCAGCGCATGACGCTGACGCTGGCTCTGCCCGGGCAGGTGCGGCTCAAGGTGCGCAGCATCCCCGTGCGGGACGCTGCGCCCTGTCTCAACGCTTTGGAGCAGAAAACATAAAACAAAAGGAAGTCTGATTCTCATGATAAAAACCATTCTCTTCGATTTGGACGGCACCTTACTGAACACCATCGACGACCTGGCCGACGCGGCCAACTGGGTCTGCACCCAGCACGGCTGGCCGACCTTTCCAGTAGAGACCTACAAGCACTTCGTGGGCAACGGCATCCCGAAGCTGGTGGAGCGCTTTTCCCCGGAAAACGCCCGGACGCCCGAACAGCTTGCCGCCACGCTGGCCGAGTTCTCGGCCCGGTATGACGCCCACAAGGAAGACAAAACGGCCCCCTATCCCGGCATCCTGGAACTGCTGGCCGCGCTGAAGGTCAAGGGCGTCCAGACCGCCGTTTTTTCCAACAAAGCGGACGCTTTTTGTGGAAAGATCATCGAGCACTACTTCGGCCCGGACAGCTTTTCGCTGGTGCGGGGCAGCCGCCCCGGTGTTCCCACCAAACCCGACCCGGCTGGCGTCTACTCTCTGATGGCTGACCTCGGCGCAGACCCGCAGAGCACCCTTTTCGTGGGCGACAGCGACGTAGACATCCTTACGGGACACAATGCCGGTCTGCCCGCTCTGGGCGTTCTCTGGGGCTTCCGGGGCGAAGCAGAGCTGACCGCCGCCGGTGCCGATGCTCTGGCCGCAAAGCCGGAAGATATTCTGACGTATCTCCACCAGCACTGAAAAACAAAAGCACGGCCCTGCCGGGACTCTGAAATGCATCCTGGCAGGGCCGTATTTTTTTGCAAAAGGAAATGATGAAAAAATACCGCGAGTGAGCGTCTGCGCCATTCCTCAAGCAAAGAAAAAACGATTCAAAAGCGCTATTTTACAATTTTCCGATTTTCTGATATACTCGAGCTATAGAACAACCCCCGGCAGAACACCGAGGGACATCGAAACAGGAGGTTACAACTTATGGGCTTTTTAACTGGTAAAACCGCCATCATTACCGGCGCAGGGCGCGCTGTCCTGAAGGATGGGAGCTGCGGCTCCATCGGCTACGGCATCGCCACCGCATACGCCAAGGAGGGCGCGAACCTCGTCATCACAGGCCGCAATGTCAAGAAGCTGGAAGCAGCCAAGCAGGAGCTGGAAAGCCTCTACGGCATCAAGGTGCTGACCGTGCAGGCCGATGTCTGCGCAGGCGGCGACAACGAGGCCACTGTGGCAAATGTGGTCAAGCAGGCTGTCGATACCTTCGGCGGCATTCAGGTGCTCATCAACAATGCACAGGCTTCGGCCTCCGGCGTGCCGCTGGCCGAGCACACCACCGAGCAGTTCGATTTGGCCATCTACTCCGGCCTCTACGCCGCTTTCTACTACATGAAAGCCTGCTACCCCTATCTGGCTGAGTCTCACGGCAGCGTCATCAACTTCGCTTCCGGCGCTGGCCTCTTCGGCAACTTCGGCCAGTCGGCCTATGCTGCCGCCAAGGAGGGCATCCGCGGTATGTCCCGCGTCGCCGCCACCGAGTGGGGCAAGGACGGCATCAACGTCAACGTGGTCTGCCCGCTGGCATGGACGGCCAAGCTCGAGCAGTTCAGGGACGCCTACCCTGACGCTTTCAAGGCCAACGTCAAGATGCCTCCCATGGGCCACTACGGCAACGCTGAGACGGAGATTGGCCGTGTCTGCGTCCAGCTGGCCATGCCGGATTTCAAGTATATGTCCGGCGAGACCCTGACGCTGGAAGGCGGCATGGGCCAGAGACCGTAAAACGACATCATCTGCTTCCTTGCATAACGAACCCCCGCCTGCCGGATGGTGCAGGCGGGGGTGATTTTTGCTCTGATTCCCGTTCGGGTCAAATAAAATGCAAACCTGAACATCAGCAACCACGGTAGACATTCCTGAAGATTGGGACCCGAACACTAAAAAAGCTCCTCAATCCTAAGATTGAGGAGCTTTTTTATGACCCGTACGGGAATCGAACCCATGTTACAGCCGTGAAAGGGCCGTGTCTTAACCGCTTGACCAACGGGCCTTAGAAATACAGAGCTTCGCTAAAACCTCCGACTTTCATCATCCACTATTGCGGACGACCGTCCCCCTTATCTTAGCGAAACTCTGTAATGTGGTAGCGGTAACTGGATTTGAACCGGTGACACTTCGGGTATGAACCGAATGCTCTAGCCAACTGAGCTATACCGCCATATTTATTTGTTGCACTTGAACAGTGCTTTATTATTATATCCAACAACCTCCGTTTTGTCAACAACTTTTTCAAAAAAATCTTCAATTTTTTCATTCTTTCTGATTTTATACGTCTGTACGCAAAAAGTCCTCGCCATCCTGTATGAATGGCGGGGACTTTCAACATTTTATTGGAGAATGGTGGAAAGCAGGCTTACTTCTTGTGGACAGGCACCATGACCTCGAGGCCGCCCATGTAGGGCTGCAGGACCTTGGGGATGGTGACCGAGCCGTCGGCCTGCAGGTGGTTCTCCAAGAAGGCGATCAGCATACGCGGAGGTGCCACGCAGGTGTTGTTCAGAGTGTGGGCCAGATAGGTCTTGCCGTCCTTACCCTTGACGCGGATGTGCAGGCGGCGGGCCTGTGCATCGCCCAGGTTGGAGCAGGAGCAGACTTCGAAGTATTTCTGCTGGCGGGGGCTCCATGCCTCGATGTCGCAGCTCTTGACCTTCAGGTCAGCCAGGTCACCGGAGCAGCAGTTCAGCTGACGGACAGGGATCTCCATGCTGCGGAACAGCTCGACGGAGTTCTTCCAGAGCTTCTCGTACCATTCAGCGCTCTCCTCGGGACGGCAGACGACGATCATCTCCTGCTTCTCGAACTGGTGGATGCGGTAGATGCCACGCTCCTCGATGCCGTGAGCGCCCTTCTCCTTGCGGAAGCAGGGGCTGTAGGAAGTCAGGGTCAGGGGCAGAGTAGCCTCATCCAGAGTCTGGTCGATGAAGCGGCCGATCATGGTGTGCTCACTGGTGCCGATGAGGTAGAGGTCCTCGCCCTCGATCTTGTACATCATGGCGTCCATCTCAGGGAAGGACATGACGCCCTGCACCACGTTGCCGTGCATCATGAAGGGAGGGATGACATAGGTGAACCCCTTGTCGATCATGAAGTCGCGGGCATAGGCCAGAACGGCCTCGTGCAGGCGGGCGATGTTGCCCAGCAGATAGTAGAAGCCATTGCCGGCCACGCGGCCTGCAGCGTCCATATCAATGCCGTCGAAGCTCTCCATGATCTCGGTGTGGTACGGGATGGGGAAATCAGGCACGACCGGCTCACCGAAGCGCTGAGCCTCGACATTGTAGGTGTCGTCCGGGCCGATAGGTACGCTGGGGTCGATCATCTGGGGGATGGTGTACATGATCTCCTGAATGCGTTCAGCCAGCTTTGCCTCCTCGGCTTCCAGCTCTGCCATCTTGTCGGCGTCAGCCTTGACAGCGGCGTTGTTGGCGTCGATCTGAGCCTGCAGCTCAGCCTTCTTGGCCTCATCGTCGCACTTCTTCAGCTGGCCGAACAGAGGGCCGTTGGCCTTGCTCAGCTTGTTGCGGGCAGCCTTCAGGGACTCGACTTCCTTCAGGCACTCGCGGTACTTGGCGTCCTTCTCGATGACTTCGTCAACGAGGGGGAGCTTTGCATCCTGAAACTTCTTCTTGATGTTTTCCTTGACCGCATCCGGGTTGTCGCGGACAAATTTGATGTCAAGCATGATAACTCTCCTTATACTCTATTGCTTGCACAGGGGGCGTTCCCCGCTGTGCCGTTCAAAGGCGGTGTTCCCCGCCTTGGTACGCATTTCTAATAACTTTTCTGCTTAGGCTCTCCTATTAGGAGAGCTGTCGAGCGATAGCGAGACTGAGAGGTTACTCCACGCTGTACTGCCCCAGCAGATTTGCAAAGGCTTTCAGCTGGTCGTCCGAATAGAAATGGACGGTCAGCTTTCCCTTGCCGTCGTGGTAGGCCACGCGGACTTCGCTGCCCAGCGCCTGCTTGAGGCTTTCTTCCACCTCCACCGGCAACGCACTCGGCAGCGGCGCGGCCACAGGCTCTTTTGCGGGCTTTGCCAGCTTTTTGCACAAAGCTTCGGCCTGACGGACGTTCAGCTGGTTGTCCGCTATCATCTGAGCCGCTTCCTCCTGCAGCTCCGGCGTAGGCAGGCCCAAAACGACCTTTGCGTGTCCGATCGTAATGAAGCCGCTTTTCAGCAGTTCCAGCACTGTTTCCGGCAGGCTCAGCAGCCGCAGGCTGTTGGCCAGTGCGCTCCGGCTCTTGCCCAGCTTGCGGGCGGCCTGCTCCTGGGTCAAATCGCAGCGGGTCATCAGCTCACGGATGCCGGCCGCCTCTTCCACAGGGTCGAGGTCTTCGCGCTGCAGGTTCTCCACCAGCGCAAGCTCCATGGCCTGCTCATCGGTCACGTCCTTGACGATGACCGGCACCTCGGTGAGGCCCGCCATCCGGCTGGCCCGCCAGCGGCGCTCGCCTGCCACGATGAGGTAGCCGCCGGACGGCTTCGGGCGCACCGCAATGGGCTGCAATAAACCGTGCTCGGCGATGCTGGCCGAAAGCTCTGCCAGCGTCTCGTCGTCGAAGGTCTTACGGGGCTGGCCGGGGTCCGGCTCGATCTCCCGCAGGGGCAGCGTCTCGATTCTGGTATCTGACTCAAAGCTGGGGGCGGCGTCCTCAAACAGACTTTCCAGCCCCCGGCCCAGTCCTCCTCTTCCTTTTGCCATTGGTCTCCTCTCTCCCTCAGCCGTCCATCTTCACATCGGCCAGCCCCATCGTCTCGACCGGTTCCGCTGCAGCTTTTCCGCGGCGGCGCTTGGGTGCAGCTTCGGCGGGGCGGTTGCTCTTCACGAACTCGATGGCAAGGTCCATATACGCCTCGCTGCCCTTGCCCTTCGGCTCATAGAAGTTGATGGGCTGGCCATAGCTGGGAGCTTCCGAGATGCGGATGCTGCGAGGGATGGTGGTCTGATACACCTTGTTTCCAAAGTATTTCTTGACCTGCTCCACCACCTGCAGTGTCAGGTTATAGCGGACAGAGAACATGGTGAACACCACGCCTTCGATGTCCAGATAGGGGTTGTACTTCTTGCGGACGGTCTTAAGAGTGCTGATAAGCTCCGACAGACCTTCCAGCGCATAATACTCGCACTGCACCGGGATGAGGATGCTGTCGCAGGCGCACAGGCCGTTCAGCGTCAGCAGGTCGAGGCTGGGCGGGCAGTCGATGAAGATAAAGTCGTAATCTTTCTGGATGGGGGCCAGCGCCTTGCGCAGGCGGCTCTCGCGGCCCGGCAGGTCGATCATCTCAAGGCTGGCGCCCGCGAGGCGGGTGTTGGAGCCGATGACGTCGGTGCGAAACTCCGTCTTGCGGACAGCCTGCCGCGCGTCGGCCTCGCCGATGAGAATTTCATATGTACCAATATCTACACTCCGCTTGGAAATACCATAACCGGTGGTGGTGTTGCCCTGCGGGTCGAGGTCTACGATGAGCACTTTTTTGCCCAGCGCCGCCACGCAGGACGAGAGGTTGACGGCTGTGGTGGTCTTGCCCACGCCGCCCTTCTGGTTTGCAACAGCAACGATTTTTGCCACGCTACTTGCTTCCTTCCGGGAAAAAGATTTGTTCCACATGGAACATTTCGAGGACGAAACCCGCCGTTTTCCCCTCAGCAGGTCCCTTATACAGCTTAGTATAGCACATCAGCGCGGCTTTTTGAACTGGTTCTTTATAATTTTACCATAGGAAATGCAGATTCAGCATCTATTTTTTGCATTCTTTGAGGTTAAAAATTGATTTTTGCAGTAAAGCTGTAGCGTAGAGGCAGCTTGCTTTGCATCAGAGCCAGTTCCTCTTTAAGCAGGTTCGCGCGCTGGTAGCGCGGGGGATGTTTTATCTTTTGGTCAAGCGGCTTGCGCTCCGCGCGGGCCAGAGGCAGGGAGATTTTTTCTTTGAGCTGGTTCTCGCGCTGGTGGCGCGGGGGATGTTTTTTCTTTTGGTTAAGCGGCTTGCGCTCCGCGCGGGCCAGAGGCAGGGAGGGGTGTTTCGACTCCCCCCTCCCTACCTCTGGACTCCACTCTCCCCGCAACGAGTTAAGGGCTGCACGCCCTTAACAATTCCAAAGATGAGGTCGAAGCCCAAAAATGCTAGCCGCTTCGCTAAACGCATTTTTTTGTGCTTCTCCCATTTACGGCTCCGCCGAAGATTTCACGTTTCTGCTGGACGTTACCGTCAGCAGAGAGGTAACACCCGCTGCGAAGCAGCAAATCGGAGAAACGAGAAAAAAGCGTTAAGCGCAGCGACTAGCTTTTTTCCGTTTCGACAACCCCTTCGGGGTCTGAAAGGGGCGAGCAGCCCCTTTCTCGTGGATCCAGCGCGTCGAAATCGCTGGTGGTTTTCTGGTTCTCTTTTGACATCAAAAGAGAACAATTAGCCTTAATGAAAAAGCGCTCTGCCCCGCGCACAGGCGCGTGAACCATTTCTGGTTCTCTTTTGGCACGCAAAAGAGAACTTAACCTCGCGTAACCGCGCTCTACCCCCGCGCCACAGGCGCGTGAAGCCGCTCAAAAGAAAGAGAGCCAATGTTCCACATGGAACACTGGCCCTCTCCCCTCACCTCTGTGCCGCTGCCGTCGGGATGCGCACGGTATACTCAATGTACCCATCCCGCTCTTCCCGGTGCGCCGTTGCCGGTACACCGTTGTCCGTCATCAGGCGGATGGCGTGGTCGATGGTATTCACAAAAATGCGGACGTCCTTCACCATTGAGATGCGGTGACGTCCCGGGGCAGCTGCGTTCAGCAGCTGCTCGATGTACAAGTCTGTAGCCCGGGCGTTCATCTTCCGCTTGGCGATGGTGATGAGCGCTTCACTGCGGCGATTTTCCGGCAGACGCAGCACTGCCCTGGCGTGGCGTTCCGTCAGGCCGTTGTCCAGCACGAACTGCCGCTGGTTCTGGGTGAGCTGCAATAATCGCAGCTTGTTAGCCAGTGTCGGCTGAGCCATGCCAAGCCGCTTGGCCGCCTCCGCCTGCGTACAGTCCCACAAGACCATCACATCCCGCAGGCCCTGCGCCTGCTCGAAGGGGTTCAGATTCTCCCGCTGAAGATTTTCCAGAAGCCCCATCGCCGCCGTCTTGTCGTCGGCATAGTCGCAAAGGATGGCCGGGATGGTCTGCATCTTTGCCATCTTGCAGGCGCGGAGGCGCCGCTCCCCCGCCACCAGCTCATAGCCGTCTTCTTTTTTGCGCACGGCTATCGGCTGCAGTAAGCCGTTCTCCCGGATGCTGGCCGCAAGCCCCGCAAGCTCCTGCTCGTTGAAATTCGTCCGCGCCTGAAATGGCGACGGCTGGATGCTCTCGATCGGGAGAGCGTAGATTTTTCCGGCAGATTTCTTTCTCTCAAACATGATACCGCCCCTTTTCGTCTGGAATCGTCATGGTTTTCCACCCTTTCCCGGGAAAACGTGGAAAAGTCAGCTGCTTACATCCCCAGTTTACCAGAAAATAAAAGACCCTGCCAGAAGATTCGTTCGGCAGGGTCTTGCATTTTCTATTCGATGCTCCGTTATTTCAGCGGACTTTTCGCAATTTTTCCGCCGTTTCTGGGGTAGGCAGTCGGAGTTTGCGAAATCTTTTTGCAGAGGATGAGAGTGCGGGTATCGCCGCCCGGAAGATGGAGGGTGCGGGTCTCTTTGTACTCGCCGCCCAGCTTCTTGATGGCGCCCCGGGCTGCGGCCAGCTCTTCTTCGCCGGAAGCGCCCTTCATGGCAAGGAAGTTTCCACCCACCTTCACCAGCGGCAGGCAGTATTCTGCCAGCATGGGCAGAGCCGCCACCGCGCGGGCCGAAGCCAAATCGAACTGTTCACGCCACGCCTTGCGAGCAGCTTCCTCGGCGCGCTCCTTGGCGAACTCCACACCGGTAAGGCCCAGCTGGCCGCAGGCGTATTTCAGAAACTCCACCCGCTTGCCGGTGGGTTCCATCAGGGTCAGCTCCAACTCGGGCTTGAAAATCTTCGTCACGATGCCCGGGAAGCCCGCGCCTGCACCGACATCCACCATTTTCCCTGCCACCTCAGGCTGAGAGGCAAAGAGCAGGCTGTCGAGGAAGTGCTTGTCCTCGATGCCTTCCGGGTCGGTGATGGCGGTCAGATTGACCTTCTGGTTGTACTCCACCAGGATCTCCGCAAAGGCGTCCAACTGGTCGAGCTGGGTTCCGGTGAGCGCGATGTTCCATGTGGAACATTTCTGTTCCAGCCGGTTCTTATCTATCATAGCAAATTCCTTTCTTTACTCGCCCGTCAGATGCACAAAAATCGGCTCATGATGCACCGCCGGCAGGAATTTTTCAAATACATCTGCCGTCCGCAGCTTGAGCGATGAGGTGTTGATGCAGGGATGGCACCCCAGGTACTCCCCCGCCTTCAAGTCTTCGTCCATCAGCAGCTGAACGTGGTTTTCCGTGTCGTTGGCCAGGCCCATGATGGACGAAGAACCAGGTGTACAGTCGAGGTACTTTTCCATGTCTTCCGGCGACGCAAAGCTCAGACGGGCAATGCCCAGCTGACCGGAAAGCTCTTTGGTCTTGAAAGGCTTGTCGCCCGGCATCATCAGCAGGTAGAAGTTCGTCTTCTGCCGGTTGCAGAGGAACAGGTTTTTACAGACCATCGCGCCCAAAACAGCGTCGATGTCCTTGCAGGCTTCCATGGTGTCGGCGTGCATCCATGCATGGTCGGTGCGCCAGAACTGGATGCCGAGGCGGTCCAGCAAGTCGTAAGTGCGGACTTCTTTTTCAATCCGCCCGGTGCAGTCCGCAGGACGGCCCTCATATAACTCTAATTTTTCCATTGGTTTTCCTCATCTATCAATCGTGCTCGCGCCTGTGCGCGGGTCAGGTCGCTTTTTCATTAAGTGCTATGTTCTCTTTTGCGTGCCAAAAGAGAACCAGAAAAGCACCGCTTTTCCGAGGCGCGGGCACGGGAAAGGGGCTGCTCGCCCCTTTCAGACCCCAAAGAAGAAGTCGAAACGGAAAAATGCTAGCCGCTTTGCTAAACGCATTTTTCTCGTTTCTCCGATTTACGGCTTTGCCGATGGTGTTACGTCTTATCTTGCGCAACTAAAGCAATACTCAGCTGTGCCACATCCGACGGCGACACGCCGGGAATGCGTCCCGCCTGCCCCAAGTTTTTCGGGCGGATGCGGGCCAGCTTCTCGCGGGCTTCCAATGTCAGGCCGGTGAGCTCTGTGTAAGAGAAATCCTCCGGGATGAGGGTCTTCTCGTGGCGGGCCACCTCGTGTATCATCCGGTCCTGCCGGGCAATGTAACCCGCGTACTTGATTTCAGTTTCCAGACGCTCGGCCAGCATGGGCGTGATGCCCTCACCCCAGCCGATCATGCCCGCGATGAGCGGATAGTCGATTTCCGGCCGACGCAGCAGCTCTTCGGCAATGCCGCCCTCTGCGGCCGGGGCGAGGCCCGCTGCTTCCATCGCGGCGCGCAGGTCCGCCGTGCGCAGATGGGCGTCATGCAGACGGTGGCGCTCTGCGTCCAGCACAGCCTGCGTCTGCTGGTACTTTGTCCAGCGGTCACCCTGTACAAGGCCGTATTCCCTGCCAATGGGCGTCAACCGGGTGTCGGCGTTGTCCTGACGGAGGGTCAGGCGGTACTCGCTGCGGCTGGTCATCATCCGGTAGGGATCCATGACGCCCTTGGTCACAAGGTCATCGACCAGTGTGCCGAGATAGCTCGACTGCCTGGACAGGATGAGCTGGCTTTCGCCCAATGCGTTCCGGGCAGCGTTCAGACCGGCCAGCAGGCCCTGCGCGGCGGCTTCCTCGTAGCCCGAAGTGCCGTTGAACTGTCCCGCGCCGTAGAGGCCCCGCACCACCTTGCTTTCCAGCGTAGCTTCGAGGCTGGTGGGGTCTACGCAGTCGTACTCGATGGCGTAGGCCGGGCGCATGATCTCAATATTCTCGAAGCCCTTGATGCTCCGGTAGAATGCATTCTGCACATCTTCCGGCAGACTGCTGGACGCACCCTGCAGATACATTTCCTCGGTGTTCTCGCCGCAAGGCTCCACGAAGATGGGATGCCGGTCCTTCCCTGCAAACCGCACTACCTTGTCCTCGATCGACGGGCAGTAGCGCGGGCCGACGCCCTCGATCATGCCGCCGTAGAGCGGGCTGCGCTGGATATTGTCCAGAATGATCTTGTGCGTCTCAGGGTTGGTGTAGGCGATCCAGCACTCCACCTTGTTGTGCATAGGGGCATCGGTCATGAAGCTGAAAGGCTGAAGTTCATTGTCCGGGTCGCCGGGCTGGCATTCCAGCTTAGAGAAGTCGATGCTCCGCCGATGCACCCGGGCAGGCGTACCGGTCTTGAAGCGGCGCAGCGGCAGACCGGCGGCCTTCAGGCTCTCGGTGAGGGCGTTGGCCGCGTGCATCCCGTCGGGGCCGGAGGCGTACCATGCATCGCCCACAAAAATTTTTCCGCCGAGGTTGGTGCCGGTGGCGATGACCACGCACTTTGCGCCATACTCCCCGTTCAGCTGGGTGACGACGCCCTTCACATGGCCGTCCTCCACCTTGATGGAAATGATTTCCGCCTGATGGATAGCCAGCCCCGGCGTCAGCTCAAGGGCGTGCTTCATATATTCATGATAGCGCTTGCGGTCGGTCTGGACGCGCAGAGCGTGGACAGCGGGGCCTTTGCCCTTGTTGAGCATCCGGCTCTGTAAATAGGTGGCATCTGCCGCAAGGCCCATCACGCCGCCAAGAGCATCCAATTCGCGTACCAGCGTACCTTTTGCCGTTCCGCCGATGCTGGGATTGCAGGGCATATTGCCGATGGCGTCCAAGCTCATAGTGAACACCGCCGTCTTAGCGCCCAGCATCGCGGCAGCATGGGCCGCCTCAATGCCCGCATGGCCGGCACCGATGACGATAACGTCGTAGTCTCCTAAATGGTTCATTGTTGTCTATTTTTTCCTCTGAGTTTTTATGTGCATATCGCGCCTGTGCGCGGGGCAGAGCGCATTTTTCTCACTTCTCCGATTTGCTGCTCCGCAGCTGGTGTTACCTCTCTGCTGACGGTAAAGTTCTGCGAAAGCCTGAAATCTTCGGCGAAGCCGTAAAACGGCGGAGAGCTAAAATGCGGTTAAGAGATCTTCACGCCGAATGGCGTGAATCTCCAGCATTTTTGCTTGGAGCCCACTTCTTCGGAATCGTTAAGGGCGAGCAGCCCTTAACTCGTTGCGGGGAGAGTGGAGTCCAGAGGTAGGGAGGGGGGATTCGAAACACCCCTCCCTGCCTCTGGCCCGCGCGGAGCGCAAAGCCATTTGACCGAAAGAATAAAATCCGCCCCGCGCCGGCGCGCGCAGCCGCCACACCATTTTGCGTCTTCACCCAAAATAAACGGAGGGACGAAAAGTGCTTTAGTTACCTAAATTGCAACCTGATTGCAATTTAGGCGCAGGGAAGAGTATACACGGATTCTGTGTGAAATGCAAGACTAAAATGCAATCTTTTTGCATTTTTCTCAAAAGAATGACTCTTAAAAACTTTTTTGGAAGAAATTCGATTAAACCTATTGACAATATGGGTATGAGGGAATATAATGCAGACAACAAAACCACACGCCTTGTAGGTAAGTGGGAATTTCGGAAAGGAGGGTACTCAAATGACGCTGATTTGGAAAAGTCTTCTGCACGCCAACTTCCGCTGTGGGCGAATGTACAGCGCCCGGGCCGAGAAACAAACTCTGAGCCATAGCTGTACGGTGCCCTCTATGCCGCGAATGTGCGAGCGAATGTGACGCCCGAGACAGACAAAAGGCTCTGAGCTGAGAACGATTTCTTTGCCCGGCAGACGAAAGGTGAAACTCCCCACGCTGCCGGGCATTTTTATGAGTATAAATAATACTTTGAGTATAGATAGAGAGGAAAAATACTATGTCTAACTATAAATTTGAGACCCTGCAGCTTCACGTTGGCCAGGAGCAGGCCGATCCCGCTACCGATTCCCGTGCTGTGCCTATCTACCAGACCACTTCCTATGTCTTCCGCAACAGCCAGCACGCCGCTGACCGCTTTGGTCTGGCCGACGCCGGCAACATCTATGGCCGCCTGACCAACTCCACCCAGGATGTGTTCGAGAAGCGCATTGCCGCTCTGGAAGGCGGCGTGGCTGCTCTGGCTACTGCTTCCGGTGCAGCTGCCATCACCTACACCATCGAGGCACTGGCTCAGGCCGGCGACCACATCGTGGCTCAGAAGACCATCTACGGCGGCAGCTACAACCTGCTGGAGCACACCCTGACCCAGTTCGGCGTTTCCACCACCTTCGTCAACGCCCATGATCTGGCCGAGGTGGAGAATGCCATCCAGCCCAACACCAAGGCTGTCTATCTGGAGACCCTGGGCAACCCCAACAGCGATATCCCCGACATCGACGCCATTGCCGCCATCGCTCATAAGCACGGCCTGCCGCTGGTCATCGACAACACCTTCGGCACCCCCTATCTGATCCGCCCCATCGAACACGGCGCGGACCTTGTGGTCCACTCCGCCACGAAGTTCCTGGGCGGGCACGGCACCACCCTTGGGGGCATCCTTGTGGACTCCGGCCGCTTTGACTGGGCGGCCTCCGGAAAATATCCTGCCATTGCCGCCCCCAACCCCAGCTATCACGGCGTCTCCTTTGTTCAGGCCGCCGGTCCTGCCGCATTCGTGACTTATGTCCGCGCGGTCCTGCTCCGGGACACCGGAGCCTCCATCTCTCCCTTCGCCGCCTTTCTCCTGCTTCAGGGCATCGAGACTCTCTCCCTCCGTCTGGAGCGCCACAGCGAGAACACCCAAAAGGTGGTGGAATTTCTCTCCCGCCATCCCCAGGTAGAGCGGGTGAACCACCCCTCTCTGCCCGATCATCCGGACCACGCCCTGTACCAGAGCTATTTCCCCAAGGGCGGCGGCTCCATCTTCACCTTTGAGATCCAGGGCGGCGCTGCCGAGGCGCACCGCTTCATTGACAGCCTTCAGATCTTCTCCCTTCTGGCCAACGTGGCTGACGTCAAGAGCCTGGTGATCCACCCGGCCACCACCACCCACAGCCAGCTGACCCCAGAGGAGCTGGAGGACCAGGGGATCCGGCCCAACACCATCCGCCTGTCTGTGGGCACAGAGCACATCGACGACATCCTCGCCGACCTGGAGCGGGGCTTCGCCGCAGTCCGGCAGCTCCACAGCGCACCGAACGCCCCCGCGCCGGACCTGGAGCAGGCACAGCTTTGAGGAGGAATTTGATATGTCTGGAATTTATACATCCGCAGACCAGCTCATCGGCCGGACCCCGCTGCTGGAGCTGAGCCATCTGGAGCATCAGTTCGGCCTGAAGGCACGCATCCTGGCCAAGCTGGAATATTTTAATCCCGCCGGTTCGGTGAAGGACCGCATTGCCAAGGAGATGCTCGACGACGCGGAGGCCGCCGGGACCCTGAAGCCCGGCTCTGTCATCATCGAGCCCACCTCCGGCAACACCGGCATCGGCCTGGCCTCTGTGGCGGCAGCCCGGGGATACCGGATCATCCTCGTCATGCCCGATACCATGAGCGTGGAGCGCCGCCAGCTGATGAAGGCCTATGGCGCGGAGTTGGTCCTGACGGAGGGCTCCAAGGGCATGAAGGGCGCCATTGAGAAGGCCGCGGAGCTGGCCGCCTCTCTGCCCAACAGCTTTGTGCCCAGTCAGTTCGACAACCCCTCCAACCCCAAAGCCCACCGGGCGCATACCGGCCCCGAGATCTGGGAGGATACCGACGGAGCCGTGGACTTTGGGGTTGGAGGGGTTGTCGAACTGA
>OGKX01000646.1_pt1 | contig 18389 bp, 8 predicted proteins | sample 1572541 | NCBI WGS metagenome assembly OGKX01 (sample SAMEA2581982, study PRJEB24529) | metagenome | biome: Human gut stool | place: China | collected 2011
TGGCTATAAGACCCAGGAAATTCCAGTCGGAAATGGTGGTAAGAAAGATATTACCCTGCAAGACGATTCCGAACTGATGGATGAAGTGGTTGTAATCGGTTATGGTACGCAGCGCAAGGGAGATGTAACCAGTGCGGTGGCTTCTGTGAAGGCCGAAGACTTTACAGCAGGTAAGATTGGAGATGCAGCCGAACTGATTAAAGGTAAAGTGGCAGGATTGACCATTGCGAAAGGCTCCGGTGATCCGAATGCGGAATCTACAATTCGTTTGCGTGGTGTGATTTCATTGCAGGGAGGCTCTACTCCATTGGTATTGGTGGACGGAATAGAAGGTGGTTTAGGAACGGTTTCCCCCGAAAACATAGCTTCTATTGATGTGTTGAAGGATGCTTCTGCGGCAGCTATTTATGGTACACGAGGTGCTAATGGCGTTATTTTGATTACTACAAAAAACGGCCAGCGCGAGTCGCGTACGGCTGCCAATTATTCCGGGTATATGTCTCTTTCCAAGTTTGGCAAGACGCTTGATTTCTATGGAGCAGAGGAAATCCGTCAGGGATTGACAAACTATGCTGATAAAGGGTATGATACGGATTGGTTGGATGCGGTATCCCGTACTGCATTTACTCATAACCATAATTTTAATATTTCCGGAGGATCAAAAAATACCACTTATTCTGCGGATTTTACGTATCGCAAAGAGGAAGGTGTGTTGCTTGAGACCTATAATGAAGAGATGAGAATGAGGTTTGATGTTTCTCACTGGATGTTAAATGATATGTTGAAAGTGAATTTCAATATGGTAAAGACATTCCATAAGAATGGTCCGATTGATGCGGCAGGTCTGGGTATTTACCGACAGGCTATTATGCGTAACCCTACTGAACCCATCTGGAATGAGGATGGAACTTTTTACGAGAATTTTGCCGTAAATTATTATTATAATCCGGTAGGTATCATCCGTGAACAGGATGGTAAATACAATAGTGAGAATACCCGGATGACGGGGAATATCACCTTTGAACCGATTAAAAACTGGCAGACCAACCTCATGTTAAGCCGTAGGGTTACTAGTGATCATAATCGTGGATATTATACTTCCGAATATTTTTCACAGAAGAGCGAGAATCACACAGGATATGCTTATCATTCTCAGAATGAATATACCACAGATAATCTGGAAGTTACTTCTAAATATAATCATACTTGGAATAAACATCGTTTTGATGCATTGGTGGGATATAATTACCAGTATAATGTAAATGAAGGTTTTGGAGCTAATAACTATGATTATCCAACAGATTTTTATCTTTGGAATAACTTGGGATTAGGTACAGCTTTGAAAGATGGAAAAGCCGGCATGAGCAGTTACAAGAATGACAATACCTTGATTGGTTTCTTCGGACGTGTAAGCTATGGTTACGATAATAAATATAATGTTCTGCTGAGTGTACGCCGTGAAGGCTCTTCCAAATTTGGTGAGAACAATAAATGGGCTACTTTCCCTTCTGTTTCTTTGGGATGGACTATCAGTAACGAAAAATTCATGGAAGGCCTTACGTGGCTGAATAACTTAAAGTTACGTGCCGGTTATGGTGTGACAGGTGTCATTGTAGGTGACTCTTATAATTCATTAACCCGGTATGAGTATGGTTCTCCTTATTTCTATGATAATGGCGTCTGGCATCAGGGGTTAAGCGTAAAATCCAATCCTAATCCTGATTTGAAATGGGAAACTTCCAAGGAATTTAATATTGGTCTGGACTGGGCTGTATTGGATGAACGCCTGAGTGGTTCTATTGATGTATATCAGAAGAAGACTTCGGATATGCTATATGATTTTACGGTACCGACTCCTCCCAATTTGTATAACAAGACTTTGGCTAATGCCGGCAAGATGCGTAACCAAGGTATTGAAATTGCTGTCAATGCCATTCCTGTACGGACAAAGGATTTTGAATGGAAAACCACAGTTACCGCCTCTCATAATGCGAACAAATTATTGAGTCTTTCAAATGACTTGTATGAGACTTCAAATCAGATAGATCATGCTTATTTGGGTGAACCTATCAGTCTTTCTACCCAGCGGATGGAAGTGGGGAGATCTATGGGACAATTTTATGGCATGAAGTCCGTTGGTGTTTCAGAAAACGGACTTTGGATGGTTGAGAATACGAAGACTGGTGAGATTGAAGAGTTTACAGACAATATGCTGTCTAATGATGACTACCGTCAATATTTAGGGAATGCTCTTCCTAAATTGTATTTGGGATGGAACAACTCGTTCAGATATAAAAATTTTGATTTATCTTTCCAGATGACAGGCCAGTTTGGTTTTAAGATTCTGAACGAGCCTCGTGCTTATTATGAGAACAACTCGATCGCTTATAATCGCTTGAAATCTGTGCAAAAGGCTCCTTATGGTGGACAATATACCTTATCAACAGCCCAAAAACAGACTTTTGTAAGCTATTATTTGGAGGATGGTGATTTTTTGAAAATGACTAACATTACGTTGGGCTATAACATTCCATTGAAAAGCAGTAAGTTTGTGAAAAATATCCGGGCTTATGTTTCTGCCGATAATTTATTCTGCATTACTGGATATGATGGATTGGATCCTGAAATGTCAAATGGTGATATTTGGTCTTTGGGTATTGACTGGCGCGATAAATATCCTTCTACCCGTTCATTCACTTTCGGTCTGAATGTATCTTTCTAACTTTTAAATGAAGAACTAACATGAAAACAATATTCAATAAAGCACTTTGGGCTTCAGCGATAGGAGCTTGTACCTTGTCTTTGGGCAGTTGTACAGATTTGAGCGAAACGATTTATGATACGATTGCTTCCGAGAAGTATGAGTTTACAGAAAAAGACCGGGCGGCCATGTTTGCTCCGGTATACAGCAGTCTTCGTGATGTGTATTGGGGATGGTATAGTTATGCCGATATGATGGACCAGTCGTCCGATTCATGGTGTATTCCTTATCGGATCAGTATCGGCTGGGGAGATTTGTACGTGTCTATGCACAAACATCAGTTCCATTCACAGATAGCCCATTTCAATGATACATGGAACCGTAACTATGCCGGTATCAATGCCTGTAACAAACTGTTGGCAGATGAAGTCATTGCTGCTGATATAACCACTTCTTCGCAATTAAGGGCTTATCGCGCTCTTTATTATTATATTTTATTCGATTTGTTCCGCAACATCCCATTGGATACGCAATATGAACATGAAGACGGATGGTTGCCCGAACAGGCAACTCCCCAACAGATGTGGGATTTCCTGATCAGTGAGTTGACGGATGTAAAGGGGAAATGTGGAACAAAAGTAGAAATGGGTAAGCTGAACGACTATGCCATCAATATGCTTCTGGCAAAAATGTATTTGAACCACAATGCATGGTTCAATGATTACTCTGATAATTCTTATTACGGAAAGGCTATTGATGAGGTAAATGAAGTGATTAACAGTGGCAAGTTCTCTTTGGCTCCGAATTATTCGGATAATTTTAGAGAAGATATTTCCGGTTCGCCTGAAATTATCTTTGGTATTCCGTTTGAATTCAATTATGCCGGAGGTAACTATATGGCAAATATGTGGATGCATGTAGCCGGACGTGCAACGTGGCAGTTTAACGGATGGGCTACCGGTGGGGCGGCTGTTCTTCCTCAATTTCTGGAAACATACGATGAAGAAGACAGCCGCTATGAAGACTGTTGGATATCAGGACAGCAATATGACTATGCCGGTGCTCCCATTTATGTGGACAGTGAACCTTTGGTATATACTCGGGAATTACATAGTATAGACAATCCCGGTTGCTATCCCTTTGAAAGTGAACGCTTGGTGAAATATGAAATACTTTCAGGCGACTATGGAACTTCTTATGATGATGTGCCTTTCTTCCGTTTGGCTGATGCTTATTTTATTAAAGCGGAGTGCTTGCTTCGTTTAGGTGGTTACAATGGAGAAAGCGAGCAAGTGGCGGCCGATTTGGTAACAGCTGTACGCCAACGTGCCTTCAAGTCCGATCCCGGTAAAGCAACGGTTACTGTAGCTCAATTGAAGGGTGGCAGCCGTTATAACTACGGACATCGGGAGAATCAGGGAATCATGGGAGAAGCCGATAACTGGATTATCACAGAAGAAGGGGGCGATGATATTGAACTGGGTGGTTTGTTGGACGAACTGGCCTGGGAGTTTGTGGCAGAGCATCACCGTCGTCAGGACTTGATCCGTTTCCGTATAAACGGAACCAATCAGAATGTATATAATGGCAAGTCATGGTTTTGCAAAGATGCGAAGACGGATAAGACAGACAGGCATTGTGATATTTTTCCGTTACCTAAGTCTGCATTGGATGGCAACATTAAGTTGAAGCAGAATCCGGGATATGGTGGTGCCGAATAATGAATTCATTAATTAAAAAAAGAAAAGTACGATGAAAAAGAATTTTATATATGCTTTAATTGCTTGTTTCACTCTGTCACTGGCTGCATGCAGTACGGATCCGGAGGATGCTACCAGCAAGCATGTGTACGGGGAGAATGAAAATCCCTATCTGAAGACGAATGCGGATGCTGTGGTTTCTACCAAAGCAGAGTTTCCCATCAGCCGTTTGGAAGCGAAGACGGTTAAACTGACTGATTATGCAGAAAAGTTTCATACGTATTTGGGGATGACGGTAGATGAGACGTTGGCTGCATTGTCTAATGGGAGTGTGGTGTTTTATCCTATCAATATATCGAAAAACTGTTGGAATAGAACAGCTCCTACCAAGGGTACCAACGGTTGGTACTATAATACGGCAGGCGGTGTTTGTGATGCAGCTTCTGGTATAGCTAGTATTGAGTTGGATGCAACAAAGAAGGAGCTGGTTCTTAATGTGCTCGAAACCGCTTCTGTAGGTACAGCTATCTCCATTAACGTTGGATTTGCTATAAACAATGGTGCAAATTTTGATGATTATGTACGTTTTGCTTTTGATGTGACCGTTACTGATCCGGGACGTATTGTTGTTGCCAATACTATTCCAGCAGGTGACTATTCTGCATTTTCTATTGAATTTGCAGATTATCAGGAGGTGATAGAAAGTTGTTTGGGGCTGACTTTATCTGAATTCATTACCGCTTGCAAAGAACCGGGAGGCCCGATTGCTCTGTATATGGTCGATAGTGAATCTGGTGAATGGAATACTACTAGTGATTATACTGCTGGTGGTAGTGGAATAGGTTATTGGCTGACTTCTAATTTAAAAGTAACGAATTGGAGTGATGATGGTTCGACTGGTAGTGTTTTGTTTGTTGAAACACAAGAGAATGGTGATATGGTTAATATAGGTCGAAATCCAGCTTCAACTTCCGGTTCTGTTTTTAATGTAAATTTTGTATATGCGCTTAAGGAGGATAATAGTAAATTCGTAGAGTTTATTGTTAAAGCAACGTTGGAATAATATTTTATCGAGGGAAATCAGTATCTATAATGGATATTGGTTTCTCTTTTTTATTTAGTAAATTCAGAAAAACAAATGTGTGAAAATATTATTATTAAGAAGTCTTTTAGTGACTTTATTAGGATATTTTAGCTTTATAAATGTTTTAGCTGAAACGAATGACCATCAAAAACTTTATATATGTGTTAGTGGTAATGGGGTAAATATTGACTTTACCGCAGGCATTTAAATGGGACTCCAATAAAAGCTATAATTATGAAGAAATTATTGTGCAAAGAATTACTATTTGCTTTATCCATTTTTTGCTGTTTCTTTATTGCCTTCAGCAGTTGCAGTGACAGCGAGGATGAAAGTATTATCCTCCAGCTCACCCTAGACAGCAGTCAGCAAAGCAAAACACTATTTTGGGATGAGACAGAAGCTTCCGTAAAGTTCTCCGCTACCGGTCCTTGGACAGCCACTGTAGAAGATGTAACCAGCCGTGCCACCGATTCCAGTTGCACTTGGATTAAACTGCCCCGATATGAAGGTGAGGCAGGCGAAATTTCATTGCCCATGTTGTTGCAGAAGAATGATAGCGAAAACTATCGGGAAGCAACTCTTGTCATAGTATGCGGAGAATCCGAAGTAACCGTCCATATCCGCCAGGAAGCTAATCCCAATGCTGTGTTAACCTTGAATTCGGCTGATATCAAAGATTTTGATAAATATTACAAACCTATTGAGTTTAGTAATATGAATATGCTTCGCAGTGATGCGCGCTGGTCATGGTGGCGCATGAAGCAAAGCGAGCATTTCTTCGTGTTTTGGGAACCGGGGTTCGGCAACGATCCGGGAGCAGAGTCAGTGCCGGAGGTATTGCGTGTAGACATTGATGATTTATTGGCAAAGGCCGAACAATTCTACCGGACAAATATCGAAACCTTGAAGTTTGCTGACACTGGGCAAAACAAGTCTTTTCTGGATAAATATAAGATGGAGATTTACTTGCTGTATCAGACTGAGTGGCTTGCTACAGGTTCCGGTTACGACAATACAATCGGTGCATTGTGGGTAAATCCCAGCACCTGCCAACCGGTAGGTTCTACCATTGCGCACGAAATAGGACATAGTTTCCAGTATCAGGTAAGTTGTGACAAGATGTTGAACGGAGAGGCGGACTTTTCGCAAGTAGGATTCAGATACGGTTATGGGTCGAGTGGTGAAGGTGGAAATGGCTTTTGGGAACAATGTGCGCAATGGCAGTCGTTCCAAGATTATCCGGCGGAGCTGTTCGGTTACCATGTAGATGTGTGGAAAGCCAATTACCATCGCCATTTCAATCATGAATGGATGCGTTATGCCAGTTATTGGTTGCAATATTACTGGGCGCAGAAACATGGAGTCGATGTGGTAGGGAATGTCTGGACACAGTCGCGCTATCCGGAAGATCCGCTCATGACTTATCAGCGTCTGTACTGTAACAATGACTTGCAAACACTTTATACGGAACTTTATGGCTACGCTACCCGTATGGTGACTTATGATATGGACGTGGTGCGGAATTATGTCACAGAGACCGCTTGCAATTATACAACGAAAATGTATGATGCAGCCGGAGGATATTATCAGGTAGGCTATGCCAGCTGTCCGGGCACTACTGGATTCAATATCATTCCATTGAACGTTCCCGAAGCCGGAACAACGGTCAAGGCGAATTTTGCCGGACTGGCTGTGGGATGTGCTTTGGCAGAAGAGGATCCGGGAACGACATTGGATGCCGACGGCAATGTGGCAGGTACGGCTACCGCTTACAACAATAATGGTGGCAATACGGCAGCCGGATGGCGATATGGATTTGTGGCTATTGTGAATGGAGCTCCACAATACGCATCTATGAATAAGGAAAATGCAGGAGTGGTTTCTTATACGATACCGATCGGAACAGAAAAATTATGCCTAGTGGTAATGGGCGCTCCCGTTCAGTATAAGTCACATCCATGGAATGATGATGAGACTGACGATGAGCAATGGCCTTACAAAGTAAAGTTTGAAGGAACGGACTTGCTTGGCAATTTCTCTATTGACGAGACGGCTATGCCTAAAGATATTACATTGACATTCGATGTGAAGTGCAATGCCGGTTCCGAGGATTATCCACAAGGAACGGTGGACCTGAAAACAAATAAAGATTTGGCACAGGCGTTTGTCATGAAGCCTGCCGTGTTGGAAAGTAAACTGGCCAGTGTAGGTACAGAACCTGCCGAGGACAAAGTGGTTATCGCACTCAGTCAGACTGACGGCACTTTTGCTTACACTTCTACTGCCAATAACAGATTTTGGTGTGAAGCCAATGGCAACGTAGGCAACTGGGGTGATACGGCACCGGTCTATGTAGAATTCAGTGGACTGACCATGATATACGGACACCGGAAAGGAGTAAGTGTTGCCGGCCAGAAATATATGTTGAAACCTACTCTGATATATACCAGAAATGGTGTACAGTATAAAGCGACTATTGTGTTGAATATGCAATTTTAATAGCTGTTTACATCGTACACCTCCAAGAGGATAAAAAAATAGTCTAAACGAATGGAAGAATAGTACAACCGCCTAACTGTCAAATTCATAAAATGAGATTTATTGGACGATTCTGCCATTACATTATATTATATCTTCCCTTTCTTGTAATTTTTTTATTTTACTTTGCAAGTGAACAACGTATATAACCGATAGATTATGAAAAACAACAAGAAACTCTGTCTTGCAATTTTATCTTTGCTTTTATTGATTAGAAATGCTTCATTTGCAGCCAAGGAAAAGAAATATGTACTCTCTTCACCCGATGGAACATTGAAAGTGGAAATCAGCGCCGGAAACGAACTGGCCTACCAAGTGATGCATGGAAATGATACAATTCTCTCACACTCTAATATAGGTTTGGTTCTGGAAAACGGAACTATAGTAGGTAAAACTCCCCGTATCACAGGGGAAAGAAGGAGAAAGATAAAGGATAACATAGAATCACCTTTTTACCGTTTCAAGGAGTTCGTTGCAACAGGCAACGAACTCGACTTGAAGCTGAAAGGCGGGTTCGGAATCATCTTCCGTGCATACAATGAGGGAGTCGCCTATCGATTCTATACCACACAATCTTCGGATATCATTATAAAGGAGGAACAGGCCGAGTTTAATTTTAAGGAAGATTATACGGCTTATCTTCCTTATACCACCAATGATAAAAAACCGATGGTGATGGCTTATCAGAATGTATATGACATCACTCCTCTGTCAAAAGCACAGCCTAAACTGGCTTTTCTTCCGGTTACCGTGGATTGCGGCAGCGTAAAACTGACCCTGTTGGAGTCAGATTTGGAAGCTTATCCGGGCATGTTTGTGCAGTCACAGCAGGGAAAGTATGGATTGAAAGGTGTCTTTGCTCCTTATCCGGCTAAAACAGACTTTTATCCTTGGCGGAAGCAGGAATATGTAACTGAAACTACCGATTTTATATCCCGTAGCCGTGGCTCCCGTTCCTATCCGTGGCGTGTGTTGGCCATTACGGAGAAGGATACGGATATGCCGGTCAACAACCTAGTCTATGCTCTGGCTTCTCCCAACCGTATCGGTGATACCTCATGGATAAAGACAGGCAAAGTGGCATGGGATTGGTGGAATGACTGGAATCTGAAAGGAGTGCCGTTTAAAGCCGGTATCAACATGGATACGTATAAATATTATATCGATTTCGCCAGCCGGAACGGATTGGAGTTTATTGTGTTGGATGAAGGATGGTATGCCCCGAAGAGCGGGGATATGCTGACCGTTATTCCCGAACTTGATTTGCCGGAACTGATAGCATACGGCAAATCCAAAGGGGTGGAAATAGTGCTTTGGACGGTGTTTAATGTACTCGACAGCCAGTTGGAAGCAGCTTGTAAGAAATATGCGGATATGGGAATCAAAGGTTTTAAGGTGGATTTCCTGGATCGTGATGATCAGACTGCCGTCGAAATGGTGTATCGCATCGCTGAGATGACGGCCCGGTATAAATTAACCCTTGATCTGCACGGCATTTACAAACCGACAGGTATCAACCGTACCTACCCTCATATTATCAATTTTGAAAGCGTGTTCGGCATGGAAGAGGTGAAATGGACGGATATCAAGAATAATATGCCTCTTTATGATGTTACTTTCCCCTATATCCGTATGATGGCGGGACCGGTGGATTATACGCCGGGAGCTATGCGCAATGCCACGAAGGCAGATTGGCGCGCTATGTATTACACACCGGCCAGCATGGGAACCCGGTGTCATCAGCTGGCTGCCTATATTGTACACGATTCTCCTTTTACCATGTTGTGTGATGCGCCTACCAACTATCTGAATGAGCAGGAATGTGTGGATTTCATAGCTTCTCTGCCTGTGGAGGTGGATTCTACTTTTATTGCTTCGGGCGAGTTGGGAAAATATATTGTAACAGTGCGTAAGAAGGATGTGAACTGGTATATCGGTGGTATGACCAATTGGGATGAACGTGATGTGCAGCTCGATTTCTCTTTCCTTCCCGAAGGAGTGTCTTATACGGCTGTTTTGTTTAAAGACGGTGTGAATGCCAACAAGCAGGCCGAGGACTATCGGAAGGAAACCATCCGGATTGATAAGGACAGCCGGTTGACTTTGCATCTGGCGTCGGGTGGCGGATTCGCCATGAAGTTGGAGCTTTGCCCTGTTCACGGACAGGTTACCGGTATTCCTGAAGGGAAAAATATTCCTTCTTTCTATCAGAAATACATAGAGACAGAAGGTCTGTATGTCACCTCTTCTGGAAAGGTGAGCGATGAGGCCTTATTGAAAGCTTGTGATATCATCAGTTTGATGTTGGCAAAACGTCCGGATGTGAAGGCACACATGGTGAAGAAAGGCTGCCACGTCATGATAATCGGTAAAGATGAGGAAACTTGCGATTTGCCGGAGTTTGCCCATATCTGCAATTGTGAGGACAGCATTAAATATTGGAACTGGCGTGCCCGTGGTTTTGGCGGAGCACCGGAAGATGAATTTTCATCCAGTTGCGGAGAAGAGAATCTGCTGGCATTGCCGCAGGATAAATATGTAGGTGAGAATATCCTGATTCATGAGTTCGCTCACCTTATTCATACGGTAGGTATAGTGGGAGTGGAGCCAGACTTTAATGAGCGTTTGGAGGCACTTCGTCAGAATGCAATCCGGAAAGGGCTGTGGGAAAAGACGTATGCAGTGAGCAATAAAGAGGAATACTTTGCCGAGTGCGTACAGTCTTTCTTTAACTGTAACCGCTATGCCGAACCTGCAAACGGAGTTCATAACTGGGTGAACCGCCGCACGAAACTGAAGACGTATGATCCGGATATGTATCGGTTGTTGCAGGAATATTTTTATGAGATAGAAATTCCCATTCATAATGTGGTGCATGAATAAGCGTCGCAGGGACAAATAGAATTTTGCTATATAGAGATGAATAAGATACGATTGGTTGTTGCTTCCTTATTGTTGGGAGCTGCTACAGGCTTTGCTCAGAAGCCTTTTAATGCTTCGGGTACGGGGAATCCCATTATTCCCGGATATTTTGCCGATCCCACGGTGAAGAAGTTTGGCGATACGTATTATATGTATGCCACTACGGATGGCAGTGGGGCCGGTTTCGGTCCTGCACAGGTGTGGACCAGCAAGGATTTTGTAAACTGGACGTTAATGCCCATGAACTGGCCGGACAGTCATTGGATATGGGCTCCCGATGTGATGAAACATACGGATGGGAATTATTATTATTTTTATTGTCAGCCCTGTATGATTCATTGCGGGGTCAGTGAAACGCCGCGCGGTCCTTGGAAAAATATATTGGGTGAAAGTGAGGCTGTTCTTGTACCCGACCGTTTTGTGACGAATGCCATTACATTGGACGGGCAGACCTTTGTGGATGATGATGGTTCTGTATATTTGTATTGGGGGACTTGGGGGATTTATAAAGGTTTCGGTTGCGGAGCCGGAAAACTGGCTTCCGATATGAAGAGTTTTACTGAAACGCGTCTGATTCCGAATACGGAAGCCACGGATTTTTTTGAAGCACCCTTTGTGATGAAACGAAAGGGGATCTATTATTTTATGTATTCTTCGGGTTCCTGTCACGACCACACCTATCGGGTGCAGTATGCCACTTCGGACAAGCCTATGGGGCCGTACACCTATCGGGGATGTATTCTTGAAACCAATGCCGATGGAACAATTCATGGGCCGGGACATCATAGCGTTTTGAAAGAAGGCAATGAATATTATATGGTCTATCACCGTCATGATAATCCGCATTCCAACCGCGGATTTCATCGTCAGCTTTGTGTGGACCGTATGGAGTTTGCCGAAGATGGAAGTATTAAATCCCTTATTCCCACTCATGACGGAATAGGTGCATTGGCATCTTCTGTAGTGAAATCAAAAAATCTGGCATTGGGTGCTAAGGTGAGGGCTTCTTCTTTTTATGATGCCGGTTTCCGTCCCGAATATGCTGTAGATGATAATAACGGGACTTTATGGCGTCCTCGTGGCATGGGACAGGAGTGGATAGAAGTGGATTTGGGTGTTGCCCAGCAGATACAAACTATCTGGACTCAATTTGAGTATGGCACACAATTTTATCAATATTTAATTGAAACTTCTGTCGATGGCAAGCATTGGTCTGTTTTCGCTGATAAGCGGAATAATCGTCTGGCAGGCAGCCCGATGGTCGATTTTGGCAAGGTGAAGGCTCGTTATGTCCGCCTTACCTTTACCGGAGGACAGAAGAACGGATTTGGCGGGGCGGTCTGGAACTTGAAAATCTTTGATGGGGTGGAAGCATCGGCTCCGCAACAATGGCTGGGACTTACCGCTGCCGATTGGAATGGTCGTGAATGGCAGAACAATGAAGGGATGCTGGGAGGGGCTTTTACATTGAAGGAAGGTTCGGCACGCACACAGCGTATCGGTGGACGCGATGCGTTGGTACTGGAACCGGGAACTACATTGGAGTATAGTCATCCGTTACTCTCCTCGTCCAAAGAGCATACAGTTAGTGGGTTGGTTTACAGGTCAGGTAAATGGCAGAGTTATGAAGCGGGGTCGTGTCTTTCATCAGGAGCGATTACGCTGCATAGTTCCACCGAACCTTTGGTCATTACCAATTTCCGTTACTACAATTGGAAACAGGAAGCAGCGGAAAAGGCATACGATGCGGAAACGGATATCGTGCGTCTGCCTGTAGCCGATCAGCAGAAACATGGGCTGGTGGTCAGTCTTTCTGCCGATGATTTTGTAGTGAACGATACGGTTCCTTATCTGGAAAACCGAGGAGTAAAAGGGTATTTTGAAGCCCGGAAATTACCTCTCGTTGTGAAAGAAGTGAAAGGGAAAAAGGCATTTCATTTTGAGGGTACTCAGGTCTATACTTCCAGTTTTATGCTTCCTGCCACTTTGCAGGATAATGCTCCTTATACCTTGGAGGCGTGGGTACTGAATGATTCCATTAGTGAAAATGAATGTGTGGCCGATTTTACTACCTCGCATGATGAATTGGAGAAAATCATGTTGGTCAACGGCACGGAGCCTCGTTGTGGAGTAATCAATCACTATGGCTGGTATGAAGATGCAGGATATAAGGACATGAAGGAATTGGCAGGAAAGTGGCAGCACATCTATATCTGCTTTGATGGGCGGATGGAACAGGTTTATATCAATGGAAAATTAGTCAGTGAAAAAGATATCCAGTTGCTGGTGAAACCGTCACAATTCATCACATTGGGACGCAATGCCGAAGGAGACTGGCCCTTTACCGGTTATCTGCACTCATTGAAATTATGGGATGAATATTTGCCGTTGAAAGAGTGATTCCCCCTTTTCCTATGACCGGAATATGTATTTTTGCAAAAACTATGATAAACAATTAAATGATAGAACCATGAAGAAACTTTTAGTCACTGCTCTGTTGACTGCTACCGTAGCAGGCGGAACAGCGCAAGTAAAAAATCAGTCGCACGGCTATCCTATCGACCCCGTACCTTTCACTTCGGTGAAAGTAACCGATTCATTCTGGGGGCAACGGTTGAATGCCAGCCGTGAAGTAACGATTCCTCTGGCGTTCAGCAAATGCGAGGAAACAGGACGTTATACTAACTTTGTCAATGCCGCCCATCCCAGTGATACCATTAAAGTAGGCGGTCTGGCTTTTGATGATACCGATGTGTACAAAACGATAGAAGGTGCCAGTTATCTGTTACAGACCTATCCGGACAAAAAACTGGCTAAGTATATTGATAGTGTGCTGGTTATTGTCGCTGCGGCACAGGAACCGGATGGTTATCTCTATACTTCGCGTACCATGAACCCGAAGCATCCGCATGAGTGGGCAGGAAGCAAACGGTGGGAGAAGGTGGAGGAACTGAGTCATGAATTCTATAACTTGGGACACATGGTAGAAGGTGCTATTGCGCATTACCAGGCTACCGGAAAACGTAATTTCCTTGATATCGCTATCCGTTATGCCGACTGTGTATGCCGGGAGATAGGTACGGGCGAAGGGCAACAAATCCGTGTGCCGGGACATCAGATTGCTGAAATGGCCCTTGCCAAACTGTACTTGGTAACAGGGCAACAGAAATATTTGGATCAAGCCAAATTCTTTTTGGACCAGCGCGGACATACTACTCGTACGGATGAATACAGTCAGGCGCACAAGCCGGTAGTGGAGCAGGATGAGGCCATGGGACATGCTGTCCGTGCCGCTTATATGTATGCAGGCATGGCAGATGTGGCCGCACTGACAGGGGATACGGCTTATATCCATGCCATAGACCGTATTTGGGACAACATTGTGGGCAAGAAATATTATATTACCGGCGGCATCGGCGCCACCAGCAATGGGGAGGCTTTTGGCAAGAACTATGAACTGCCCAATATGTCAGCTTATTGTGAGACTTGCGCGGCTATCGGTAATGTGTATGTCAACTACCGCTTGTTCCTGCTTCATGGTGAGGCAAAATATTATGATGTGCTGGAACGTACTTTATATAATGGTCTTATTTCGGGCGTGTCCCTGGATGGTGGCGGGTTCTTCTATCCTAATCCGTTGGAAAGCATCGGGCAGCACCAGCGCCAGCCTTGGTTCGGCTGTGCCTGTTGTCCGTCCAATATCTGTCGTTTCATTCCTTCTTTGCCGGGATATGTGTATGCGGTGAAAGGTAAGGACGTGTATGTTAATCTGTTCATGTCCAATACTTCGAACTTGAAGGTAGAGGGCAAGGCTGTTTCTTTGGAGCAGGCTACTCATTATCCTTGGAACGGTGATGTCACTATCGGTGTCAACAAGAACAATGCCGGACAGTTTACAATGAAAATCCGTATTCCGGGATGGGTGCGTAATCAGGTAGTTCCCAGTGACCTGTACACTTATTCGGATGGAAAGCGTTTGAGCTATACAGTGAAAGTAAATGGAGAACCGGTACAGAGTGAACTGAAGGACGGTTATTTCTGCATAGACCGCCGTTGGAAGAAAGGGGATAAAGTAGCTGTCCATTTCGATATGGAACCTCGTACGGTGAAAGCCAATAATAAAGTGGAGGCAGATCGTGGACGTATAGCCGTGGAGCGTGGCCCGATCGTTTATTGTGCGGAATGGCCGGATAATGATTTTGATGTGCTGAGCGTGTTTATGAACCGCACTCCTCAATTCGAGGTGGTTGAAAAACCGGATTTGCTCTATGGCATTAACCAGTTGAAGACGGATGCGCAGATTCTGGGCTATGACGACAGAGGTCGTCTGACGGCTACTGATGTGAAGCTGACGTTGATCCCTTACTATGCTTGGGCACACCGCGGTGCAGGTGCTATGGCAGTGTGGTTGCCTCAGGAATTAAGTGCTTCCCGTCCGACTATGCCTGCTACGCTGGCATCGGAAAGCAAAGTGGATGCTTCGCATAAGGTGAAATCCATTTCCGCCATTAATGACCGTCTAGTACCGAAAGATGAGAATGACCGTTCCGTACCCTATTACCATTGGTGGCCCAAACAGGGAACTACCGAATGGATATCCTACGAGTTCCCATCCGAAGCAACTGTTTCCAGTGCTACCGTATATTGGTATGATGATGCTCCTTGGGGAGGATGCCGCATACCACAAAGTTGGAAGGTGTACTATAAAGATGCACAAGGCCAGTGGCAACCGGTGAGTGGAGTGGATAAGTATGGAGTGGAAAAAGGTACGGGGAATACAGTCAATTTTGACCCGGTAAAGACAAAAGCGGTAAAACTGGAGGTTGTTCAGCCGGCCGATAATTCATCGGGTTTGTTTGAATGGGAAGTGAAATAGAATAATTCAAAATGAAGGTTGGTAAGTTAGGTTGGCTGGTAGCCATGTTCCTTAGTGGGGGCATGGCTGTCGCTCAAGGTACGGTCGATGATTATCGGCGTGCTTATGCATTGAAAGAGAAATTCAGTGCGGACAAAGTTTTCTATTCCAATGTCAATCCGCAATGGATAGAGGGTACGCATCAATTCTGGTATGTGCGGAATACGCCGGACGGCCGCCTGTATGTATCTGTGGATGCGGATAAGAAAGCTAGAAAAGAATTGTTTGATTCTCATCGTTTGGCAAAGGCGTTGGGTGCTGCATCCGGAAAAGAGGTCAAGCCGGAAGCTCTTGCATTGGGGCGTTTGTCGGTCAGTAAGGGATTGGATACGCTGCGCTTTGTGTTTAATAATCAACGTTGGATGTATGCGTCCCGGAAAAATCAGCTGGTCAATGAAGGTGCGGTTCCCCTCCTTCTCAGGCAAAAGCATTGGATGGAGGTGGATGATGAGAAGACGGCATCACCGGTTCCGTCTCCTGATGGTAAATGGATCGCATTTATTAAAAATCAGAATATCTATGTAAAGGAGGTGGCTACCGGAAAAGAAAAGCAACTGAGCTTGGACGGGACACTGGGTAATTATTATTCAGCCTACATCCGCTGGTCACCGGACAGTAAGAAGGTGGCTTCCTGCAAGATCCGTCCGGTGGAAAAGCGCTATGTTTATTATGTGGAATCTTCTCCGGCTGACCAGCTTCAGCCCAAGCTTCACAAACAGGAGTATGCGAAGCCGGGAGACGAACTTCCTTTTAAAGTGCCCTGCATCTATGAAGTGGAAAGCGGACGAAGCATTATTCCTTCTACCGAATTGTTCGACCGGCAATATGAAGTATATGGTCCCGAATGGAATCCCGACAGCCGTGCCGTGACTTTTGAATATAACCAGCGCGGACATCAGGTGTACAGAGTACTTGAACTTTCTGCCGAAACGGGAAAAGTGCGCCCGTTGGTAGAAGAAACCAGCGATACATATGTGAATTATACCCGTCATTTCCGTCATGACTTAAAAGACGGCAAGCAGATGATATGGATGAGTGAGCGTGACAATTGGAATCATCTTTATATGTACAACCGTATTACCGCACAGCCCGATTATCAAATTACTAAAGGAGAATGGTATGTACGCGAAGTGCTTTGGGTAGATGAAGATAACCGTCAGATTTATTTCTCGGCAAATGGTATGGAAGCTGGTGAAGACCCCTATTTCATCCGTTATTACCGCATCGGTTTTGATGGCAAAGGGCTTACTTGTCTTACCCCCGAAGAAGGGATGCACCGTGCCTGGTTTTCGGGAGATATGAAGTATTTGGTAGATGTTTATTCTATGGTGGACAAGGTTCCCGTCGCTGTGTTACGTAGTGCCAGGGATGGCAAAGTGGCGATGCCGTTGGAAACAGCCGATATAACTCTTTTGGAGGCCGAAGGCTGGAAAGCTCCGGAGGTGTTTGTTGCCAAAGGGCGGGACGGCAAGACGGATATGTGGGGATTGATTGCCCGCCCCACCAACTTTGACCCGAACAAGAAATATCCGGTTATCGAATACATTTATCAGGGTCCCGGAGACCAGTATGTTCCGAAGACTTTCCGTCCTTATGACTGGAATATGACTTCCTTGGCCGAACTTGGTTTTATCGTCGTAATGGTCGATGGAATGGGAACTTCTTTCCGTTCGCGTGCTTTTGAGAATGTATGTTATAAGAATTTGAAAGATGCCGGTCTGCCGGACCATATTGCCTGGATTAAGGCGGCTGCACGGAAATATCCTTATATGGATGTGGACAGGGTAGGTATTTACGGTTGTTCTGCCGGTGGTCAGGAATCTACAAATGCAGTTTTGCTTTATCCTGATTTCTATAAAGCGGCTTATTCGGCTTGTGGTTGTCATGATAACCGTATGGATAAGATTTGGTGGAATGAACTTTGGTTGGGCTATCCGGTAGGAGATCAATATAAGGAAGGGTCTAATGTGGAAAATGCACATCTGTTGAGTCGTCCTTTGATGTTAGTGGTGGGAGAACTGGATGATAATGTAGATCCTGCCTCTACCATGCAGGTGGTCAATGCATTGATAAAGGCGAATAAAGATTTTGAATTGGTCGTGATTCCCGGAGCGCATCATACAATGGGGGAAGATTTTGGCGAACATAAGCGGTATGATTTCTTTGTCCGTCATTTGATGCAGGTGAATCCACCGAAGTGGGATGAGATAAAATAGGAGGAGTGAGGTTTGTAGCTGTAGGAGTTTGTCAGTTATGATAAATAGAGGTGGCAGTGTTATGGAGGACAAGTCCATAGCACTGCTTTTTTATGTAATTCCGTGTTTTCATTGATGAATGTGTCTTTTTTGTTCATTCTGTTGTAATTATTGGTTGAACTAATTTTTTTCAATACAAAAATTAGGTTCAGTCAACAGTATTATTTTTATTTGTGGCGTATATAGTATAAAAATAAACCAATTTTCTAATACTAACATTAAACCTCAAATCCGCAACTAAGCTCTTCAGCGTCCTTCTTGCGTCTAAACATCC